>Ga0232080_100160_pt1 | contig 23888 bp, 17 predicted proteins | sample SJ14nscriptome_FD_186098 | JGI IMG/M metagenome (GOLD analysis project Ga0232080, IMG submission 186098) | Metatranscriptome of enriched culture of PCE-dechlorinating microbial communities from Ithaca, New York, USA - SJ1.4 (Metagenome... ... | reverse complement strand
TGGGAATTAGCAGTTGATGGTATAGAATCAATGAAAAGAAAATTCTCAATTCTTGAATCCAGCGTGATTTCGTGAAAATCGAAGAATTTGTTGGAAAGATGGAGGATGCTGCAGACCTCTGTGCTCTGCCTCTAGAAATACTTCATCTGACTGATCATTCAGTAAAAAACCAGGGTTGATATTCTTGAAGACATATGGATCCAATTTTATCCCCATGAGATATCCGGAACAACATACTTTTTTTTGATAAGCAGGTCAAACAGATTATTTACCAGAGATTGCATCCATGACTCATGGCATATGCATCCTTTTGAAAATCCAGACCACCATGTTTTTACCATTAACTATTCAATCGAACCGACACCAATTTCTTTTATGGAAGAGATATTTGAATGGCCTGTAAAAAAAAGGGAGTGTTTTAATAATTTTATCGTTACTTGAGATCCAGAAAAGCAATATCTCATCCGGCCAGAGATATCCCCAGCGTAACATTCACTCCTTCAATATCCCAATCCCGGTCAAGCTGGAACAATACTGATCCATCCCTGCCACCGACAGAGTCATGAATCTTCAGCGTTTTACCCCGAACCTCTTGTTTTATGAGATCCAGCCATGATGCCGAAAGCAGCTCCCGCAGATGCACATCCTCTATAACAGCATCTATCACGATATTATCCTCAACATTCAGATCAAGCTGTTTTCTCATCTCCTGAAGCCTTCTGATGATCTCACGACTATATCCTTCAGCTTCAAGATCCTCAGTAAGCGTCGTATCAACATAGACCGACGCATCGGTCATCTCTGCACCAAAGATCCCTTCCGGAAGATGCTGACTGAAGGTCATATGTTCAGCGGTCAGGACAAACTCCTCAGATCCATCACTCAGTGTAACCGACCCGGACTCCTCAAGCTGCTTTCGGAGGGCTGACCCGTCTGCAGCCTCAATCAGACCCTTCACAACCGGTCCTTTCTTCCCAAATGATGGTCCGATCTTCTTCATGACCGGTTCTGCATTGAATCGCATCCGTTCCCAGCTTCCCTGGATAACCTCAATATTTCGGGTATTGGCTCGATCCTTTGCCAGATCTTCCATTGACCTGAAAGCTTCGATGACCGATTCACTTGACGTCACAACAATGACATTCTGCACCGGCCAACGAAGTTTTCTCTTCCCTGCCTGCCGTGCATTTGCAACTGCTTCATCAAATTTCCGGACAACATCCATCCGACGCTCAAGATTCTCATCAATAAGCCTGATATCTCCTGCTGGCCATTTCAACATGTGAACTGATACCGGATCTTCAGGCAGCCGGAGATTCTCATACATTGCTTCGGTGATATGAGGAGTAAACGGGGCAAGAAGTCTGCATAGGGTGCGAAGACAGTATGTAATCGTCTCATATGCAAACTTTTTGTCAGGTGAGTCTTCCTCAAGCCACATACGAGGCCGGACAATCTGGACGTACCACCGGGAGAGATCTTCAAGGATGAAATTCATCAAAAGCCGGGTGACACGGTGCAATTGGTACTCATCCATGTCTGCAGAAACCGATCTGGCAATGGTATTAATCCGTGAGATGATCCACCGGTCAATCTCCGGCATCTCCCGGTAGGAACGAACGATGTACTCATCATCATACTTCCCGTCTGATGTCTGGGCAGGGGAAAACCCGTCAAGAATCATATAGGGAAGCGGGAACCGATACACATTCCACAGGATATTCATCGTCCGGTTTACGGTTGAAACCCCGTCCCAGTTGAATTTCAGGTCTTCCCATGGTGCATTGGATGAGAGAATATAGAGACGGAGAACATCAACACCGAACTTCTGAACCACCTCTTCAGGAGTGACCACATTTCCAAGACTCTTGCTCATCTTCCGCCCATCAGCATCGAGAGCAAACCCATGCATCAGGACGCTCTTATAGGGAGACCGGTTAAAGGCAATCGTAGAGGCACCAAGCTGTGAGTAAAACCATCCTCTGGTCTGGTCCTGCCCTTCAGTGATAAAGTCAGCAGGCCACATCTCATGGAACAGGGCATCATTCCGGGGAAAACCAAGGGTTGCCCAGGATGCCATTGCCGAGTCAAACCAGACATCAAAGATATCCTCTACCCGTTTCATGGTCCCGCCACAGGAACAGGGCACGATTATCTCATCGACATACGGTCGGTGCGGATCAGTGAGATTGCTCCCGGCTGCTGCATTTAGTTCTGCAACCGTCCCAAAGACCCGGTGGGTAGAGCATGAGGAACATTGCCAGACCGGAATCGGGATACCCCAGTACCGCTGTCGTGAGATACACCAGTCACGTGCATCAGAGACAAAATCATAAAAACGGGCACTCCCGGCCCAGTCCGGATACCATGAAGTCGCCTTGATCTCAGAGAGCATCTTCTCTTTCATCTTCGGAACAGAGATGAACCACTGCTCAGTAGCCCGGTAGATGATAGGGGTCTTACACCGCCAGCAATGACCATACCGGTGGGTTATCTTCTGCCTCCCAAGCAAATGACTACCAAGATCTGATAGGATCTTCTCATTTGCATCACGGACAAACTGACCGGCATATATCCCGCCTTCATCGGTATAGTATCCGGCTCCGTCAACAGGACAGAACACATCAAGGCCTTTCTCCACACCAAGGAGATAATCGTCCCATCCATGTCCGGGGGCGATATGAACCATGCCGGTATTGTCCATCTCAACAAATCCAGCGGTAACCACCGTATGCACGATCTCTTTCTGTCGAGGGATGAGATCAGCAAGTGGTGAATCATACGTTGTTCCTGCCAGTTCCTCTCCGGTCTTTTCTGAGAGGATTGAATAATCCTGATATTTTCCCCGTTTTAATACCGGTTCGACAAGATCCTTTGCTATCCAGAGAATCTCCTTTTTCCCCTCTTTTATTGCCTCAACTCTTGCATATATAAAATCTTTATCGACAGCAACGGCCACATTTGCCGGAAGGGTCCATGGGGTCGTGGTCCAAATGACCAGATATTCATTCATAAGACCATGGATCGGAAACTTTACAAATATTGACGGATCCTGTTCATCCCAGTATTCCACTTCAGAATCGGCGATGGCGGTCTCACACCGGGGACACCAGTTGACTACCCGGTGACCACGATCTAAGAGACCCTTCTCATCTGCCTGTTTCAGGGTCCACCATGCCGCTTCAATATATTCGGGCATGATGGTCTGGTAGGGATCATCAAAGTTCATCCAGACGCCAAGAGATTTAAACTGCTCTGACATGATGTCTTTATGGCTGAGGGCGAACTGCTTGCACCGCTCGATAAATGCGCCGATACCGAAAGCCTCTATATCTTTCTTATTTTCAAAGCCAAGTTCATGTTCGACCCTGACTTCGATGGGAAGGCCGTGCATGTCATATCCGGCACGATCGATGACATGTAACCCATGCATCCGCTTATACCGGAGAATGCTGTCTTTGAGGATCTTATTCCATGCTGTTCCAAGGTGAATGTGCCCGGTGGTATATGGCGGCCCATCTACGAAAAACCATGTTTTGCCATCCCGGTTCTGCTCCTGTACCCGGGCATATATGTCCTCCTGTGTCCAGAATTTCTGAACCGAGGCTTCTATTACCCTGGGCGTAAAACTGCTGGTAACCTCTTGCACAATATTTCCTCAAAAATTCCGTATATTATTGGCTGCACCGGAAGATAGGTGTTTCTTACATTACCACCCGCCGGCGCCTCCACCACCAAATCCTCCGCCGCCGCCAAAACCTCCTCCTCCAAAGGATCCGCCTGACCCGGATGAAGGGGGAGAATAGGCAAGCATAGGAGAAAATCCGGTGTGAATGAGAGCAGGAGCAAACCACCCGCCGGATGGAAGATCCGGAACATGAATTTTTAATGATTTAAGCGTCTTTGATACCCCATCACCAACACCAAGAGCGGTCCCATACACCATCCAGTCTCCCCAGATGGATATATCCTCCGGAGAGTACCGCTGCATCATGACCGAGTCTGAAAGAAATCCCCGGAATGACTCCCATTGTAACCGATCCCGGTAGTAATCCCCCTTCCAGGTTCCAAAGAGAGATACCGGGAATACCAGGGCGATAATCATCTGTAGAATAGTTAAAGAACTATAATAGACAGCCGAACCAAGGATCAGACGATCACCCGGACCGATGATGATCAGCACCAGTGATACAAAAAATACACCTACAGCCAGGATGAGAAGGGGAATAAGATGGGTATGACCATTCCTAATATAAGCAGAGACCATCTGATCAACGATTCCGGTTGGAAGGTCCCGGAATGATCTCTGAAACTCAACCAGTTGGGTCCTCATTGATTCATTCGCATTGGCATCAGAGGCCATCCGGGTAAACGTCTCATTTGTCACAATTCCGTCCTCTGAAAGGAGGGATAATGTTCTGATCACCTGCTCTTCGTATCTATCACCGGTCCCGTTCTTTAATACCCGGATTGAAAAGTCCTTCTCTGACTGCTGCTGTATTGAGATGATGCCTCTGCGATGGAGATCAATCAATGTCGCATGGAGCCCTTCTTCTGGAAACTTCTCAGGATCTCCTGAGAAGACAAGAGAGACAAGCCAGGGTTTTATTGACGGATCAGGAACAAAACTCAGGTGATCAGGGACAGTATAGGGTTTCTCCCGGCCATACCTGTACCAGATACCAAGCAGAAGGACAGGAATACCAAAGAGCAGCAGACTGGAGAGTGCGGATATCAGCCGGTACAGGGGATTTGCTACTGAGAGATACCAGGGGTTTGCCTGCTCTGTCCGTTCCCTGACTGAACCGGATATAGGTCTGACCTGCCCGTTCAGTGATGCGGTGACCGAGGGATCTATCAGCACTTCAAATCCTAGTGGAATATCTTCGGATACTGAACCGGTCAGGATGTATGAATCACCAGATCGGGTAACCGTAAGATCTGCCGGATGAGGATAGAGTTTGGTCACACCGGGTGCCGGGATCTGAATCCTGACTGAATCATAAGGAATATGAGTTGTGGCCAGATCAATATTCAGATGGTCCCCATCAGTCCCCCGTTCTACCGGAGGTACAATATCCCACGTATACGATATCGGGTACGTCCCTGAACGGAAATACCCTGGATTGAATGCCCCGGCTTCATTTCTTCCAGCCCGGTCAGTAATAATTGAACGGGCACCTGTATTTTCACCGGTAAGGGTTACGGTTCCATCAGCTTCTTTCACATACCCGATGGTTCCCGAGGGAGGCGCTACTGATATAAACCGGATATATGAGTCTGAACGAATCGTGCTATACACAGGACTTTCAAATTTCCGGTTCAGACTTCTATAGTAATCAGATATATGAACATTATAGAGATATGATTCCTGTAATGTACCATCCCATGAGAAGGAGACATCATATGAATTGACCTTCAGATCAGGGATAAATATCGTCTGGGCAAAAGAGAAGAGAAAAAATCCACATATCGCAATTCCGGCGGTTATTAAAAGGAGAAGTGTCAAATCCTTATTTTCATCATCCATGGCGTTCCTCTGAAAAGCCATATCTGGTTTGTACGCGGATATCAATATCTGACATAATAACAGGCTCCAAACTCCAATTTTTCTCCTGATGAGAGATTACGGAGGAAGGAACTGGCATGATCCTCGCATACCACCACCTTACAACATCCGAGTATTTCAAGACCGATTGCAGGTTTCCCACAGACCTGGCATATCGTTTCATCTCCGGGTGATATCCCCATACTATTCCTGAACCCTGAAAATATTTGGATGCTTTGATCAGGAATCAGTCTTCACTTTTCTGAAACCTGACGAGATCATGAGCTTGTGAGAGAAATCCGAAAAACTGCTCATCCAGTGGTTCTTCTTTTGCATATTCAACAAGAGAAGACCATGTCAAAATCTCAATTATCTTCTCCTTTTCCGGAAGAATCAGTCCGGGGGAGCCGGATATAATCTCCTCACTGGTCAGGGCATCTCCTTTTCCATAAGTATGTGAAATATAGGTCCGTATTGCCTGACCAAGCATGCCATACCCTTCTTTCTTCTCTCCTGCATGATAGGCACGTTCTGCATCGCTCAGCATCTCATTCACAATCTCATGGTAATCTCTCGATGGAATCACACATTCTTCGCATGGTTTTGGCTCCGGGCGGGTGGAGAGATACCACCAGGCAACTCCGGCGCAGAGGACAATAAGAAGAATAACCAACAATATTCCGATAAACCAGAATAAGGGAAACGCATCATCCTGCTGCAGAGTAACTTCTTCCACGGTTTCATTTACAATCCGGGCAGACAGGGTTGCATTTCTCCCATCCGGACTTGTGTACTGCTGCCTGATCGTCGTCTCTTCAGGAGTCCTGGTCACCGATCCTGATGATGGCACCATCGAACTGTTGTGTAACTGGTCTTTTAGATCATTCCAGGTACTGTTCGAGTTGAGTGCCGGAGGTACAGGAATTTCTCCACTCTTCTCAGCGGTGAGCGATGAAACCTTCCCATTTTCTGCCTTTCCTGTTACAGAAATCTTTTCCCCGTTATCATTCTCAAAACTGACAGCGACCTCTCCTTTATCTGGTCCGGTCGGAACTATCCGCCCTGAAGTCTGGTTATACCCGGCCTTTCGAAGATCTGATGCCTGTTGCCTGATAAGGGGATCCTTCTCAAGAGAATCTGCAAGTTTCCGCCTATTCTCCTCATTCTGCTGACTCTCCTCTATCATCTGCTGCTGTAATGCTGAAGAGGAAGAAGACAGCTGATTATTTTGTAAAGCCTGCGAGGGATTCTGTGCAGCGGAAGAAGACCGTGAAGATCCTGTCATACTCTGGGACATAAAACTCTGCATCAGTTGCTGGTGTTGCTGTCTTATCTGCTGCATCTCCTGTTCCATCTGGATAAATGGATCCATCTGTGAAGAGGATGAGGGAGTCTTAGTCGCTTCAGATGTCGAAGAGCGAACGGTCTTCTGCTGTGGATTATATTTTTTTGGATCAGAGACAAAATGAACCGAAAGTGGAGGAAGAACAACCGCATAATCCTTTCCCTTATCCTCATACAGCAGGAGCAGAGAGAGATCATAATCGGTTTCTGTTTCTGAAGTAAGAGTCAGACCATGATTCGATCTGCCCGGAGCTACCGGAAAGGACTGGGACTGTGTACTGGTCTGTGATATGGAAAAACCACCGTCATTCTGGTGCCGGGTAAGACTATACTGAAGCGTTCCAATCAGAGTATTCGGAAATGAACTCTCTATGGTAAAGGGAACCTGTGCATCGGTCCCAACCTGATAATAATATTCTGATTGTGCAGATGACATTGAAATATCATCCGCAACTGCATGAAATCCGGATATAAGGATACATCCGGCAAGAATCCACAAGAATATCTTCGCATTCATTGAATAATCCTCCTCCTTCCGTATCGCAGGAATATCTCTCCTGAAATCAGAATCAGTGCGGCAATATAGAACCAGTCACGGATACTGGTATCCTCTTTCTCACGGACGATCTCTTTGTTCAGATTTGAATATATCTCTGAAAGGGTTCGATCGTCGACTGATTTGAAATACTGTCCATTCGTAGAAGCTGCTATCTGCTGGAGCATCGCTTCATCAAGTGTTGCATACTGGGGATTTCCAAACCAGTCATATCCAAGTACGACCGGACTGTCTGAACCCATACCAATAGTGAACACCTGAATTCCCTTCTCCCGTGCAAACCCTGCCGCCTGTTCAGGATGGATAACACCGGCATTGTTCACTCCGTCGGATAACAGAATAACTACCTTTTTACGGTTTGGCATAGATTCAGCCATATCAATACCAAGAGCCAGACCGTCCCCAATTGCTGTCGCTCCCTCCTTTGGCTCGATTGCCTGCAGTTTTCTGATTACACGATCCTTATCAGGTGAGAGATAGGCTGCACTGGTGGCACCTGATTCAAATGTAATTATCCCGGCGTAATCCTTTGGATCAAGGGATTTTAACAGAATCTCTGCTGAACGTTTTGAAGATTCCAGTCTGGTGGGCTGATAATCGGTTGCCTGCATGCTTCCTGATACATCCAGAACAAGAACTACACTTACCCCTTCTTTTGTCTGTTCAAGGGGTATGTGAGGATCCGCAAGTCCGATGATGATGCATCCGATAGCTGCAAGAATAAGCAGGAGAAGAGTCCGTGGCCGGGAAGATTGCGTACTCCCATGAAGAGCACTTTTTAAAAACCCGATATGTGAAAAGACGATTGCTTCCTGTTTCTTTCGTTTTGTCTGATATTCATAGTAATAATAGAGACAGGGCAGAAGAACCAGGGCAATCAGCCACTCAGGATGATAAAACCCGGTCATAATTCTCCTCCCGGACGGGCCATCATCAGATGCTTAAGGATAGGGACATAATCATCACCGGATCTGATATTGACGAATGGGATCCTGTGCTTTCTCATCATAAGAGAAATCTTCTCAGTATGCTGAGCCGTTGCTTTTTGGTATTCCTCACGAACGAGAGGATCTGATGTATCAACCAGAATCTGCTCTCCTGATTCGGCATCCTCTAGTTCTATCAGTCCGACATCAGGAAGCTCTTCTTCACGGGGATCGGAGATCCGGATCGCCAGGAGATCATGATGTCGTTTCACCATGAATAACTCCTTTGAACAGTCAGGAGTGAAGAAATCAGATAAGAGGATCACGGTCGACATCCGGCGGACCCTTTGCACGATCATGGACAAAGCTGGGCGGAGATCAGAACCTCCGGCCTGCGATGTATGAGTTATTATCGACTGGATAAGGTGAATAACATGGTTTCTACCACTTCTGGCAGGAATGAACTTCTCAACCTTGTCTGATACCAGAATCAGCCCTACCCGGTCATGATAATGAACCGCTGATAAGGCAATGGTTGCGAGAACAGAGACCAGAGTGCTGAATTTTGAGACCACGTGACCAAAAGTTCCTGAACCGGAGATATCTGCAATCAGATAGATAGTATGATCACGTTCTTCAACAAACTCCTTAACATAGGGGATTTGATACCGGGCAGTTATCTTCCAGTCAATGGCACGAATATCATCACCGGGAATATATTCCCTGATATCGGAAAATTCAACACCCTGTCCCTTGAAAAGAGAGATATGGACTCCGGCCTGCTGACCGGTAACCCGTGCCCTGGTCAGGATATCAATTGTCCTGACATTCTGAATCAAATCCGAATAGCTGGTATTATCCGGCATAGTTCACCGCTTCAGGGGACCGGGACTGTTCGTATGATCTGATCGATGATTGAATCCACCGTAATTTCTTCTGCCTCTGCAAGATAGGAGAGCAGGATCCGGTGACGAAGTACATCATGAGCAACTGCTTTTACGTCATCCGGAATGACAAATCCTCTTCCCCGGAGGAGTGCGTGTGCCTTCGCTCCCAACATCAGATATATAGAGGCACGGGGCGATGCTCCATACCGGATATAGGAAGCAAGAGGGATTTGATACTCTTTCGGATTCCGGGTTGCATCAACAAGAGATGTGACATATTTCTTGATCTCAAGGTCTGCATAGATAGAGGGAACCACCGTTTGGATTTTTTTGATATCTGAAGCAGAGATGACCGGTTTTGGCTGATAACAGACTCCTTCGGTAAACCGATCCAGAATGAGAAGTTCCTCTGATTTTGACGGATAACCCATCAGAACCTTAAACATGAACCGATCCATCTGTGCTTCAGGAAGCGGATACGTTCCTTCATGTTCGATCGGGTTCTCTGTTGCAAGGACAAAGAAGGGGTCAGGAAGAGCATACGTCTCACCTTGGATGGTAACCTGCCGTTCCTGCATTGCTTCAAGAAGTGCTGACTGAACCTTTGGCGGGGCACGGTTTATCTCATCAGCAAGAAGAAACTGAGTAAATACCGGACCCTTTACCGTTTTGAATGTGCAGTCCTGCTGGTTGTAAATCTTCGTTCCGGTGATGTCGGCGGGAAGGAGGTCTGGAGTGAACTGTATCCGGCAAAAACCGGTATCGATGCACTGTGCAAGAGTTTTTATCATCAGTGTCTTTGCTATACCAGGAACACCTTCCAATAGAACATGTCCATCTGCGATCAATGCGATGATAAGTCGTTCAAGGATGTTTTTCTGACCGGCGATAACCTGACAGATCTCATGTTCCAGAGGGATGAGGAGATCCGCACACTCTTTTGCCTGATTTGTAAGTGACTGAATTTCTGCGTTCATGGAATTGAACTCCTGAAGAATAATCCGGACCTTTTTGTCTTTGATTGTCAGGAGGTGTACGATGCAAAGTAAAGGTTGCCTTACAAAAGGATAAATATGTAGTACATAAGGATAAAATATGGAAAGAGATCTGAGGTGAATTGTATGCCGGGTATTTCATACAATAAAATTCATGATCTTTTCAGACGATTGCTTGAAAATATTCAGGATATCATTGTAATCGGTACGTGTGGATTACTATTCGCTCTCATGGTGAAGACGCTTCTGTCCATGTACTTCGCCCTGGCACAACCTTTTGAATTTCAGTATGTTGCATCAGAATTGATCTATATTCTGGTCCTTGTGGAAATTTACCGCCTCCTTATAATCTATATCCGGGAACACCGTATTGCAGTTGATATCATGATAGAAGTAGGAATCGTGTCCATACTGCGTGAGATAATCCTTCATGGAATTCTTGAGATTAATCCTCTTACTATACTCACGGTTTCAGTATTGTTTTTTTCACTTCTCCTGTTATTGCGATATGGTGCTATCAGAAAGGAGGAAGTTGAGGTTCTTGACCGGGGGACCTTTATTGAGGAGTTCAGGGGATCACTCGAAAATTTTGCAAAACGAAGAGAGAAAAATATAAATAAAATTAAAGACTAACTTAAAGTGTGCAAAGGAGGGAACGATTATGAGCCTCTTTAAAAAACAAAAAGGAACAGAAATTACTCCCTCATCACCACAAACCCGTGCCTTGAGGGAGCACCGGTCAGGATTTATTGATGACTTCGATTCCATATTCGAAGATTTTCGAAGGTCCTTCGATAACCTGATGCGGCCATATTTCCCATTCGATTATCTCCCCAAAGATATGGCGGAATTTGGAAGAGAACATTATGCACCCCTAGATCTCATCGATGAAGGGGATCACTATAAACTTCAGGTCGAATTACCTGGTATGACAAAGGATGATGTAGAAGTCCAGATTACCAGTGATTCATTGATCCTGAAGGCCCAGAAGGAATCTTACAACGAAAAATCAGAGAAAAACTATCTCCATCGTGAACGGTATTATTCAACCTGGAAACGGGAAGTACATTTCCCAGAAGAAGTCAGGGCAGAGAAGGCTGAAGGTTCCATGAAGGATGGAATATTAGAACTTACCATCCCGAAAAAGGAACCAAAAGCAAAGGAGCAGGTATATACCATTCCAATTACCTGAAAATTTTATTCACTTTTTTTCTAGACCAGTCCAGCAGCCATCTCATCTATATCCTCACCCTGGTAATCAGGATGCATCGTATACCGTGCCATGACGGTGAGGACCAGAATTACTATACCGATGATAAACGAGAGCAGAAAGGCCAGATCAAATCCGGCAGTAAGCACCTTCATCTGAATTTCGACCGGGGCATTTTTTGTAATATCATAATGTGCTGCTATGGTCGTCATCCCCTGGATAAAAATTGCATTATAAATCGCTATCCCGATGGTCATCGGAGCAAAACGTTCAAGACTTGTGAGTGAAGAGACCATACCCTGGTACTTCTTTGATGCACTGGTCATGATCATGTTTGATATAGGGGTAATAATAAGACCAAGTCCGAATCCAATACAAAGCAGGCATACCGTGACAAAGATGGTCGGGGTGTAAATCCGCAAATGAGTGATAAGGAAATAGCCGATAAGTAAAACAACGGCAGCGATAATAGAGAGGATTCGGCCTCCGAGATGGTTATACAGCACTCCGGCGATAATGCCGGCAACCATCATGGCAACCGAGAGGGCAGTCAGGATGAGTCCGGCTTCTGACGTTGAATATCCGCCTACATATTCGAGGTAAAAGGGAAGAAGATAATTTACTCCTGAAAAACTGAAAAAAACCAGGAATATTACCAGATTGATGAGCAGAAAATTCTTGTCATGAAATAGCCTAATCTCCAGGATTGGATTTTGAATATGAAGTTCTTTCCATACGAATAATCCCAGTAGGACAACTGCAAGCCCAAGAGATCCGATAATTACTGGAGATGTCCATCCAAGATTTGTCCCTTCTGAGAACCCATAGAGTAGAAATGCAAGGCCCACAAAAATCAGACCAGCACCGATCCTGTCAAATACTTCCAAAGTCTGGTGAGATGGCTGACCAGGAATCACCCGTAACCCAAGCAGTAATGCGATAATCCCGACCGGAACATTGATAAAAAATATCCAGTGCCACGAGAGATACTGGGTCAGAAATCCTCCCACGGTCGGGCCGATAGCAGTTGCAAGTCCGGCCATTGTCATGATAATGCCCATGGCTTTTCCTTTCATATTCATTGGAATGAATGCCGTAACCATTGCCGGGGCAATCGCAGTTATCATGGCACCACCTACACCCTGGAATGCCCGTGAACCAATAAGAGTGAGAAATGAACCGGTAAGGTCAGGAAGAAACCCACATAAGAACGAACCGATGGTAAATATGATAAAGCCGGTTAAAAAAATCCTCTTAAACCCGATCAAGTCAGATATTTTCCCAAAAATCAGAACACAACCGGCCATTACCAGGAGGTAGATGGTCGCTACCCAGGAGACAGCACTTGAGGAGAGTGAGAAGGATTCTGATATAGTAGGAAGAGCGATATTAACGATTGTTCCGTCAAGGGACGCCATGAATGTTGCGAGAGATATTGCAATAATGAGGGGGATATACCCTTTTTGCACGTTCACGGATAAAAAAGCCATATTCGTTTTATGCTATAGTTCTATTTGAAGGAATATGATGTGGATCATTAAGAGATCCCTGGAGGATGATGCGTTAAAAAAAAGAAAACAGAAAGAAAAGAAAAATGTTAGAATTTTTACTGTGCCTGAACCTGATCATCTTCAGGGACAGACGCAGTAATTACCGGAGTTTCGTTACTCTTTTTATCTGCCGGGATGATAGAACTGGATCTAATCTCAAGTTCCATATCTGCACCTGGCTTGAAAGGAATAGAGGCAACCCAGATTCCGGTCTGTGGGTCCTTTACCTCTGCCACATACTGATTGCCACATGCTGCATCATACATGAGGAAAGTGATCGGACTTCCGGTCTGGATATCACCCTGAATTGTCAGTTTTCTCCCATCACCGAACCGTCCATTGTTCCCAACAGAGACCGGGTTTCCATCAATACCAACTCTGACATTCTTCCCGTCCGCGGTTATCAGGGAACCGGGGGTGATGGGGTTTCCATCAACAAGGGCCGTTCCGGATATGGTCATGGGAACAACCGGAATTGGAGGGGTTCCTCCATCAATCCGGATATCAAGTCTGGTAAGTCCTCCCTCGATATATGGATATGAACTTGCCCATTCACCGCTTGCATCCACATCCCTGACCTGTGCCATGACCGGCTCACCAGAACCTGCCGGGATTACCCAGAAGGTGAGTGGCTGTCCTGCTTTCAGGTCTCCCTGTGCAACCAGTTTGTTCAGTTCATTAAATCCGTAGACACCAGGTGAGGTGACAGCAAGCGGATTGCCACGATGTCCTTCAACCACATTGTCACCCTTTACCAGGATCATGGTTCCAACAGGCATCGGCATACCGTTCGATGTTACTTCACCATAGAACTCATGAGGCAGCACCGGCATTGGCGGAATGGGTGCTTCTCCGACACGAAGATCCAGCCGGGTCTTTGAACCACCCTTGTATGGATATGATTTCTGCCATTCCTTACCGGCATACACATCATAGCATTCTGCCTGGACAAAGTCCTGTTTGCCCTGTGGTTTTACCCAGAAGGTGATTGCATCTCCATTCTTTATTGTTCCCTTGACGGTGAGCGGATCTGGTGTTCCATAGGCCCCTTCAATCGTGGTTGTGACTGGATTACCGAATATACCGGTATCAATACCACTTCCCCGTGCCTCGATGATAGTCCCGATACATCCCGGACTTCCATCAACGGTGATGCTACCGAAGAACTCTGCCGGAGCAAGGGGTGCCTCGGTCACTTTGATCAGGTTATCCTTACAGGTTGCTGCAGAGCCGAACTCATTCGAGGCTTCAAGGCAGACGGTGTATGATCCAGGAGTCATATACCGATGAACCGGGTGCTGCTCTGATGAGGACTGTCCATCACCGAAGTCCCATCTCCAAGCGGTTGGTTTGTCGGTTGAAAGATCCGTGAACTGCACATCAAGCGGGACATATCCGGTTGTCGGGGATGCAACAAAATCAGGTACCGGTGGTTTTCCAGCCGGAAGGACGGTAATGTACTGGTACCTGATCTCACTGGACCGATCCTCTCCTCTGGTCACCGTCAGGAATACAGTATAGACACCTGCCTTGGTATACACATGAACTGGATTCTTCTCAGTTGAGGTCTGATCATCGCCAAAGTTCCACATCCATGTTTCAGGATTACCTGTTGAAAGATCAGTAAACTGAACAGTCAGGGGTTCCTTTCCGGAGGTTGGCTCTCCCATGAAGGAGGCTTTGAGCGGAACTGGTTTTTCATACACCCGGATGTACTTCTCACGAAGTTCGGTGGACATACCAAACGGATTCTCAACCGTCAGGGTAACCGAGTATTCTCCGGGAGTGGTATAGGTGTGTTCCGGATGCTTATCGCTGGATACTGATCCGTCACCAAACTCCCAACTCCACTTGGTCGGATCTCCGGTAGAGAGATCGGTAAAGCTTACGGTCAGAGGAGCGGTTCCGGAGGTTGGGAATCCTCTGAATTGTGCATCAGGCGGGAATCCCGGAGCAGTTACGGTGATGTAATCTGGTGCAATCTTGGTGTCTGCTCCACCTTCATTGCTAACCGTCAGTTCAACGGTGTATTTTCCTTCAGCTGGATACGTATGAACCGGGTTTCGTTCCTCTGAGGTTGTTCCATCTCCAAATTTCCAGTACCACTGTTTCGGACTGTTCTTTGAGAGGTCAAGGAATGTCACTGTAAGCGGGGCTTTACCCTCCCGTGGAGCACCGGAAAAGTCTGCACTTGGCGGAAGAACCGGTTCATTGACGATGATGTAATTCTGTTCAACCAAAGTGTCAGTTCCGGCAGAGTTCTTGACCGTCAGGGACACGGTGTACTTTCCTGCTTTCTCATACACGTGAACCGGATTTTGTTCGGTTGAGACCTGACTGTCACCAAAGTTCCACTCCCAGCTGGTCGGCCCATTCTCGGAGAGATCGGTGAAGGTTACCCTGAGCGGAGCTGTTCCGTTCCGTGGTTCACCTTTGAATTTAGCAACCGGGGCAATGACTGCCGGCTGGGCATGGATGAATTCAGGCTTTGTGATCTCATCTGAACCGGCACTGTTGCTGCAGTTCAGGGTGACGTTGTAGGTCCCGGGCACCGTGTAGGTGTATACCGGGTTCTGCTCTGTTGAAGAGCCTCCGTCACCAAAGGTCCACTTCCATGCAGTCGGGCCATTCTTTGAGAGATCGGTGAAGGTCACTGCAAGCGGGACCATACCGCTGGTCGGATTGGCATTGAAGTCTGCTTTTGGTGGAATGACTGCCGGCTGGGCATGGATGAATTCAGGCTTTGTGATCTCATCTGAACCGGCACTGTTGCTGCAGTTCAGGGTGACGTTGTAGGTCCCGGGCACCGTATAAGTATATACCGGGTTCTGTTCGGCTGATGAACCACCATCACCAAAGGTCCACTTCCATGCAGTCGGGCCATTCTTTGAAGCATCGGTGAAGGTTACTGCGAGCGGGACCATGCCACTGGTCGGGTTGGCATTGAAGTCTGCAACCGGTGGGATAACCGCAGGCTTTGCATGGATAAACTCCGGCTTCTCCTTGGAGGATACTCCAGCACGGTTACTGACCGTCAGGTTCACAGTGTAGGTTCCCGGATTATTGTATGTATACACCGGGTTCCTCTCAGTGGACGTTCCCCCATCACCAAATACCCATGACCATGTTTCCGGATCATTTGTTGAAAGATCCGTGAAGGTGACTGCCAAGGGGACCATTCCTTCGGTGGGGTTTGCTGAGAAGTCTGCAACTGGTGGTTTTACCGGTTCAAACACGTGGATATAATCTTCCTTTGTCTTCCTCTGGCTAGATACAATGTTCTTTGCAGTCAGAGAGACGGTGTAGACACCCGGTTTCTCATAGACATGAAGCGGGTTCTTCTCAGTTGAGGTTCCACCATCTCCAAACTCCCAGGCCCATGAAGTCGGGATACCAAGTGATTTATCGGTAAACTGAACCGTAAGCGGAGCATCACCTTCAGTCGGAACACCTTCAAAGTCTGTGACCGGTATCATATCATGTTCTGACAGGGAGACGATGAATGCATCACGGTCTCCATCACCAAAGTTCTGCTGATATGGCCATACCTTCGGGAAGTTTTTGGATTCAGTATAACCGGTCAGATATGCCTCTCCTTCGGGCAGAACATCAATAGCACGACCTTCATCGATACTTCCACCACCAAGATAGGTGGCATATCCAATCTGGCTTATGGTTGGATTGAACTTTGCAATCAGCACATCAGAACTGCCACCGGGTTTGGACTGGTATGCAAGAGTTACCGGTATATCTGGTGAGTTCGTGGTTCCTACCACGTAAATATTGCCATCTTTATCACGGGCAGCACCAGTTATTGAGTCGATGAGGGAACCACCAAAGTATGTTGACTGGGTAAGTGCTGAGCCATCAGCGTTCAGAGTTGTGATAAATCCATCCTGGAGCCCTTTCAGTTCTCCCTGAAGTGCATTTACCGTCGGGAAATCCTTTGATTTGGTAATACCCACGACGATGAGGCTTCCATCCGGCAGGGAAATAACATCCCGTGCATCATCTGTCCCTGAACCACCAAGATAGGTAGAATACATAGCCGGATACTTTCCTTCCGGATCAAACTTGGTAACAAAAGCATCGAACGGGCCGCGAAGTTTATCCTGATATGGTTTGATTGTCAGGAAATTCGGAGATTCAGTCTGACCTACAATACAGGCATATCCATTGGAATCGACTGATACGGCAGTTCCTGCATCGAACGCTGAACCACCGATAAAGTTGGAGTACACAATGGAGTTGCCCTCAGCGGTAAACTTGGTGATAAAGGCATCCGGAAGACCGCCGTATGGTGAGAGCTGGTACCGGTTCACAACCGGGAAATTCCATGATGCAGTCTGACCGGTAACAAAGACATTGTGAGATTTATCGATGTCAATGTCAAATCCGAAATCATCATGAACTCCACCGAAGTATGTTGAGAAGACAAGTTCCTTTCCGGTCGGGTCCAATTTTGCCATCCAGGCATCATATCCGCCTGCAAGAGCATTCCGGTAGGGATTCTTTGTTGGGAAGTTTGGCGAATTCGTTCCTCCGGTAATGTATGCATTTCCTGCTTCATCAATGACAAGGCCGGTACCTTCGTCAGTTCCGGACCCTCCGAGATAGGAGATGTATACAAGGTCAGTCCCGTCAGGATTCACTTTTACAACAAACGCATCCTTTTCACCGCCACCAAAGTAGGGCTGTATACTCCCTGGTGCAAGTCCTTCCACAGATACATCCCCGGAACTCAGGGCCTGCTGGGTTCCTAGTGGATTATGATTTGAGAGAGGATCTTTTGCATTATTTTTGAAATACTTCAGATGATCTGACCACGAGGTTCCAATAAAGTATGCATATCCTTCCTTATCGACCTTGATTGAGTTCCCCTGGTCACGGCCATCCCCTCCAAAATAGAGAGAATACCGCAGTACCGGGTCTATGACCAGTGGAAGTGATGGATCATACTCCCCAAGGGCAAAGGTGACGGTTGCATCAGGACCCAGGACATAGGAACATTCAACCTCAGTCCGTGTGCCGTTTACCTCCTGGTATGCAACCGGCGCTTCATCAATAATCTGTCGTGCAGGAGTCTCTATAACCAGATCCCCGGTCGTCTCATTCAGTGATATACCGGTGTGACCCTGATACACCAGCATTATCTGGGATGGATCTGCTCCTGCATCAAGGATGAATTCACTCTTTAAAAGACCTTCAGTCCCGGAAACGATATAATCAATACCGTTATAAACATCCTCATACCTGACTCCTGATGTCAGCATGGCACCAATAACCCACGCAGACGGATCAGAACCATAGTAGAAGTTTGCCGTTCCATTCAATGGATTCAGACCGATGATCTTCTTATCTGGATTAGACCCATTCAGGAGCATGAATACTGAACTGTTACCGGGATTATGGCTGAATTCCATACCCTCATCAGTAAAAGAAATGACCTGATCAGTTGACTGGGTCTGGTACGATACATTATCTTCAAACTGCCCGTTGTTCTGAATAAAAACAAGGGGCATTGAAGCCAGCTTTGTCTGTAATGCCTGAGTATCTTCTCCCGCATTCTCATCGGCAGATACGAATGTACCTGCTATTAAGAAAATGGCCAGAATGAGGCACCAGACAGTCTTCGCATTCCCCATCATACAAATTACCCGCGATCGAAGTTTATGTATACGCAAGTATATCTCACAATGAATTAAAAACATATCGAAAGTTCTGGTCAATTGGAGAAAAATAATACTGCCATATATGTGATCCACGCTGCTTGGGCCAATATAATTTAATTCAGATAGTCGTCTTAAAATATTAATTATTTATCCGTTTTAGGCTAAATTACTAAAATTTTTCCATTTTTATAGGAAGTTTATAAATTTGTCGTATTCCAGTCATCCATGACTACACGCTATTTTCCATAATTCATGACATCATACATGTTTCAGCAAGCGCAGGGCTTTACCAATGCATCTAATAGTCAGTACCACCTATAAAAAATACATACGTGACACTTACAGATCATATCAGAATGTCAAATGCGGCACCAGACCTGCTTCCGGCATATATTCCCATATTTTCATTTGAACTGGAACAGACCGATTACCTGATTGCGCAAAAAGAACAGCTCTCCCGTATCCTCACACCTACCGGAGGTAATATTCAGAAGATTTGGCTTACGGGAACTCTGACCAGCTATGAACCTGGCAGACAGGGAGAAATCATCAGGATTGCAGACCCAACCGGAGCAGTCAGTCTTATAATAAAACCTCAGACACTCGACTCTCTGGAACCCGCAGATCTGGTTCCTCCCTTGTTTCTGAGTGTTACTGCCCATCCGGAGAAAAATACAGGATCAGATAACAGAACGATACGATGGATAGTTGAGACATGCAGAATAGCAACAAAGCAGGACCGGGATATATGGATTCAAGCTGCGGCTGGTTCTCTCCTTAACCGGCTTCATGAATTGCGAAAAGGTCTTCTTTCCGGTGATTTGAATGAAGAAATGCGGGAAGCACAAACCCACTATCATATCCAGTACGGACATTTGACAGGATTTGCTGAACGAGCGGAGAAAGCACTGGGAGTTATAAAAGAACCAGGACCACCTGTGGATCCTGCAGAACTTATCCTGTCAATAATAAAGGAATATTCAGGTCCACGCGGGATTCATATCGACGACATCCAGAAATACACACGGCGTGCAGCCCTTGCTGATGAACTGGTCAGAAATACCATTCGAAATCTTGTAGCGGAAGATGAAGTCTATCAACCGGCACCCGGATATATAAAGCTCCTCTGACAAATCTGATGAATATTGAATTTTTTCCATCTGGTCCAGGTGTGCTGGTGGAAGAAGAACAAAGGATCCTTTTTCTTGCCGATATTCATATGGGTATTGAGCATGAACTGCAAAAATATGGGTTTCATATCAGAACCCGTGGGCAGGATCGTATTCGTCGTATCTGTGATCTCATAACCGAGGCACAGCCTGATCTGATGGTGATCCTAGGTGACATTAAGCACCGTATTCCGGGGACATCGTACCAGGAGTTTTTTGAACTCGGCAGTCTCTTTTCAGCTATCCGAAAGATCATCCCCTTTATCGTCACTCCAGGGAATCATGATCCGGGAATTGAGGAATTTTTAAAGCCTGAAGAATTGAGGAAGAAAGAAGGGTCTCTTATAGGATCAATAGGGATCCTGCATGGTCATACAATTCCTGATCCTGACCTTCAGGGTCATCTTATCCTGTGCGGCCATCATCACCCAGTGGTATCACTGACAGACCAGGTCGGAGTTGCCTTGAAGTCTCCCTGTTTTATCCTGGGAGAGATAGATGAGCATATATTTACACAAGATCCTGATGAAGAGGGAAGGACCAGACTCCTGATGGTTCCATCATGTAATGAACTGACCGGATATGGGATAGAAAAGACATTCCGATCCCCCTTCTCACCACTGTCCAGGTCACTCCACATTGAATCAGCAGAGATTCTGCTGCCAGATGGAACATATGCAGGAGATCTCCACTCCCATCTTGCCTATGAAAAAGACACACCAGCTTGATACCCGGATACTGGATGTCATCAGGGACCGGGGATTTTCAGAACTCTCCGAAGTTCAGCAGCAGGCGATACCAAAGATTTTACAGGGAGATCATCTGCTCCTGATCGCACCAACCGGAACAGGCAAGACTGAAAGTGCCATGATTCCGGTATTAAGCGGCATGCTGGCTACAGAAGGCAAAGGATTTACCACATTATATATCACCCCGCTCAGGGCCTTAAACCGGGACATTCTGCGGAGGATGGAATGGTGGTGTCAGAACCTCGGGCTTACAAGCGGGGTCAGACATGGTGATACATCGCAGGCAGAACGAAGAAAACAAGTCCTTCATCCTCCTGACCTGCTGGTGACTACGCCTGAAACCGTCCAGGCCCTCTTTATGGGAAAACGTCTGAGAGAACATCTCCGATCGGTCAGATATGTAATTGTTGATGAAATCCATGACCTTGCGGGGACGAAGAGGGGTGCCCAGCTGGTCATAGCCCTTGAACGGCTTGTCAGGTATGCCGGAGAATTTCAAAGGATTGGTCTTTCTGCCACGGTTGGTAACCCGGAGGAGATTGCCGGTTTTCTCGCCGGAGAGAGACCATGCTCAATTGTCGAGGTTCCGGTTGCGAAATATCTTGATATCAAAGTTGAAATAACCGGAGAAAAGTTTGACAGCCAGGTGAATGCCGTCCGGAGACATACAAAAAAAGGACCATCAACCCTTATTTTTGTCAACACCCGGTCAACGGCAGAATCACTGGGTCATGCCCTGATGAGAGACGGTGATGTCGATGTCCATCATGGTTCACTCTCCAGGGAAGTTCGTATTGAAGCAGAAGACCGGTTCAAACGGGGAGAGATAAAAACTCTCATCTGCACATCTTCTATGGAACTCGGGATTGACATTGGTCATGTGGAACATGTCATCCAGTTTGGATCACCCCGTGAGGTCAGCAGAGTGGTTCAGCGTATCGGCAGAGCAGGTCATCAGATCGGCAAGGTCTCCAAAGGTACTATTATTACCTGCGGTTTTGACGACCTCTGTGAATCACTGGTGATCGCATCCCGTGCCAGACAGGGAGCCGTGGAAGACGTTATCCCCTCTTATCAGGCCGGAGATGTCATAGGAAACCAAATTGCAGCGATTGCTGTTGAATATGGGGAACTATCCATTGACGATATCTTCTCCATTATATCCAAATCTTCTATCGGGATTCGCGATGTTGAGACACTTGAGGCCATTATCGGGCAATTAACAGAACATTACCTCATCCGCAGGGATGGGAACCGGATCATCACGACCAGCAGGGCACGACGGTATCTCTCAGGGAACCTCTCTATGATTCCGGATGAGCGGAAATTTCCGGTATATGATATTGTTACCAGGAGAACCGTCGGGACGCTTGATGAGTCATTTATTATAACCTCGCTTCACACCGGAGCGGTTTTCATTGCACGAGGTCAGCTTTGGCGTGTTCTGGATCTTGAAGAGGGAAAAGTCACCGTTGAACCGGCACGAAACGCCGATGGCGAACTTCCATCATGGGAGGGTGAGCAGATACCGGTCCCGTATGAGATCGCACGGGAGGTTGGAAGACTTCGCCGGACCAGGGAGTTTGAACGATATACAGAAGACCAGGCTTCTATCGCATTTGCAAACGGATTTCTTGACCTGGTCCAAAAAAATCACGGAATCATCCCTACCGACCAGATCTTTACTATTGAATACTCTGAAGAAGGAGTGGTCTTAAACGTCTGTGCAGGTCATCAGACCAATGAGGCAATCGGCCGGGTCCTGTCGATACTGCTGTCTGCCAGGTTTGGCTCGACTATCGGACTTGAACTGGATGCCTACCGGATTCTGCTCCGGGTGCCAAGGGAGATCTCCGTTGCTGATGTCAGGGATATCCTGACCAGTCTTGATCCTGACCACATCAGGGGGATTCTTGAACTGGCCATGAAACGAACCTCACTTTTCAAGTGGAAACTGGTTCAGATCTCAAAGAAGTTCGGAGCCATAGACCCTGATGCGGATTATGAACGACTGAGCCTTCACCGCCTTGCCGATCTGCTCTCTCATCCCCAGATCCAGGAAGAGACCTACCGCGAACTCTTTACACGATACATGGATGTCTCCCATGCGATCGGGATCATGAGGGCCATTCATGCAGGGGAGATTCAGGTTGTAACCAGCCCGCCCAGTATGATAGGAGGTGCAGCCCTCTTTTCCTCGTCCCGTGACCAGATACCTCCGCCAACCGCTGATCAGGCAGTAATATCTGCACTGAAAACTCGTCTGGACAGGCAGGAGGTGCTGCTTGCCTGTATGAACTGTCGGAAATGGAAGAGTAAAACCGTGGTAGCAAGAGTTCCGGATCAACCGGTCTGCGGGAATTGTGGTGCCAGGCTCATTGCAGCACTGAAACCCTACGAGACTGAGCTCTATTCAATTGCAAATAAAAAGACAAAAAATCAGGAAGAAAAAGCTATAGAACAGAAGCTTATCAGAAATGCGAATATGGTTCTCTCAAGCGGGAAAAAAGCGATAATCATTCTCTCGGCAAAAGGCGTCGGGCCAGAAACTGCATCGAGAATCCTGGCTACCTATACGAGTGGTGATGCCCTCATGCGGGAGATCTTAAAAGCGGAACGAAATTTTGTAAAAACCCACCGGTTCTGGCAGTAAAAATTACATTATGTTCCCGAGCTTCTGCTCGAGGAAATTCAGACCCTTTTTAATATCTTCCATGTTCTTTCCACCGGTCAGGATGATCTTTCCGGATGAGAAAAGGAGTGCAACAATTTTTGGATCACTGATACGGTAGACAAGCCCTGGGAACTGTTCAGGTTCATATTCAATATTCTCAAGATTTAAGGTCATCACAACTTTATTCAGGTTGATCTTGTTCCCGATATCATAGGAACAAACAATATTTGTGATTGCAACCCGTGGTTCATCAAAGCAGGTGATACCGGCATTTTTCATCTTATCAATAATGAGAAGAAGACCTTTGTCTAGTGAGTCGGTATCCCTGATGCCGGTCAGCACCACCTTTCCGGAAGAAAAGATGAGTGATGCAATCTTCGGATTTTCAATCCGATAGACCGCTCCAGGGAATCGTTTTGTATTCAGTTCACATCCATCGATATTTTTTGAAATTATCTCTAAATCTATTGAATCTGCAATAGCCCCTGACGCAACTATATTTTCAATCTTCAGGCTATCGTATCGTTTATCTTCCATTCCAGATATCATGGGGTTTTCCATACCATAATACTAATGGACAATTCCCTCAATTTGGCGGTGAATCCTTC
>Ga0232080_100158_pt1 | contig 24114 bp, 18 predicted proteins | sample SJ14nscriptome_FD_186098 | JGI IMG/M metagenome (GOLD analysis project Ga0232080, IMG submission 186098) | Metatranscriptome of enriched culture of PCE-dechlorinating microbial communities from Ithaca, New York, USA - SJ1.4 (Metagenome... ... | reverse complement strand
CGGGAAGAACCCGCATTCAGTCCTTCGGCGGATAGGGGGAGAAACGTCCTCATGAGGCTTTACATCCTGCAGAAAGACTTTGCTGCCAAAGACTGCAAACGAATGTGCTACACTTCTTCCGTATAGTGAGGAGGCGATCGCTCTGCTGATGCATACCTACCGCAATCCTGCGGATATTTCCCGTCTTCTGTCGGACCGGACCGGAGATTCCGGACGGGTTTTCCTGGTGCCCTCAAACCGCGACAGGTCCCTTCTCCTGGACATGCTTGCAGCCGAAGGGGCTTCCCCCCCGGAGGGACTCTTCGGGAGCCGGGTCCGGGAGCGGAACGTCTGGATCTGGGACGACCTCTACCGGGCTCTTCTGGAGACGGGGACGGAAGAGAAGCCCCGGGCTCAGATCGACCCGCCGGACCACTGGCTGCTTCTGAGGAGCATCATAAACTCATTGCGGGAGCGGTTCGCCGAATCTCTGCCGCCGGGAGTCTTTTCTGAAGGGTTCCTCGACCTTGCCGGAGGAGCGGTCCGGGAGCTTCTGCGGGAGGACGTGCCCCCGGAGACCCTGGCCGGTTCGCTGGGGTGCGGAGAGTGTCCTCAGGACGGGGGGTGCATCCGGCTGGACGACGAGTCGGGAATCCTCTGCAGGGTCTACCGGGACTACACGGCCCTCCTTAAAGAGCGGAACCTTGCGGACAGCGCCCAGATCCCCTCCCTCGGGCGGGACCTTCTTGCGGAGTCTGAAACGGCCCGGGAGCGGGCGAAAGCCTTCCGGATCACCGCCGTGGGGTTCCTGAGCTTCGCCTCGGGACAGCTCCGTTTTCTGAGGCAGCTCCTTGAGGCCGGGGCGGAGATGGAGTTCTTCGTCCCCGGGTGCGGCCCGGGCGATTTTTACACGGCGGCGGACCAGTTCCCCGAGGCGTCGGTGACGCCGGTTGAGGGAAGCGGCCCGGCCCTTTCCTTCTCCATGGCGGGAGGAGACCTCCGCCTGGCCTCGGACGCCCTCGCCAGGGAGCTTCTTCTCTGGTCCGCGGGCGAGGGGAAGATCGCGGAATCCACGGGACTTCCCTTTCCGGGGTGGTCCGCCATCGGCGTCTGCGGCGACGGGGAGGATACGGCCTCCGCCGCGGAGAGTTTCACCCGGTACGGGCTGCCCTTCTCCCTGAAGGACGGGGTGCTTGTATCGGAGACGATCCTCTGGAAAAGCGCCCTCCGGGCACTGGACCTGGCCTCCGAGGGGTGGCCTGCGGGGGAGACGGCGGATTTCCTTTCCGGCCTTCTCTTCTCGCCCTTCGGCTTTCCCCGGGAGGACTTCGCCGCATCCCTTCCCTGCGGCAGGAAGGGATGGCTGGGCTTCCTAGGGGAAGCGGCGAAAAAAACGCCGTCCCGGAACGCCCCGCTGCACGCCTTCCAGAGGGCTCTGGCCTTCACCGACGCTCTAACCGCAGGAGGCCGCCCCGAGGAGCTGCTTTCGGCCCTGGGAAAACTGGCTCCCGACAGGGAGGAGATGAAGGGGCTCATCACGGGAGCCCGGGAGTTTCCCTCCCTGGACGGAATGCTTAGGACGGTGAATGTGGCCGTGCTGGAGGCCGGGGAAAAGGAGCGGGCGCTCCGCGACCTGGCCCGGGACCTCGGGGATTCTGGCAGGGCGGTCCTTCGGGGCGGGGAGGCCGCGGCCTTCCTGGCCCGGTGGGCGGAGACCGCCTCCACGAGGACTTCGCCGCCGGTCTCCCCCGCCATGGCGGTTTACCAGGGAACGCCGCCGGTGCTGACTTCGGCGGCGGTGTGGGTCTTCCTCGGCGCCACGGCCTCCCGCTGGCCGGGCCAGGTGCGGGAATCCCCGCTGCTGAACGACGACCGGAAGGGCATCCTCCACGACAGCCTCGGCCTGGGGCGGAGCCATCTCCCCCTGGTGCCGGAGAAGCGGAAGCAGCGGGAAGCCCTCTTCCGGAGACTTGCCGCCTGCGCACGGGAACTGTGCCTTTTCGTCCGCCCCCTGGCCGACGGCGGAGGGCGGCCTCTGCCGCCGTCCCCCCTCGTGACTGAGGCGGAGGCCGGACCGTCCCCCTGGCTTATCCCGGCGGAAACTTCCTATGAACGGTCCCTGGGGGATCTTCTCCCCCCGGCGGTCGGAGAAACGGTGTGTGTCAGAGGCGTGGAGATTCCTGCCGAATGCAGCCCCCGAAAGGGCCTTTCCCGGGGGGATCCCCGTTTCCTATCCCTCCCCCTGCCCGAGAAGGTCTTCCACCTGAGCGGCCTGGACTACTACGCCGCCTGCCCCTTCCTGTACTACTGCCGGAGGATGGGCCTCGAGCCTGCAGGTGAGGAGCTGTTCCGCCGCGACCTGGCGGGGAACGGGTTCCACCGGCTCTGGGAGCTGGCGTGGAAGGAGCGCCTTTCCTCCGGAGGAAGCCTGGAGGAGCTGGCGGACCGCTTCTTCGACGCCGCCTACGGGGAATGTTACCCCGGGCTGCTCTCGGACCAGCGGCTCTTCCGCCACAGGACTGACCAGCGGGAGAAGAACCGACGCCTCGGGGCGCTTCAGGACGCCTTGGAGACGAGCGGCCTCGGGGAGGCCCGGAGAGAACAGCGGCGGGAATTCCCCCTGCCTGAGCTGGAGATCGGGGGGACGGTCTTCCGGGGACGGTGCGACCGGATGGATATCCTCGGCGACGGCTCCGCCCTCCTCTTTGACTACAAGAGCGGCAGGGCAACGAAATACAAAAAAAGCCTCCAGCTCGCCGCCTACAGCATCACCCTCCGGGAGGGCCCGGAACGGCGGAGTGCCTCCGCGGCGGTCTTCCTCGGCCTGAGCGACGGCTCGGCGGCAGGCGCCGGACATGACGGCGCGCCCCTCTGGCTGGACACCGGAAAAACGTCTCTCGCGGACCTGGAGTCCCAGGCAGCGGATGCCATGAACCGGGCGGCTAAGTCACTCGCTTCGGGGGACTTTCCGCCGGAGTACGATTCGGACCGGTGCAGATACTGCTCTTTCTCCTCCCTCTGCAGGCGCAGGGATTTCCGGGCGGAGGAAGAGGATAACGGGGAAGGGGAGGAATAGGCCATGGCGGACGGCAACCTGATGACCGGACGGCTCAGGGACAGCATCGGGTTGGAAAGGAGCCTTCTCCCTGCCCAGGAGGAGGCGGTGTTCTCCGATACCCCCCTCACCCTGGTGGGGGCCGGGGCCGGTACGGGAAAGACCCATACTCTCTCGTGGCGCTTTCTCCGTGCCCTTCTCCGGGACGGGATGCGGCCCCGGGACATCCTGACCCTGACCTTCACCGAGAAGGCCGCCCGGGAAATGGCGGACCGCATTGCGGACCGTTTCAAGAGGATGAGGGACACCCTCGATCCTGACGGGAGACTGCTGGCGGGGGCGGCGGAGGAGCTGTCCGAGGCTCCCGTCTCCACAATCCACTCCTTCGCGCTGAATATCCTGAGAGAGGAGGCCCTCTTCCTTCCTTCGGGCCTCTCAGCCCGCCCCATCTCCCCTCCCGAGGAGAGGCAGTTCACCGGCCGGGCTGCGGCTGCCCTGGACGCCCTCGACCTCCAGTGGTTCCGGAATGCCCTCCCAGGGGAACGGTCACCCGAGGAATTCCTCGGAGAAAGCATGGAGGACCTCCCCCATGTGCTGAACACCTATTCCCCGGACACGACGGCGGGGTTCGCCTTCTCCCTGGCGAATATCCTGGAAAGCCGGGGGCTGGACCCCGAGGAGCTGCTCGCGGCGGCGGCTGACCGGGACTACTTCGCCCCCGTCACCGGACGGCTGAAGGCCGTGTGCCTTCCCCAGGCGAGGGAAGCGGCGGAAATCTGGCTGGGCACGGTTCTCCCGGGGCTGCCCGCAGAACTGCCCGGAGGAGGAGCCTACAAAGAGAAGCTCGCCGCGTTCCGGAACCGATGGAGGGGCACGTCTCCCGAAGCCCTTGACGCGGAGGGGGCTCTTTCCTTCGCGGCGGAGCTGTACGGGTGCCTTCTGAAGAGCCTCTCAGGGGCGACGGGAAGCGCGGCGAAGGAAGCGGCGGACCTGGCGGGCTGCCGGTCCCTGAAAGAGCACAGGGAGCGTTTCGCCTTCCTGTGGAAGGGGCTGGGTTTCCTCGGCACGGGGGAGGAACGCCTTCATTTCCGCCTCCGGAACATCCTGCTCAGGCTGACGGCCCTGCTGTGGTGCTGCTGCCGGGAGTTCCGCCGCAGGCGGGGACTCCTCTCCTTCGACGACATGATCCGCCTCGCCGCCGAAGCGGCGGCGCCGGGGGAAGAAGGGCGGCAGGTGCGCACCTACCGGGAGATCCTGGTGGACGAATTCCAGGACACCAACCCCCTCCAGGACGCCCTCATCCGGTCCGTGGCGGGCAGGGAAGGCAGGATGTTCCTGGTGGGGGACCTGAAACAGTCCATCTACCGCTTCCGCCACGCCGACCCCACCCTCTTCGGCAGCCTGATTCTGCGCCAGGGGGAAGGAGACAGGTACATCCCCCTCCAGGCGAGCTTCCGCACCCGGTCCTCCCTGCTGGAAAGGATCAACGGGATCTTCGGCCATGTCTGGCGGAACGGCCTTTCCTCCTCCCTGCCCCAGGAATACGAGCCTCTGGTCTTTCCCGGCGGTCCGGATCAGGCAAAGCTGCGGGAGGACACCGCCCTTCCCCCCCTGGACACGGTCATCCGGTACGCCCGGCCCCTGGAGAACGGCGAAGGAAGGAAGAAGACGGAATCCACGGGCGAGGTGCGGGTGAGGGTGGCCCGGGGCCTCGCCGAGAAGCTGGCGGCTTTTCGCGGGATGGACGTGTGGGACAAGAAAGAAGGGCGCATGCGGCCCGCCCGGTGGAAGGACATGGCTGTCCTCGTCCCGGCCCGGACGTCCTTTCCCGCCCTCGAGATGGTGTTCCGGTCCGAGGCGGGCATCCCGGCGGCCTTCGAGAAGGGAAAGGAATACTTCAACCGCGGGGAGATCGAAGACCTTGCCGCCGCCATCCGGACCATCGCCTTTCCGGAGGACCGGGGGGCCCTGCCGGCCTTTCTCTGCACCCCCTTCTCCGGGCTCTCCCTGGAGGAGGCCTACGCCCTCCTCCCCTGCGGGGAAGACTTCCCGGCGCGGCATCCCGGGGCGGCGGCCCGGCTGGATGCTCTCCGGGCGGAGGCGAGATACAGCGGGCTGTTCGCAGCCCTCTGCTCCCTTCTCCGGGACCAGTCGTACCTTCGCACCTATCCGGCGTGGAACCGCCGGAACGTCCTGGCCAACCTCCGGCAGGCCCTGGACATGGTGCGGGAGTACGAGGCCGTCTTCGGACCGGACCCGGCCGGGTGTGCCGGCTATTTCGCCTCCCTCCGGTCCGGGCAGGGGACCGTGACGGAGACGTCCCCCCTGGGGGACGAGGAGGACGTGGTGCGGGTGATGACCGTCCACAGCGCCAAGGGACTGGAGTTTCCCATCGTGGCCGTGGCGGACCTGAACAAGGCTCCCGGGGGAAGGGGGGGAAAGGGTGAATCCCTGGTCGCGTCCCCCCTGCTGGGGGCGGGTGCGTCTTCTTACCCTAGAGAATGGGCGGACGGCGGAGAGGAAATCGACTCCGCCACGGGGAAGCTGGCATCCTTCCTCGAAAAAACAGAAGTGGAGGAAGAATGGCAGCGCCTCTTCTACGTGGCCTGTACCCGGGCCATGGACTGCCTGATCCTCTGCTCGCCCTGCGGGCTGGACAAGGACGGCTCCCCCTCCCCGAAAGAGGGGTCGTGGCTCTCCCTGGCCGGCGAAGAGTTCCTCCCCGTTCCCGCCGCCGCCGAAGACGATCCCCGGAATAGCCGTGGAAAGACGGAGGCCCCATCCGGCGAGATTCAGCCCGTTCGGTGGATCCTCTCGCCCCCCCTTGCGGACCTTCGGTACGAACGGCTCAGCGCCACCTCCTACGCCCTGTTCTCGTGGTGCCCCGCGGCATGGCGAATGAAATTCCGCCAGGGCCTCGAACTCGCCTGGGAGCTTCCTTCCTCGGAGGAGTTCGGCGGGGCCGACCTCGGCTCCCTCGCCCACTGGGTCCTCGCCCGGTGGGACTTCACTGTCCCCGGCCTGGAACGGTATCTCGGCAAAGCCCTCCCCCCCCGCCTTCCGCCCCGCCTTCCGCCCCGCCTTCGCGCCGCCTGGAACGACAGCGCCGAACGGGCGGCCCTCCGGGGATGGCTCACCGTCACGGCCGAAGGGGCGGCGGGGAGAAAACTTGCCGCCCTCGCCGCCGACGGCAGCCTGGATCGGGAGATCCCCTTCCGGGTGCCCCTCAGGGACGGGCCGCTGCTCACCGGGGCCATGGACGCCCTCTGGCGGGAAGAGGGCCGAGTGTTCATCCGGGACTACAAGATCACGGCGGGTGACGAAAGCCTCCCTGCCGGGGATGAGCCGTCGTGGAAGTTCCTCTACGATGCGCAGCTTCTCTTCTACGGCTGCGCCGCCCGGTCCGTCTTCGGGGAGGCGGAGACAGACATCCGCCTCATCCGCCTGCGGACGGGGGAAGAAGGCGCGCCCGTAATGCCGGAAGGCTCATGGCAGGCGGTGGAAGAGGACATACGGTCCACGGCCCTCCGGGCCGCCCAGGGCCCCTTCCCTCCCCGGACCGACCGGTGCCGGAGGTGCTTTTACCGCATGGACTGCCCTTTCAGGGGAGCGGCATCCTGAGCGACAGCGATCGCACTCGTGTAGCATCCAGAGCGAAGCGGAGGGAGCATCCCCAGATGAGAAGGATCTTTTTTTAGGGCCTTCAGATTCAAGACCAGATCCTTCGGCGATGAAGCCGCCTCAGGATGACAAACAGGATCAGTCCGGAAAACAGAAGGGCGGCTCTCCATTGTTTCGGAGCACCGCCCTTCGTTTGCCTGTTCAGCGGGAAGGATCTTCACCCCGCCGTTTTCACTTGCTTGCTCAACCGTCCGCACGGCAGACCGGGAACGAATGGAAGCAACGCGGAAACCCATTTCTCTGAGGCACCGCAGGACGGGGAGATTTAAAACTCCGTCTCCATGCGCAGAATCGCCCAGGTGTCCTTTCCTCCGAATGTGTGGGGCTTCGCCAGGGCCGTGAATTTTCCGAGGATGTCGTCCTTGTCCTCCGTATTGTAGATCTCACCCCGCATGACGATACGGCCTTCGGAATCCCGGGACGCCTCGTCCACCCGGGCATAGTACACGGCCTCGCCGTCCGCCCCTTCGAAGTGGTAGTACGTGCCGTCATAGTAAAAGGGCAGGTCGGACTCGGTGACGCTGGCGAGCTTTTTGTAGTCCACGCCGAAATACTTCTTTATGCTTTCCGTGACGTACTTGCCTTCGATGACGAGGGATCCCCACTCGCAGTTCTTTTTCTTGCACCGGGCGATGCGGCTCTTGTAGTTGTTGATATAGTTGTGCCAGATGCCGAAGCGGATCATGTCGGCGGGGTCGTCTTCGTTTGTGAGGACTTCCGCGTCGAAGTCCATGAAACCGAGTTCGGTGAAGTTCGACAGGAAGGTGCTCATCCTTTTCAGCTCGGCGGCGGAGAATCCCTTCTTGGATCCTGATGCGGCAAAAGTTTCGGTGCATGAGAAAACGAACAGCGAGAGAACAAGGCACAGCACGGTCATTTTTTTCATTCCGGTCACCTCTTTCCTGAGAATGTGGTCTTTTTCTTTTTCAGGGCGGAATACCTCCCTTTCTGTGTATCTCCCGGCCGTACACCGTTCAGTCGATGGACGAAAGAAAAAACAGCGCCGCTGCCAGGTACAAAATCACAGCGCCCCCCAGCAAAATGAACAGAATTCCCGCCGGGAAGGCCGCTGTACCCCTCCGCGTAACCCCCCTCCGGAGAAAGAAGGCCGATGCCGTAAGAAACAGCAGGAGCAGCAGGGCTGCGGCCCAAAGGGGCATTCTCACCGCCTCCTTTCAGAAAGGGCGTTTGCCGGCATGTTCATGGGCGCGGACTCCATGGCCTCCTTCGGGAAGCGCTGCATCCGGCTGTTTTCCCGGTCACTGACATTCGCCCGGGAACCGTCCGCCGGGACCCCTTTTCCCGGCGGGTTGTGACCGAACGGCAGAAGCATTGCTCTCACTTTCTGCCCTTTGTCTCCCTCACGTACTTCCCTTCAAAGGACGCGCCGTATTCTTCAATGAAGGCGCTTTTCTCCTTTTCCGGGGAGGTAAGAACGGCAGCTTCACCGTCAAAGACAAGTTTCACCGAAACTTCGTCGTTCCGGAGGTCGTCCACGATCATGCTGTTTCCTTCAAGCTTTCCCATGCCGTCGAGTTCCCCCGGAAGGTCCGGGGTCTCCTTCATGGCCACCAGGAAGTAGACGGAATAGACGTCCTTTTCGTCGCTCTCCATGATGGTCATGTACCCTTCTGCTTCGCTGCTCTTCAGCCGATAATACCCCTGGATTCCCTTCGGATTTTTCCGAAGCCAGTCCCACACGAGAACCCCCCTGCTGACGTACTCGCTCCGCATCCAGTATGCAGTGGAGTACGCCTCGGCTTCGGTGGAGCCGCCGGATTCCATGTCTTCCCTGACGCTTTCGGCTATGGCCCTGGCGTTCTCCTGTTCAAGGGCTTTGTATTCTTTGGCGTCAAGCTTCTCTTTCGCTTCGGCCATCACGGCGGCCATCCCTTCGTAAGCCCCGGCGTAGTCTTCATTTTTCATGAGCTTCCTGTGGTTTTTCGGGACTCCCTCGAAAGCAAGGGCCCCCAAAGTGAACGTCAGAACGAAAATCGCGCAGAACACTGCCGCCGCCATTACCTTTTTTTTCATGGCCTTTCCTCCCCTGTGTGTAGTTCCCTTTGTTCCCGGCCGGACTTCCCGCAAACTTTTCCCGGGCTTGTTGTCAATTCCCGGAATCACCCCCGGCCTGCGTGGCAGTCCTGTCCACGAGGAGAAGGTCGATAAATTCAGGCGCCGATATCTTTACCTTGATCTCGTCGTTTTTTCTGAACAGGATATTGTCACCGTCCGTTGAGGCTGTTGCGAAAACGCCGCTGTCCCGCAGGGTTCCGAACCGGATGGTGTTCAGCCGGGACGTGAAATCAAACTCGATGCGGGAGCAGGTGGCCGTCTCGACCTCCATCCTGTATCCCGGCAGGACTTTCACGCTTCTGAAATACCCGGGGTGTCCTTCCATCCTTCCGTCACTTCCTCGAAAAAAGAATAGTCCTTCCGCAAGTCTGTGCACCTATTCTGGGATACAGAGCCATGCCCCGCACCCCCTTTTTCAGGGGGGTCAGGGGTGATTCTCCATCCTAAAAGTCTTTTTTGGCCAGTTCGCTTCTCGAGTGGACATCCAGCTTGCTGTAGATGAGCTTGAGGGCTGACTTGACCGTGTTTTCGGAGATGAAGAGCCGGGAGCCGATCTCGGCGGCGGTGAGCCGCTCCCTGGCAAGAAGGGCAATCTCCCGTTCCCGGGGGGTCAGGAGGGAATATTTCGGTTCAATCCGGGCCAGTACTGAAGAAATTCCCGCGCCTCCCCGCCTGCACAGGGCGATGACGGGTTCGAGCGCGTTCCCGCCGAAGCCGTTCTTCGCTGCCTGAAGCAGGGGCACCATGGAGGTGCCGAATTCGGCAAAGGGAAGATACATCCTGTCCGGCATCGCGGCGCGGAGCGCCTGTCCCAGGTACTCCATGGCGGCGGCATCCCGGCCCTCCTCCTTTTTCGCGGCGGCCAGATGGAGCAGCATCCAGAGCCGGGGCAGTTCGTACTTCATTCCGGCAGCCATCTCCATGGCAGGTTCCGCCATGCCGTAGAGTTCCGGGTACCGCTTTTCAAGGAAGAGAAGCCTCGCGAAGAACATGAGTCCATAGGGATGCCCCTGGACATACAGGACCTTCCGGATGCTTTCCGCCTCCCGGAGCCAGCCCGGAATTTCTTCTGTCTTTCCAAGGGAGAGGTCGAGAACGGCAAGGCAGAGTTCCACCATCCTGGCGATGGCCCTTTCCGGAGACTCTTTCCGATACCTGGCGATGTTCTCCCGGACGGCCCCGAAAGCCGCGCCGTCCCCCCGGAGAATCGCAAGGCGGGCCAGGACCAGTTCCGCACAGAGACACAGGCTGATCTGCCCGGCTTCCCGGGCCAGATACAGGGCCTTGTGGCTCAGAGTTTCCGCTTCCGCCTCCTCTCCGCGGCAGAGATGGGCTTCGGCCCGCATCATGACCTCCGCCCCCGTCCCGTGGCCGGCGGCAAGCTTCACATACCAGGGCATGCATTCGTCCATGAGGTCCAGAGCATGGTCGAGACCGTCGGTCCTGTTCCAGTAAAGGCTCAGCACCGAGGGGATGCCGAAGGTCCAGGGAGTCAGGCCGAAAATAACGGTCCGGGGGTAGGCGCCGCCTTCTGCCGATGAAAGGTGGGCAAAGGCTTCCCTGTGAAAGGCACTCATTTTCGCGATATCGTTGAATTCGGTGAAGGAAAGAAGCAGGGCCGTTTCGCCCTTCAGCCTCGACAGGTTTTCCTGCGGAAGGTCCCCCGGACCGGCGATGATGCCCCGCAGCAGGCTCACCATGCGGGAGAACCGGTCCCGCATGCCGCTTTTCAGGAAATGGAAGGCAAAGAGAAGAAGGGCGAAGGGGTATCTCCGGAGGGTGTCTTCGGAACACTTCGAAACGAGCTCTTCAAGGAAGCCGATGATCTCTTTCTCCTTCTGTTCGTTGAGGTATTTGCCCGTGAAGGGCAGGGAGAGGATGGCATCGCAGTCCCGGAGCTTCATGTAGAATTTTGCCGCCTCGAAGTAGTCCGAGGCATCCCTGCAGGCGTCCCCGGCCCTTCGGACCAGGACGTCCGCCAGGGCGGGAGGCTGGTTCTCAAACTGTTTGCGGAGGTATTCCTTCAGGATGCTGTGAATCGAATAGGCGCTCTTGTCAGCGATGTAGGAGATGAAAAAGCTGCTTCTCAGCATCCTGGTCACGTCCCCGGGCAGGACGGGCCAGCCGCCGGCGATGGCTCCCTGCCGGGGAGTGAAGGAGTCGAGCAGTGAGGCTCCCATAAGGAAGGTACGGGTCTCTCCGGGCATCCTGTTCCAGACGGCAGTTTCGATAAGGCTTTCCATGTCGGGCACCCGGGCAAAGGATCCCGTCTCCCTGAAATTCGACGCCTGGAGCAGGATGGCGGAGACCCATCCCTCGGAAACGCTCTGGATGTAGTCCAGGTCGCGTTCCGAGACGTCCGCTCCCGACAGGCGGCAGAGACGGGCAGTGGATTCCCGGTCGAAGAAGAAATCCTTCGTGTCCAGCCGGTGGATGTGCCCGCTGTGGCGGATGTCCCCCCCGCAGGAAGGAAGGGGCTGGGTGATGAACACCATGTGGAGGTTTTCGTTGGCATGGGCCGAGAAGGCCCCTATGAGGCCGCAGGGGATATCCGTCTCGAAGAGCTGGTAGTTGTCGATGACGAGGAAGGTTTCCCCGTCGCATCGGCATTGGCCCAGAACAGCGGCGATATCCGGCAGGTTTTCCACCGAGGGAGGGAAGAGTCTCTTGAGTTTCTGGGCTGCCTCCATGTCCACGGTCCCCAGGAGCCGGCAGAAGCCTTCCCAGGCCTTCGAGGGCCGTTCGCCGAAACAGGTGTACCAGTTCCCGCTGCTGTTCGTCCGAACCGTTTCCCGAAGGAATTCCCTGACGGCGGTGGTCTTCCCGAAGCCGGAAGGCGCCTCCACCACCGTGAGGGGATAGCCGGACATTCTTTCGAGAAGCGCTCTGAGGTGTCCGGGAAAGACACAGGTTCCGCCCCGGAGCCGGGGGTTCGCCTCTTTCTGCATGGGTGGCCCTCCATTCTTGCCTTCTGCAGCCGCTTTTCGCACAGCATCATAATAATGCACAATGGCCGGAGAAATTTCCGGATGTATGACTAAATATTTAGTCTTTATATTCCTTCACGATGATGTCTGCTTCAGAAGAGGGGGGCTTCCCCGAAGTCCCCTCGCCGGACGTCCCGTACAGGATGGCGGCATAGCTCGTTCCCGACTCCACCCTGCGGCCCAGGACGGACGACGAATCGGCGTGCTCGAGGACGGTTCCTTTTTCGATCCCGACCTCGCGGAAGAGCATCAGCACCAGGGCTGCGGCACGGCGGGCATCCACGTCGATGGTCTTCGTTCCGGCAGGCCGGATATTGGCCAGGACGTCCAGGGTCCTGCGGTCTTCGGCGGCCATGGCCTCCGGTGTCTTGTAATGGGACAGGTCCATGCTCAGGATGATGACATCCCCGTCACGGAGCAGATCCAGAATGGCGTTTTTCAGGATGATAAGAGCCAGGTCGGGCGTCCGTGCGCCGATCACCATGGGAACTACCGATGCGTTCGGAAAGTGCCGGGCAACGAAGGGGATGTGGACCGTTATGCCGTGCTCCCGCCGGAACAGGGCTCCGTCAGCTCCCGCCACGGACAGGGACGAAAGTGTTTCGCAGGCTTCCCGGTCTGCCATGAGAAGCCGTTCCGGGGTCGGCCAGTCGTCGGGGCACAGGGCCGCGAAGGTCCGGGCCCGGCGGAAGTGGTCGGGGGAAAGCAGCCATACCCGCCGGACCTCCGGCGACCCAAGGTGCTCGTAAAACCGCTGTATCATGCCGAGGGCAATATCATGGTGCGGAACGATGCCGCCGGTGATGCGCAACGGCGTCACCCGTTCCCCGCCCCTTGTGCCTGCAGGGAAGGCGGAGCCGGTTTCAGCCCCGCCTTCCGCCCTTTGCAGAATTCCGCTCCCTGCGGCAAGGATGCAGAGAAGCATCACTGCCGTAAAGAGCTTATTTCCGAAGCTCTTCATACCACGCAGGATGGTGCTTTTTCAGCTCTCCTGACCGGGCCCGGTCGTAGACCAGGGCTTTCCATTCTTCGTCTGTCATGCGGCCTCCCTCCAGGGAGCGGACGAACTCGTAGTAGGAGAAGATGAACCCCCTGGTGACCCGGGGGCCGCCCGAGGCGTCGTTGACGAAGACATGGATTCTCTGGGGCCTGCCGGAGGCGATGTGGAGCACCCGGCCTTCGAAATAGTCCGTGGCGATATCGGTGACCAGGGCCATCTTGAGCTGCTCCCTGTCATCCACCATTTCTCCGGGCAGCAGGAGCTGGGCGTTGAAAGCCCGGGCCAGATACTTGATATTCCCGTAGTCTTCCGCCGTCAGGGGCTTGCCGCCGGTCTCCTTCGCCGCGATGTCCCGGGCTATGGTCAGCAGTTCCGCCAGGGTTTCCAGCCTGGAGGCGTAGGGAATGCCCTCTTTCTCGAATTCCTCGTCATCCGGCTCCATGCCGAAGTCGCCGATGAAGGACCGCAGCCGGGAGACCGCCGACAGGAGGGCGTCAAAGGTACGGGGATCGGGCTCCACGTACCCCTTCGGCTGCGGGGGGGCGAAGGGTCCCGCTTCGGTGTCGCCGCCGTCGCCCATCTCGGCGCCGGACTGCTCGGCGTAGAGCACGGTGTCGTGCTTCAGCTCGGCCCAGGATGCGGAACAGGTGGAGAGCTTCTTCCACTGCCACGCGGGAGATTTGTAAAAGAACTGGTCCGAGCCGGAATCCCGGAATCCCTCCTGGAAGGCCTTTATCCACAGGGAGTAGACCGATTCCTCTCCGGCGAGGTGCCCGTTCATCCATGTTTTCAGCTTCTTCAGCGCCTCGGCGTAGCCCTTTACGCGGCTGTTTTTCGCCGCCAGGCCGTCGGCCGCACGGGACCCCAGGGCGGCCATGACATCCGTTCCCTCCGGGAGATTGCGGGGGTTTGCGTCGGTTCCCACCCGGGGGGAGGTGAGCATGTTCATCACGTAGGCGTCCGGGGTGAAGCGCTTGCCGGACATGCGGAAGACGGGAAGACGGGATGCGAAGTCCTTCGTGCCGTCGTCTCCGCCCGGGGTGCTCTGGATCAGGGGGCCGGGAACCGTCTTTTTGATCTCGTCGGCCAGGGCAGAGAGAACCCTGCCGTCGGCCAGCCGGACGGGAGCTCCCGCAAGGGCTCCCATGCGCTCTTTGGCCAGCTTCCGGTATATGCGGGTTCCTCCCGTGTTCGACGCGCCCACGAGGAAATCGATGGGAGCCTCGAAGGCGTTCCATTGTTCCTCCTGCTCTCCGAGGACGAGAGACACCAGGGCCGCCGCGGCGACGTTCCCTGGCTTCGGCGTGCCGTCGTCGGCGAAGAGGACAAGCTCGGCGGAGCCGAGCCAGCTCATGGCCCGGAAATACCGTTCCAGCTCCGGCCTCAGAGTGTAATGTCCCCGGGGCCTGAAGGATGTGTAGTCGATTTTCGCCCCCGTGACGGCGGAATCCGTCACATCCGCCGCGGCGAGTATCCGGGCCACTTCTTCGGACGCGTTTTTCGACAGCCTTGTCCGTGTTCCCGGCGTCTCTTCCAGAAGGGCAAGGGGAATGGAGAACATGTCCCGGGCCGTTTCCCAGGTCTCCCCCGCTCCCGCAGAGGAGCAGGCGCCCTCGACGCCTGCCAGGGCGGCCAGGGCCGTCTTCATGCTTTCCCCGAGGGCCGGGGCCAGGAAGGTACGCTCGAATTTCTGCAGCATCCGGCTGAACACCAGGTGGAAGGCGTGGAGGAAAAGGTCGGTGGTGATGAAATCGGCCTGGTAGTCGGTGGTGAAACTGTAGTAATCCGCCAGGTCGTCCACCTGGAGGGCATTTTCGTCCATGGGCCACGGATCGTCGATATAAAAGCCTTTCCTGAGAAGGGAGGCGGCCATGTCCTTCGTTACGGGAAGGAATTCCGTCATTTTTTCCGGGGCGTCCATACCCCGGAAACCGTCCCCGTAGAAGGAGGACATGGCAGAGTACCGCATTTTCGACGGCAGAAGCCCCTTGTCAATCCTGGAATTGTCGGGCGCATAGCCTTCCAGGGAGCCGAAATCGGCCTTTTTGCCCCAGGCGTACCGGGAGCCCACGCCGCCGCTGCCGAACCTGGTGTCAGTGGTAAACTCGAAGAGCAGCCAGCTTTCCTTTCCTTCAGAAAATTCGCCCACCGCCGTCACCGTTTCCCCCCGGGCAAGGGAGAATTCCCCGGCGGAGATGCTGCGGGCCGTTGCGCCTTTCCCGGGCTGAAGCCGCAATTCCGCGCCGTCCTTCTTCACCGTGAAGGAACGGGCTTCGAAGCTTGTGTGCTCCGGAACTTTTTCGATGCCCTTCTTCTGGATATAGCAGAGCACCTCCCCGTCCTCCGGCGAAAGAAGGGCGTACCATCCGCCGGCGAACTGCCTGAGCTTGCTGTCCGTTATGGTACGCAGCCTCAGGTGATTGCCGTAGACCACGACCCCGTAGAAATCCGGGAGCTCCCAGAGATCCGTCACCTGGGGAACTTTCGCGACGGGTTTTCCAAACATGGGCACCACATCCGCAGTGACGACGTACAGGCCGTCACCGCCCGCAGGGCCGGAAGCGCTCTTTGCCTGCGCCGCCGGGGCAAAGACGCCAAGTGCCAGAATAAGGACAGCACAGAGAGGAACAACCTTCAGCAACAATGCTCCCCACCCTGTTCCCATGGTCTTTGTTCCGTTCATCCCCATGACCTCCTCCTTCGTGCCGGCGGTTTATGTCCGGTCTTCCGGGGAAAAACCCCGGCCCATTTCCCCCGCTTCTTCCCTTCCGGCGCTTCCCTGCCCGGGAAATGCACAGGGGCTTCAGTTTCCCACAAAACAATACCATGAAGAAAGCCTTCATGGTAAAGAATACTCCTGCAATTCCATTTTCTGAGGAGACAGCCGCACTGTCCCCCGGGGAGTCTGGGAAGATCCGGGACCGCTACAGACTCTTCCAGCTTTTGAATCCCTTGCCCAGCACCTCCGATGCTTCGACCACGGACATGAAGGCCGTGGGATCGTGCTCGGCGAGGAATTTCTTCAGCTGCATGGCCTGCCTGGGTTCCAGAAGGGTGAGGAGGACGGGCCGGGGCTGCTTGGAGTATCCTCCCATGCCGTCCAGCCTGGTGACCCCCCTGTGAAGGGTGAGGTTGATATACGCGGACACTTCGTCAGGGATGTGGGTGATGATGAAGGCCTGCTTCCTCCGGTCAAAGGAGCGGGTGGTATTGTCCAGAACGATGCCGAAGACATAGAGCCCCACAGCGCCGTAGATGGCTGATTCCAGCCCCACCACGAAGAAGGAGAGGGCCAGAATCCCCATGTTGATGTAGATGGAAAACTGCCCCATCTCTATGCCGTACCGTTTTCTGAGGGCCATGCCGGGGATGTCGAGGCCCCCGGTGGATCCCCCCACACGGAACACCATGCCGGCACCGAGCCCGCGGATAGCCCCGGACACCATGGCCGCCATGAACTTGTCGCCGATGACGGGCACCGGCACGAACTCGAAGGCCTTCAGCAGGAGGGAGAAAAGCACCACCGCCCAGGCGGTCCACAGGACAAACCTGGGGGACAGCTCCTTCCAGGCCCAGATCATGAGCAGCCCGTTGGCAGCGAGGATCACCCACGCGGGAGAAATGCCGAACACGTAGTTCGACAGCACGGCAATGCCCGACACCCCGAGATCGGGAAAGCGGTTCGGAAGCACGAAAAGCACCACAGCCAGGGCCTGGAGGGAAACTCCGGCGGTCACGGCGAGGAATGCCCTCCACTCGTCCTTAACATCCTGAACAAACCGTCCGGCGGCGGAACGGAGACCGGCCTTCAGCGTCGCAAATTTCATGGTGCTTCTCCTCCTCTGCAATGGGAATCATTGCCCTCTTTGCCCGAAATCCCGCTCCCGGTCTGGTATAATAGATTGGTTGCAGACCTACGGAGCGGAGTGGGGAAACATGTTTATTCCTCTTGAAGGACAGTGCGTGGTCTCCATCCGGCGCGTCATCGCCATGATACGCCACGGCGACGAAACGGCCGTCTATCTCGACGACGGAACAATACTGGCGACGGGCTTCCGCCCGGAAACGCTGGATAAAAGATACAACGCTTTCAGCAAAGAGGCAAGGGAAAACGCCATGCCTCTTCGCAGACGAATGGGAGGAAACAGAACATGACGATGAGTCCGGCGGCCCGCCAGTATACGGCCAGCAGCATTCAGGTCCTGGAGGGGCTCCAGGCGGTCAGGAAACGTCCGGGAATGTACATCGGCGACACGGCGGCCAGAGGGCTTCACCATCTGGTCTACGAAGTGGTGGACAACTCGGTGGACGAAGCCATCGGAGGATACTGTACCGCCATCTACGTGGCCATTCACCCCGATGAAAGCATCTCCGTGGAGGACAACGGGCGGGGCATCCCCACCGACCCCCACCCCTCCAACGGCCGCCCCGCATCGGAAGTGGTGCTCACGACCCTCCATGCGGGAGGCAAGTTCGACAGCGGCGCCTATAAGGTCAGCGGCGGTCTTCACGGCGTGGGCGTCTCTGTGGTCAACGCCCTGTCGGAGTGGCTCGAGATCACCATCTGCCGGAACGGCGAATCCCGCACCCAGCGGTTCGAGCGGGGCATCCCGGTAACGGAGCTTTCCGAAGGGATCCCCACGGAGAAGAACGGGACCATGGTCCACTTCCTCGCGGACGGGGGCATCTTCGAAGAGGTCAAGTTCTCCGCCGAAGTGCTGAGCGCCCGGCTCCGGGAGCTCGCCTTCCTGAACCCGGGACTTTCCATAACCCTCGACGACAAGAGGGAGAACAAGGTCAAGGAATTCCGCTACGACGGCGGAATGAAGTCCTTCATCGAATACCTGAACCGGGGCAAGACGGTGCTCTTCTCCGAGCCGGTGACCATTTCCGGCGAGAAGGACGGCGTCTCGGTGGACATCGGCCTCCAGTACAACGACGGCTACCTGGAGAGGGTCTTCGGCTTCGCCAACCTCATCCACACCGTCGAGGGAGGCACCCATGTCTCCGGCCTTCGGACCGCCCTCACCCGGGGCGTGAACGAGGCTGCCCGCAGGGGCAAGCTCCTGAAGGAGAAGGAAGAGAACCTCTCGGGAGACGACCTGAAGGAAGGGCTCACCTGCGTGGTCTCCGTGAAGCTGTCCAACCCCCAGTTCGAGGGACAGACCAAGACCAAGCTCGGAAACAGCGACGTGAAGGGCATCGTGGATTCCATCGTCTACGAGGGGCTGCTGGCCTGGTTCGAGGACAACCCCCAGGTCGTGAAGTCCGTGGTGGAAAAGGCCATCAAGGCACGGCAGGCGAGGGAGGCGGCCAAGAGGGCGAGGGAACTGGTCCGCAAATCGGTGATGACCGGCCTGAGCCTTCCGGGAAAGCTTGCCGACTGCTCAAGCAGGAACCCCGAAAACACCGAGGTCTACATCGTGGAGGGAGATTCGGCCGGAGGCAGCGCCAAGCAGGGGCGCGACAGAAGCTTCCAGGCCATCCTTCCGCTGAGGGGCAAGATCCTGAACGTGGAAAAGGCCCGTCTTGACAAGGTCCTGGCAAACCAGGAGATCCGGACCATGATCCAGACCCTGGGCGCCGGCGTGGGGGACGACTTCGACCCGGGCAAGCTGCGGTACCACAAAATCATCATCATGACGGACGCCGACGTGGACGGAGCCCATATAAGCACCCTGCTGCTCACGTTCTTTTACCGGTATATGCAGCCCCTCATAGAGAAGGGATACCTTTACCTGGCCCAGCCTCCCCTGTACCGGGTGCAGAAGGGGAAGACGGTCTCCTACTGCTACAACGAGAAAGAGCTCAGAAACATCCTTGACAACGCCGCCGACCCGACGAAGATGAGCGTCCAGCGGTACAAGGGACTCGGCGAAATGAACCCGGAACAGCTCTGGGAGACCACCATGGATCCCCAGAACAGGGTGCTCAAGAGGGTGGAGATCGACGACCTCATGGGGGCCGAGGAGTATTTCAGCATCCTCATGGGGGACAAGGTGGAGCCCCGGCGGGATTTCATCGCCGCCCACGCCCACGAGGTGCGCAACCTGGACATCTAGGGACGGAAAACGAGTCTGAAAGGGGCCTCCGGCATCTGCCGGAGGCCCCTTTTTCTGCTCTCTACCAGGCCGTCTCCAGTATCCGGAGGATGTCCTCCCGTTCGATCTTCCGCACCGCCCCGAGGGGGGCGAGCTTCGCCGCGTTGTCGGCGATCCTGGGCAGATCGGCCTTCGCGACGCCCACTTCACGGAGAGTCACCGGAGAGCCGAGGGAACGGAAGTACTCCCTCAGCGCACGGATGCCTCTCAGAGCCCGGTCTTCACCGTCCCGGATGCCGAAAACGCTGGCGGCGAGCCGCTCGAACACCGGTTCCGCGTCCCTGTACACATATTCCATCCAGGCGGGCATGATGATGGCCAGCCCCGTGCCGTGGGGGACGTCGAAGATGGCGCTGAGGGAGTGCTCGATTCGGTGTGAGGCGAAATCCCCCCGGGCGGGACGGCCCACGTTGCTCAGGCCGTTGTGGGCCAGGGAGCAGCACCAGGCGAGTTCCGCCCGGGCCTCGTAGTCTGCGGGATTCTTCACGAGCTGGGGAATCCGGCGCATCATGGCCCGGATGAGGGTTTCACAGTAGTCCTGGACGAAGTCAAGCCCCGGGCAGGAGATCACGTAGGCCTCGAGGACATGAGTGACGGCGTCGATTCCGCCGCTCACCGTCTGGCTCTCCGGAAGAGTCGCCTGCACCGAGGGGTCGATGACGGACACTTTTGGAACAAGGACGGGGGACGCGATCGCCCATTTGCTCTCATCGTCCTCCCTGGTAACCACAGCGGTATTGTTCATCTCGGAGGAGGTGCCCGACGCCGTCAGCACTCCGTAGACGGGAAGGGCTTCCTTCACTGCCGCCCTGCCGCAGAAGAAGTCCCATACGTCCCCGTCGTAGAGGGCACCCATGGCGGCCGCCTTCGCCGTGTCAAAAACGCTTCCGCCGCCTACGGCAAGCACGGCCTGGGCTTTCTCGCTCTTCAGCAGGGCGATGACATCCCGGAGCTTGGACAGCCTGGGGTTCGAGCGGACGCCACCTATTTCGGCGAAGCGGATGCCGTGCTTCTCCAGTGACCCCGTCACCGCCTCGTGGACGCCGTTTTTGTAGATGGAGCCTCCTCCGGCGACAAGGACCACCCGGGATATTCCGTCTGCCGCAAGGGCTTCTCCGATCTGGGGAATGGTTTCCCTGCCGAAGATGATTTTTGTAGGCGCATAAAAGGTAAAATTCTGCATGTTTTTCCTCCTTCCGCCGGAGTACTCCCGGCATGAACAGTATTGTACCCCCGGAAGCCGGAGGATGTATAATGGCATCGAAGAGCAAAGGAGATGATACCATGGGAACGGAAATGAAAAAGAATCCGCGGAAAACACAGGAATCCTCACCCCTTGCCAGGCAGATCCGCATTATTTTCTACACTGTTTTCATCTGCATCACCATCGTACTCCTCGCCGTTTCCCTTGACCTCATGATCAATCCGTCGAAAAACTGGACGGATTCCCTTGCCATCCGCTGGATATCGGAACGGCGGAATATGCTGCCCTTTTTCAGGTAAATCCCTCTCTCCCCGTTAACCTCCCGGACAGCAGCGCGGCGAAACAGGTCCGGCCGTGCCGATGTTTTGCTGTTTTTGCCTGCCGCCTCCTCTTCAGCCGGATTTCCCGGAACGGTCTTTTGAAGAAGAAGACAGATTTTGTGCAGCCGCTCTCTGCCGTGACATTGTATGCTATTATTGCATTCAATCCGGAGGCTCCGGAGGAGAATAACGGTCACTGCGACCAGGGAGGCAATACCAGTGTATCTCGCAGGAGTTTTGTACTGTTGTGCCGCGGCCGTCTTCTGGGCTCTCGGCCCCGTGTTTCTGAAAAAAGGGCTCGCCTTCCTGGATCATACCGAAATGTCTGCCTCCCGTACCATAGGGTTTGCGGCGGCTTCGCTGATCTTCTGCATTTTCGACCCGAACGCCTTCATCTTCTGGCGTTTTCCTTCCTGGCTGCTTCTCTTCGTGTTCCTCAACATCCTCGTGGGAAACGTCCTCGGCGACCTCTGCTATTTCAAGTCCCTCGAACTCATCGGCGTGAGCAGGGCGGTGGGAACCACATGCTGCTATCCCCTCTTCGTCACCGCCATCTCCTTTTTCTGGCTCGGTGAGTCGCTTACCCTTCCCCTGGTCCTGGGCACGGGTGTCATGATCGCAGGCCTTTTCATGCTGAAATCCGGAGGCCGGAGGACCGCCGGCGCCGGGAATGAAACTGCCTCGTGGAAAGGCTTTCTTCTCGCCCTGGCGGCCGCTTTCTGCTGGGCCGCCGTCATGGTGCTCCAGAAATGGCTGCTCTCCGCCCACGACCTCCCCGCCGCATCCATCACCCTGTGGCGTGCCCTTTTCCTCTTCGCGGTCTCCTGGGGCATCTGGGCATGGAGAACGAGAAAGGAACCGGAAAAGCGCCTCCACCTGCTGAGGGCGCCCAGGACAATCTGGGCGTACGCCATCGCCGCCGGAACCTTCGGCCTCGCCGCCGGAGGGTATGTTTTCGCCCTGGCCATACAGATCATCCCCGTGTCGGTAGCGACGCCCATTACGGCCACAAGCCCCCTGATCGCGGCAGGCATGGCGGTGGTCATGTTCCACGAATCCATGCGGCCCGTGCAGTGGGCCGGCATCCTCTGCATTCTCGGAGGAGTGCTCACCGTCACCGCGTGACATCATGAAAGGAAGCCCCCGCACCGGAAGGTGCGGGGGCTTTTCTTTTCCTGCCCGTGGTCTAGAACTCCAGGATGACCTTGCACACCTCCGACGGATTATCCTCGATGAACTTCATGGCCTCCCGGACCTGTTCGAAGGGGAACCTGTGGGATACGAGAAGTTCCGGCTTCACCTCACCGCCGGAAAACCACGAGATGACCTCGGGAAACTTGTTCCTGTTCAGGCGGGAGCCGAAGATGGAGAGTTCCTTCTTCACCGCCTCGAGCTGGACGAAGGACGAAGGCTCCTTCGAGAACCCGAGCAGGCCGATGCGGCCCGCAGGGGACGCCATCCGGAGCAGGGAGGGGAACAGGTCGGGACTTCCCACGGCATCGATGATGAGGGGTACGCCGGCTCCTCCGGTCCATTCCGCCGCTTTCTCCTCCAGGGAGTCCTTCCGGGTGTTGACCGTGAGTTCCGCCCCGAGGGAGCGGGCTTTTTCAAGCCGCACGTCCACGATGTCGGCCACGGCGCAGGCCGTCCCGAGCCTCCGGGCCGCCTGCAGGATCACCTGGCCGATAGGCCCGGCGCCCAGGATGAGCAGCCGGTCGCCCCCGGAGCACTCCGTTCGTGACAGGACGTTCGCCGCGATGGTGAAGGGCTCCACGAGGGCTCCCTTTTCGAAGGACCAGTCGGAGGGAATTCTGTGGAGGTTCTTCACGGGAAGGGCGACGAACTCGGCGAAGCCGCCGTCCCTGTGGACGCCGAAGACCTCCAGCCGCTCGCACACGTTGGGGCGGCCTATGGAACAGGGGTAGCAGGTTCCGCAGCTGGTGACGGGATCCACCGCCACCCGTTCGCCGGGGGCGTACTCCGTCACGCCCTCGCCCAGGGCGGCAACTTCTCCCGCAAATTCGTGGCCGATGATCCTCGGGTATTTCGCCAGGGGGTTGGTGCCGTGGTAGATATGCATGTCCGAGCCGCAGATGCCTCCGGCACGGACCCGGACGAGCACTTCTCCCTTTCCCGGCCCGGGAACGGGAACCTCCCGGATTTCAAGACTGTGGGGCTTCTCTACAAAGACAACCTTCATGATCCGTTCTCCTTTTCTTCTCTCCCCGGCCCCCTATGAGGCATGGGCCCGCCGGTAGGATGAATACAGGGACAATGCCGCCAGGACCAGGAACACCACACCGATCGGACGGGTCCAGAGGAAGGAGTAGCTTCCCTCGTACATGAGCACGGCCCTCCTCAGGTTGCTCTCCGCCATGGGCCCGAGGATGACCGCGAGAATGATGGGCGACGAGGGCACGTCCGCTTTCTGCATTATATACCCTATGACGCCGAAGGCGACGCAGACCCACATGTCGAAAATGCTGTTGTTCATGGAGTAGGCCCCCACCATGGAGAGGGTGATGATCACCGGGATGATGATCCTCTTGGGAAGTTCCACCACCCGGCAGAAGAGCCGGACGCCGAGCAGGCCGATGAGCAGCATGAGGATGTTCCCCACGAAGAGGGAGGCGAAGAGACCGTACACCACGTCGGCGTTTTTCGTGAACAGGAGGGGGCCGGGCTGAAGTCCCTGGATGATGAGGGCGCCGAGGAGGATGGCCGTGACGGCGTCTCCGGGAACGCCGAGGGTAAGCAGGGGGACCATGGCCCCGCCGGTGACGCCGTTGTTGCCCGCCTCCGGGGCGGCTATGCCTTCGAGGCATCCCGTCCCGAACTCGCTGCCCTTTTTCGAACTTCTCCGGGCCTCGTTGTAGCTGACAAACGCTGCGATGTCGGCGCCGGCGCCGGGTATGGACCCGATGAAGGTACCGATGAGGGCGGACTTGATCATGGTGGGCATAAGGGTGACGGTCTCCCTGAGAGAGATCATGCCCCTTTTGAAATTGGTCTCGATGGCATGGGAGGGTTCAAAAATCTTCTCCATCTGGACGAAGGCCTCCGCCAGGGCGAAGAGTCCGATGAGCACCGGAATGATGGCAAAACCGTTGAAGAGGTTCATTTCGCCGAAGGTGAACCGGGGGAAACTGGTCACCGGATCAAGACCCACGGTGGAGATGAGCAGGCCGAACATGCCTGCCAGCAGTCCCTTGACGGGGCTCTTGCCGGAGATGCTCGCGATGATGCTGAGACCGAAAATGGCCAGGGCGAAATATTCCGGGGCTCCGAAGCGGAGGGCGAAATTCGCGAGGGCGGGGGAAATGGTAATGAGCATGACGGTGCTCACCATGCCGCCGGTGAAGGAGGCGATGGCGGAGACGGACAGGGCCTTTGCCGCCTCTCCCTTTCTGGCGAGCTCATAGCCGTCGAGAACCGTGGCCGCCGCAGCCGGGGTTCCCGGAGTTTTCAGCAGGATGGCCGCGATGGACCCTCCGTAGATGGCGCCGATGTACACCCCGGCCAGCATGACCAGGGCCCGGGTCGATTCCATGCCGAAGGTCAGGGGCAGGATCACCGCCACGCCCATGGTGGCCGTGAGGCCCGGCAGGGCGCCTATGACGATCCCTCCCGTCACGCCGAGGAGGAGGAAGGGAAAGATTCCCGGAGAAAAGGTGGTCTGGAGTCCGTCAAGAAGCAGAGAAAACATGGCCG
>Ga0232080_100106_pt1 | contig 27832 bp, 25 predicted proteins | sample SJ14nscriptome_FD_186098 | JGI IMG/M metagenome (GOLD analysis project Ga0232080, IMG submission 186098) | Metatranscriptome of enriched culture of PCE-dechlorinating microbial communities from Ithaca, New York, USA - SJ1.4 (Metagenome... ... | reverse complement strand
TTTATATCATTCTTAGCGCACCAGGCCACAACAGTCATATTACTTGCCTGACAAGTCTCTATGATTTTGGTCCATTGCTGCAGCCGAAACTCGGTTTTGGCTTCAGTGACTTGGTCCACCTGGGATACCTCCTACTAGGCTTCTTAGACTTTTTAGATAGAGTCGAAAAAGTCCAAAAAGTCTAAAGACTTATTAGGTTGGATTATCCCAGATTTACACTTAGAGCGTAAGGCACCTTTTTATTGAGCGTTTAGTGTGTCCTGAAATTGATGGACGCCGGAAGGAGGAATGAAATAGTCCAAAAATATGCTCTATGAAAGATGGAAGCAGACCTTCCGTGGACGGCAATCAGGTGCAGTCCACAAACCACCACAGGGTGCTGCGGAAAAAAGCCGTGGTACTGAGCGCTGTTGGAAAAGGCTGCAAAAGCAGTCAGGTGAGTTCTGCGGAGCTGAACGCAAGTGAACCATTGACGAAGCATCGAGACAATCAAATGCAGTCAAAAGCCGGAAATTAAGCGGTCCGGTGATGAGTCGGACGGTTACCTGAATACTGGTCCGATGGCTGCCGGTGTAGAGATGGCAGGAACGCAGAACAGGCTTTCATAGGGAACAGGAGAATGCTGGACCGGAATGCAAAGCGAAAGCCACAAGCTATAGAATGTGAGGGTGAAAGTAGCAATGTCCGACCAGCTGCGGAGACGCTCGTAGTAGCGAAGAAGCTGCTGTAATGGTGGTGGAGCGAAGGGGCGCCCCTATCAGAACATTTACTCAAGACAACCAAAAGGGAGGATTTTGATGTAAATGGGAAAGTCGTTTGCAATTACACAAGCAGAAGTGCTGGCGGCCTACAAACGTGTAAAAACGAATCGAGGGGCCGGTGGCGTTGATGGTGTTGACTTAGAGAAATTTGAGGAAAGACGAGATGACAATCTATATAAACTCTGGAACCGCATGGCCTCTGGAAGCTATGTACCAAAACCAGTCAGGGGAGTGGAAATTCCCAAGAAGAATGGCAAAAAGAGGTTACTCGGCATCCCGACAATAGAGGACAGAGTGGCGCAAATGGTGGTTAGGCAGCGGCTGGAACCGTTGCTGGAATCGATCTTTCTTCCGGACTCCTATGGATACAGGCCAAGCAAATCGGCCATTGATGCAGTAGGAAAAGTACGAGAAAGATGTTGGCAATATCCATGGGTCATCGAGTTTGACATTAAGGGACTGTTCGACAACATCAACCATGAAAAGCTGATGAAAGCAGTTCGAAAGCACACGAACGAAAAATGGGTATTGATGTACACGGAACGATTTCTAAAAGCGCCGGTTATTATGCCGGATAGCTCTATACAGGAAAGGACATCAGGCACACCGCAAGGTGGAGTCATCAGTCCGGTACTTGCAAATTTGTTCATGCATTATGCGTTCGACGTGTGGATGGTAAAACATATGCCGAGATGTCCATGGGAGCGGTATGCCGACGATGGCATCATACATTGCATGAGTTATGAGGAAGCGGAAAGAGTATTGAAATCGGTAGAAGACCGTATGCGGCAATGCGAGCTGGAACTTCATCCTGATAAGACGAGGATCGTTTACTGTCATAGTAGAAAATTCAGGGAACATCATAAAACAGAGAGCTTTGACTTCCTTGGGTATACCTTTATGACGCGCTATACGAGACGGCACGGTGGGGACAATTTCAAGGTCTTCACGCCAGCGGTAAGTAAAGATGCCGCAAAGCGCTTCCGAGCTAAAATCAAGGAAGCAATTAGAAATACGCTGTCTTGGGATATTGAAGTAGTTGCAGCAAGGCTTAATCCTATTATTCGTGGATGGACAGGATATTTCGGATGCTACAGAAAAAGTGAACTAAGCCAGAGTCTGTGTTATGTGAATGCGACGTTAGTCAGATGGTGCCGGCGTAAATACAAAAGCGTGCACCGCAGTATGAGTCAGGCTTGGGTATTGCTGCAGAGAATCGCATTGCGTACCCCAGACCTTTTTCATCACTGGACTATGCGTGGTTACAGACCAACGATGAAGATAGGAAGAGCCGTATGAAGCGAGAGTTTCACGTACGGTTCCGTGAGAGCCTGAGGGTGAAATCCCCTCGGGCTACTCGACCCTATCTTCCTTTTACAAACAAAGGGCCAGCTATTTAAAGCCGGCCCTGATGTGCTTTTAGACAAAATACTATTGTTTTATTAAGGCAAAGTGACCCCGGGAGTGCGTATGACAATATCTTTGTTAAAGCTCAAAGACGGCGTAGTCACAGTTACTTCATTGGAAGGATTTGAGGGCTTGGCGCCTTTCCAGGTGCGAATGCGGTATGTATAGGTCGTATTAGCAGCAACTGACGTATCTGCATAGCTCGTCTTGTCTTTTCCAAGAGTTATTATAATCCCATATACTCCATTGCCGGTTTTTCGCTCTACGGAAAAACCCGTTTCATCAGTAGCATTATCCTTCCAGGTCAAGTCTATTTCATTGGCGCCTTTAACTGTCGCCATTAGGTTGGAAGCTGGGTTTGAAGCGGGAGAAGACGGACTGGTAATGAAAAAATCATCCGTAGTGTCAGTAGCCCAGACTGTATAAGGGTAAAGGGGACTACTTACCCATTCGGCTTTGATGCGGGCGTGGTTGGTATAGGTCGTCGGTACGGTCCAGGTCAGGCTGCCTTTGTTCTCAACCGGCACGGAGGTGATATTTTTCCAGGTTAGACCGGAATCGCTTGATAAATAAAGTGAAATATTCCCACCGGTTATATTCGTAGTCCATTTTATCTCCTGATTTGAACCTGCGATTACGCCGTCATTACCTGCAGGTTGGGTAATATTTATGTCGGCCAGGGTAGCGGCAGAGCTCCAAATCCGGCAAATATAAAACTGATATTTATAATTGGGATCGTCCTCAGGAGTTGTGGCATAATAATGAATGTGCTGATAATGATCATATTTTTGATAAAGTGGAAGGGTCCCGGATGGTTCGGGAATGGTGGGCAAAACATAACCAATGATGCCTTCATAGGTCCATCCCAGGTTTGCCGCTGAATCTTTGGCATAGTGATCAGCAGTATAAAAATGATCATGGTCCGGCCCGTAGTAAAGTCTATACAATGGAATAGTTCCGGGCAACTGTATGGGAGATACATAGCCGACAACATTCCATTTGCCCCACCCATCGGATACAGCATCCTGTTTTTCTTGCTCGTCGCTTGTATAAAAATGAGCCAGGCCATTCGGCACCCACTTGGTTAGATGATAAAGCGGCACAGCCTTTATCGTATCAGCCCTGGCTGCAGGAGGCGCAGCAAAGACCAACAGAGCCAAAACAAGAGCAAACACGATCGGAAACCTTTTCATAGAAATACCCCCACTTTAACATATTGTTGACTTATATATTTCGATCTTACAGTATTTTCCCTCTAAATGATAGAAGGAAGCATGCTATGCCAAGGACAGCCCTTTTTTTGATTTCGGGAACGATTTGTGACAATCTTGAAGAAAAACAAGTCTATCTTAATAAAGGTTAACATAGGCACGACCGTGAAGATGCCGCTCTGCAGTCGATTAAACAGCCGGCTCTGAGGAGTGGACTAACAGGCCAAAACTTTCGATAATTAATAATACCATCACTCAATAGATTATGGTGTGCCAAGTTGTCTGAATGGAGGACTTGATTTGTCCGACTCTGTGTCAGTGGTTATACCTTTATATAACAAAGCTGAATATGTGGAAAGAGCGCTCCAATCTGTTTTCCATCAAACCGTACCGCCGCTGGAGTTGTTAGTAGTCGATGACGGTTCGTCCGATGGAGGGGCTGAATTAGTCGAGAGGATGGATGATGCCCGAATCCGCCTTATAAGGCAAGCTAACGCCGGTGTTTCAGCCGCTCGTAACCGCGGGATCGAAGCGGCCCGGGGAGCCCTGGTCGCCTTTCTGGACGCCGATGACGAATGGATGCCCGAATTTTTGGAGACGGTAATACGCCTTTATGCAAATTATCCAGCGTGTGGAGCCTATGCCGCGGCATATACCATCATTCAGGGCGACGGTTCAACGGTTGTACCGTCATTGGTCAATATACCGCCGGCGCCCTGGGAGGGCTTGCTCGACAACTATTTTCGCTCCTCATTGCCCATGGATAGAAGACTCGTTTCCAAAATAAAAAGCTGTATGCGGTTCAGTTTCGGCGAACCGGTTTGGTCCTCAGCAGTTGCGGTAAAGAAGAGCGTCTTCGAGGAAATAGGCGGGTTTGCGCTCGGGGAGCCTCAAGGGGAAGATCTGGACATGTGGGGGAGGATAGCTATAAAATATCCGATTGCCTACAGCAGCAAACCCTGCTCAGTATATCACAACGAAGTATCCCCCTATAGAAAAATAGTCAAAGAATTACCTTTTGTAAAATCTTTCCGCGAGGCGGAAGCAAAGGGAATCATCGATGAAGCAATCCTTCAGGACGTAAGGGATTACGTAAATATGATGCAGATCAACTGTGCGATGCAATGCATTGCCGGCTTTCAAGAAACCAGGATGGGGAGAAGCTTGCTGAAAAACTGTCCTCCCAGCAGCTTGTACAAGCTGCCGTGGCTATGGTGGTATTTATGGTCGCTTATGCCGGCCTGGCTTATCAAAGGGACTCAAGCAACCAAGCAAGCGATTTCTCGATGATCGGTTTCAGGCAAGGAAGAGGGTATTTATATTGAAAAAATATTTGATGTATATGCATTCCGGCAGCTTTAACCACGGCTGTGAGGCGATAGTAAGGGCGAGCTGCAAAATCCTGCAGAGGGATATAGATGATATGATCCTGTTTTCCGATGCGGTTGATGAAGATTTACAAAACGGGCTGGAATCATTTTGCCGCATAAAAGGCCACCGTGCCAATGAAATAAAACCCCTGTCCGCTGTTCGAATGGCGTCCTCATTGGCAACCCGCCTGTTTGGAAGCTACTATTTTCAGTACCAGGATTTGATTAAAAGCAGCGGACCCGAAAGCATTGCTTTTTCCATTGGCGGAGACAACTATTGCTATGCCGGGTATCCGACGGTGCTCGCGTCAGTAAATAAAATGCTGAAGAATCGCGGAGCCAAAACCGTGCTTTGGGGCTGTTCTATAGAACCAGAGGTCATCGCGCAGGATGTGACAGATGATCTAAACCGTTATGATCTCATAACCCCCCGGGAGTCTATAACCTATAATGCCCTGCTGGAAAAAGGGGTTCATAAAAACACGGTTCTGATACCTGATCCGGCCTTTGTCCTGGATACCGTTGAACGACCTCTGCCGAAGGGTTTTATTCCCTATAATACGGTAGGGATCAATATCAGCCCGCTCATCATGAAGCTGGAGCAGAATAATCATATCACGTATCAAAACTATGCCAATTTGATGAAGTATATTATAGACCAGTCCGATATGCAAATCGCCTTGATACCGCATGTAACCTGGGAGGATAATGACGATCTGATCCCTTTACGCGCTCTGTACGAGCAATTTAAGGAAACCGGGCGGGTGCTTATTATCTCCGGGAAATACAATTGTTCGGAATTAAAAGGCTTTATCAGCCGCTGTCGCATTTTTGTAGGGGCCCGAACCCATGCCACTATAGCGGCTTATTCTACCGGCGTTCCTACCCTGGTGGTGGGGTATTCGGTAAAGGCCCGGGGCATAGCCCGGGATATTTTTGGCACTGATGAAGATATGGTTATTCCGGTGCAATCATTGACCGGCGAGCAGGATTTAGTCAACGCCTTCAAAACTATCAGAGAAAACGAAGCTTGGATAAAAAACTATCTTAACAGTTTCATGCCCGCCTATGTCGATAGGGTTATGTCAGCTGGTGAAGAGGTAAGGAAACTTTCTGAAAAGTAGGTAAGCCCGGGTGAGGATAAGAAACTCGATATACAACATAATTGCCGGTATAGGCGGATCTGTGGCGACAAGCCTGTTGAGCTTCGTGTCACGGACCGTATTTATTTATACGATCGGCGTAACTTATTTGGGGTTAAACGGCTTGATTCTAAATGTTTTGGCCATGTTAAACCTGACCGAATTGGGCATTGGAGCAGCCATAAATTACAGCCTTTACAAGCCGCTGCTGGAAAAGGATACCGTAAAAATAAAGGCGATAATGAAGTTTTATCAAAAGGCCTATATCATCATCGGACTGGTCGTATTCGGGCTGGGTCTGGTACTGATGCTCTTCCTCAAATACATTATCAAAGACCCTCAGGGTATTGAGAACCTCAACTTGATCTATCTGATATTTTTGTTTAACACCGCCTACACCTATTTCTTTACTTACAAGCGCACCTTGATCAGCGCCGATCAAAAGGCTTATTTGCTGGTTCCTTTTACAACCGGATTTCAAATCTTGATGGTTGTCTTCCAGATTATTGTCCTTGTCCTATTCAAAAATTTCATCCTCTTTTTATTGACCCAGACCCTTTTTAATGTCGTACAAAATATCGTCATCAACAAGTATATAGACAGCAAGTACCCTTACCTGCGGGATAAGGAAGTACTACCTGTGCCCCGGGAGGAATTGAATACCATCAAGAAGAATATAAAGGCGACCTTCCTCCACAACATTGGCGATTACGCGATCAACAGCACTGACAACATCATCATTTCCGCTTTTATCAGTATTGTCGTGGTCGGGGTCTATTCCAATTATTTGCTTATCATTACCACCGTAAATACCTTTATAATGATCATTTTCAATAGTACGGCGGCCAGTTTCGGAAATCTCATAGCGGAAGATAACAGAGAAAAAAGCCTGCAGATGTCCCGAATTTTTGATTTTATTGGCTTCTGGATTTTTGGCTGGGCCACGGTTTGTTTCTACAATTTATTAAATCCCTTTATAGCGGTCTGGTTGGGACCGGACTTCCTGATTGGTCAGGTCATTATAACCGTGGTCCTCGCCAATTACTATCTTACTGGGATGCGTGCGCCGATAAGCATCGTCAAGGTATCGGCCGGAGTCTACACCCAGGATCAATTCGTGCCCCTCATTCAGGCGGTCGTTAATCTGGTACTATCCGTCATTCTGGTTCAGAAGTGGGGTCTGGTGGGCGTGTTTGCCGGCACCTTAATCAGCAGCGTGGTACTGCCCTGCTGGTACCGGCCAATCGTAGTATACACCAATGTTTTTCAGACTTCCGCCCGACGGTATTTTATCAAGTACCTGATTTATGGGCTTTTTGTCCTTTTCAGTGTTATTTTAACCAAATACTTGTGCGGACTTTTTTTCCCCAGCTATACGATAGGCGGACTTTTAGGCAGATTTATCCTGTGTCTGCTGGTGCCCAACCTTTTATTGGTGCTGGCCTTTTATCGAACTGATGAATTTCAACAGTTGGCGGTTATTTTAAAAAGAATACTGGGGGGAATCAAATGGAAAAAAAGGTTAGCATAATCACTCCTTGCTATAATGGTGAGTTATATCTCGGCAGGTTGTTGGAATCGGTGCTGAATCAAAGTTATCCTATCATTGAAATGATCCTGGTAAATGACGGATCGGAAGACAGTACGGAACTGGTAGCCCTTTCCCATAAAGAAAAATTTGAACAGCGGGGATATCGTTTCCTTTATCTTTATCAAGCCAATGCCGGGCCGGCGGCGGCTATAAATGCCGGCTTGGCAGTATTCACCGGAGATTATCTGACCTGGGCGGACAGCGATGATTTTTATGACAGTCAATCTATAGCCAAACAGGTGGCCTTCCTCGAGGGGCATGATGAATACGGATGGGTAAGGACGGATGCCCTGGTATATGATGAAAAGGATCTCCTCCATCCGGTAGAATTTATTTCGCAGAAAAGCCCCTTCAGGTTTAGAGAGGAGCTTTTCGATGCCCTGGTGAGGGAAGATCATGTTTATTTCGCTCCCGGCTGCAATATGGTCAGAACCAGCGCCTTTTTGGATGTGATACCGTCCAGACATATATATGCCCCGCGGGCCGGCCAGAATTATCAGCTTATGCTGCCGGTGGCCTTGAAATACAAGTGCGGATACATCGACGAGCCGCTATACAACATCGTGATCAGGCCGAATAGCCATTCCCACAGCCTGGTAAGCAAAGAGGACCTCCTGGACGCCTGCGACCTGCACGAGAATGTGCTGAGAACGGTTGTTTCGAGCTTAGATGTGGATCAAGCGCATTACGACCGAGTTATCAGGGACAAATATATCCGCCGCAAGCTGACCTATGCCGGGATTTACCGGGACAATGAGCTGGGATTCCGCTTGTATGAGAAATTATCGAGCAGCGGGAGTCAAAGTTTACAGGACCGGCTTTACTACGGTATGAGCCAGAGTAGATATATCAATTATTTGGGCAGGGGAGTACTGAAGATCAAATATATGCTGGAAGCTCGTGCAGCCAGGCAAAGCGTACAAGAATTGAAGGGGACGGGTGTCTGATATGTGGGCCAAGATTACTGATTTTTTAGTTTTACTGCTTACCGAGGTGGCAAAGTTGAGCTTCGTCAAAATGAACCTGCGCCAAAACACTTGCCGAAAGGGGAAGGGCTTGTTTATTCCCTATCGAGCTTCGCGGTTTAATATTCATAAAACGGCCGTCATCGAACTGCATGCTCTTTTTCACTTTAATATGAAGGAAACCCGCCGTTCAAGAACCGAGGCGCATTTTGTCATGGAGCCCAACGCCAAAATGCTTATATACGGAACATCTATGATACACCATGGCAGCGAGATCAGCGTATTTGAAGGGGCTTCCCTATCCATTGGAAGTATATGGGCTAATGCCAGACTACAAATCAGGTGTAGAAAGGAAATCAGCATTGGCGATGGCGTAGTTTTTGCGCGCGACGTATTGATTATGGACTCTGATGCCCATCAAATTTTGGATAAAGACATGGATGGGCCGGTAAAAATAGGCGACCATGTCTGGATAGGCAGCCGGGCTACTATTCTAAAAGGGGTTCATATAGGAGACGGTGCCATAGTGGCGGCCGGGTCCTTGGTAACCAAAGACGTTCCTCCTAAAAGCATGGTAGCGGGGGTGCCGGCCAGAGTGATTAGGTACGATGTGGAATGGGCCTGAGTTGGGAGAAGAGGCGACAGGATGATCGACGATCTGGAAAAAGACAAGTGCACGGGATGCTCGGCGTGTTATTGCGCGTGTCCCTCCGAAGCGATAGAGATGAAGGCGGATGAAGAGGGTTTTTGGCATCCTGAAATAGACCGGGAGATGTGCACCGACTGTGATATCTGTAGCGATGTCTGCCCGGTTATAAACAAGTTGCAGAGAAGCTCCAATTTTTCACCACCGCAGGTTTTCGCAGCCTGGAGTCTCGACGAGAATGTGAGGCTGACCAGTACATCCGGGGGATTTTTTACCGAGCTGGCTAAAGCAGTGATCGTACGTCAGGGATATGTAGTCGGTGCTAGATACAATGAGCGGCATCTGGTAGAACACTGTATCGTCAGTGATGTAGAGGGGCTATCGTACTTGAAACAGTCCAAATACATTCAGAGCGATATCGGTCGTTCCTATGAAAAGATTAAAGACTTGCTTGAGTCTGGCAATGATGTGTTGTTTTGCGGGACTCCCTGTCAGGCAGCCGGGCTGCATAGCTTTCTGGGCCGGGAATATGAAAAGCTGATCCTGTGCGACTTCATCTGCCGGGGGGTGAATTCACCCAAGGTTTATATGAAATACCTGGCTATGCTGCAAAACCGTTATAGATCGGCGGTAAAAAAAATAACCTTTAAATACAAGGGCTACGGGTGGAACCGGTTCAGCACCCTGGTTGAGTTTGAGGATGGCCGGCACTATATTAAAGACCGTTATCACGATCCCTATATGCTGGGCTATATAGAACATAACTATTATATGAGGCCTTCCTGCCATAATTGCCAATTCAAGCGGCTACCCCGGCTCTCGGATATCTCCATGGGCGACTTCTGGGGCATAGCCGAAACCCGCCCCCACCTTGACGCAGATAAGGGAACCTCTCTCATATTTATCAATTCAGAAAAGGGCAAGCGTTTTTTTGAACTGGTTAAACCGGCCCTCTTTTTTGAAGAATGTACATTTAACGAGGCTTCAAGCGGCAATGCCTGCATCTTTGAATCTCCTGCGGCCAATCCGCTCAGAGCCAGTTTTTTCAGGGATTTAAACAACATGCCCTTTGACCGGTTAATAAGGCTGTACTGTCGGGACAGCTATAGTAAAAAAAGGGAGCTCCGTCTCTTTTCCCAGAACCTGAAACGGCGGTTGATCAAGGCGCTGAAGCGTTAGAATGATAAGCCATACCTCTTTTATTTTGGAGGAGATGGGCCTGAGGGCTTCGCTTAGATGGCTGTAAACAGGAATAGCTAGGTCTCTTTCGAAGCGCGTTTTAAAACGATAGTACAGTTGGGTGGCTTTATCCCGGTTACCCTGGGAGAACAGCAATTTGAACAGTTCCAGGCAGACAGCTTCGTTGTAGGGTTCAAAGGATAGTATCCTGTTTAATAACGCTTCCGCCTCCGGCCTCCATCCGCGTTTTATATAGATGGAGGCCAGCGTCTGGCCGGCTTTGACAAACAGGCTCTTAAACCGAGAGTTACACCGGGACGTTCTTTCTGTAACACAACAAGACTCAAGAATTTTGTTACAGAAAGAACGTCTCTATGTAATCTACCGTCATGGTTTTTATGCGCGCAAGGTTTTGAACGGTCAGGTGACTTTAAGGTTGATATATGCGGCTAGTAGTGCAGTTCTCTTTATTACCTGGAATGCCTTCATTTAATATGAGTAATTTACAGTATGCTGTGGGGCCGATTTTAAACTTAAATGTTGAAATCTTAAACTATTCAATCCCTAAACACGACAGTTTGCTCCAAATACCCGGTAGTTGATTCACCTTATACCTATTTAAAAAGCTAAAGTGATATAATTACTTTAACCTATACCGGGTTGTGCTAAAAATAGCAATTATAACAAAAAAAGGTTTTTGAAGGGAGCTGAGTTTAATGATGACAAAAAGCTAAACCCCCAATAGGCAGGACTTATGCGGGAACTGCTTATTGGGGGTATTGCCATGAGCCTTGCAAGACAAAGATCAGGCTTGATATTATTTTAATTCATAGTTTATGGATATTCTAGCGTTTTTGCCAGGTCCTGATCCCCAAGATTTAAAGTTAATACAAATGAGGGGTGAAAAAATGCTTAGAGGAAGAATAAAATTTGCCACAGTAATTGTACTTGTTACATTAATGATTACCTTGTCCACTAATACGGCTTCTGCATGGACAGGATTCAAATTGCTGGATATTGAGCAACGAAATCAGGAAGGAGATTTTTTGTGTTGGGCTGCTTGCGAACAGATGATTTGTAGGTATTTTGGAAATACGAGCATTACTCAGTACCAAATTGTTAATACGTTGTATAATCCTGTCGGTGACTTTCCAGCTGGTTATAGGGATATTTCAAGATCATTAAGTGCCTTAGGTATTGCTAGTACTCCTTTAAGTTCTGCGGTGCCTGTAGGCGATATTATCAGTCAAATTGAAAATAACCAACCAATCATAGCTTGTGCTATTTTTCATAATGGCCCCAATAATTCGAATTATGGCCATGCAGTAGTGATCCGTGGGTATTGGGCTTTCACAGATATGAACTGGTACGATGTATATTGGGTTGACCCGAGACCACAAAATGATCCATATGCGTATTTAGCATATAGTAGCTTTTGTTCTGATTGGACGTTAGGAAGCGTCTATGGAATATATATGTAAATAGGGGGTAGAACAATTTGAAGCACAAATGGTTAGTATTAATTCTGAGCGGATTGCTCTTGCTTTTGTCAATTAATCCAGTATTGGCTGTAACACCTGATGAAAAAAGCATAATTGATGAAGTCACCCCAACAGCTCAGAAGTTTGTTAAAGACCGTTCACCGGGACTCGACTTGGATAAAAAGCATTATGGCTTATCTGAAGCGGAATCTTTTGCTGATGGCACAATAAGTGATGGAATTCCATATTATTATATTTCCGAAACCATTACCAATAGTAATCAAATTTCCAAGGACATTTTCAGTCTAGGTGGATTTATGTTTCCTATTATAGTCAATGGAAAACAAGCTGGCGTAGTTGATGTTCGTAATATTAAAGGAAAGTGGGACGTTTATGGTGTATTCAGTAATCTAACCTTGGAACAGGAATTGAGAGAGGCAAAAAGCCAGGTACAGGATATTTCCTCTACTATGTTGTTGCATGATGAATTTTTAGGTATTAGAGCCTTGCTTGTTACAGATGGTGATAAATTCGACATGATACCATTGCGAAGCAATGACAGTTTAGGTTTGGTAAAGAACGAGAAGGTCTCATTTGATTCAAAAGCGGACACCTTTCGTCAAAGCATCAAAAATGCCATTGAATGGGCTAATGCACATCCAGGAATGGTCGGAGGAGGTATTATCCAAACTCCTCCTGAGTCAACATATGATATACCAAAAAACCAGAACAAGTATATAATCACCGTAGGGGTAATCCTTGCCTTAGCGGCTGCAGTGTTAACAATCAAAAGGAGACATAAGAGCGTTGAGGAATAATGCTTTATATGCCCAATTCGGCGAAGTGGTTTATCTGCATAGTTTATGCACCTTTTCTATTGTGGTATGTACGGTATGGACACCGGAAAATTAATGATATGGACAATATTGAATAGAATAAAAATAGGGGGCCGATGGCCCCCTAAGAACTTATAAAGCCAATTCTTCTTTGCCAGAGAAGTTTCGATCCATGCTCCAAACGGTGGCGCTATCCGGCTGCAGCTGGAAGACCGCCAGTTTATTATAAAAATCCTCCATCTTGCCTTCTTCCTTCCATTGTCTTAAAAAACCCCGTGATGGATGCCGGGCTATTTCATCCTTAAGGGCATGGTCTGTCAACTCGGTCAAATTTCCTGAGACACGCAGTTGAATTCCCTTTTTGAAATCATTAAAACACAGTTCAACCCTGGGATTATTCTGGATCTGTTTATAGACATCCTTAAACGTGCCGGTATGAAATACAATCCCCGATTCGTCGGCGCGATAGAGCAGCATGCCCCGCACCCTCGGTTGATTGCCGTCAATGGTGGCGAGGAAAAAGGCCGGGTTGCTTTTCATCAGCTCAAATACATCCTGACGATTCATTTGTAGTCCCCCCCTAGTAATAAGTAATACTTTACTGAAGGCAGGGGGCCAATGCTTTCAAAATATTATCAAATAATTTAATGATCCTCTTCTCCCTTATGAGAATTATACAGATCAAGGTATTTTCTAGGTGACAGGCCCATCTTTTTGCTAAAGCGGCTGGAGAAATGCGATGTGCTGTTAAAGCCGCACTGTAGGGCAATTTGGGTGATACCCGGTTTCCCTGCTCGCAGCAGTTTCTTGGCGTTGCTGAGGCGAATTTCGTTCAAATACTCCATTGGGCTTAGCCCGGTTTCTCTTTTAAACACTTTATGAAAATGCGATTCAGAAAGCCGGGCTAGGGCTGCCAGGCGGGCGATGCTTATTTGCTCACCGTAATGCTGGTGCATAAACCAGACTACTTTTTCAACCTCGACGTCGGTAAGGACGCTTGAAACTCCGGGCGCCAGGTTTAACTGGCTCCTTATCAATTGATGAGTAATGATCAAGGCCATTGCATCCAGGGCGTTTTCCCGGCCCGGATACCGGTTTTCATACTCGGACATAAAGCCTTTGATTGAAGCCATTACCTCGGCGTTGACATAAAATGTAGCCCATGCGCATATCTGGGGAAGGCCGGAATCGTAGGCGGCGTACTGGGATTTGTAGAAGTCGCTGGCAATACATATAGCAAAGTAGCGTTTAAAGCTGTCTTCCACCGGTTCCTGGTGAGGGATGCCCGGGGAAATTGCTAGCGTCAGGTACTTCCCGGGAATGATCGCGGGCGCTAATTCCTTAAAATACTGCTCTGGGCTGGGAAACAATATAAAAGAATAAGAGGGATGAGTATGCCGCGGCCTGACGGCCATTCCGCAGTGCCCCAGGCTGGGGATGAAGAGCCCCAGATGGGTCGAAAGGTAGCAGTCAACATTGAGCAAATCGCTTTCGCTAATGTCCCCGAGCAGGCTTCTGATCCGGTTCATATGTGAAGGTGAGTCAACCGCCATACAATATACCCCCAAACAAAGCGCGGTCTTTGGGACCGGATTATGCTTTTCCAAACGGGTTCGCCGCATTTATGAGTGGTCAGTTCTTTTCTTTTTTACGCCCCCCAGAGCGCCGGCCAGCGGGGTGAGGCTAATCACATAGGTGGCGCACAGGGTAAGGCCCAGGGTTATCAGGAACTTGGCCGAAGTCCCTGGAGAAGTGGACCATAGACGGGGTTGATCCATAACCCTTAATGACACAAACACCAGGAAGTTGGCTATCAGAGGATGCAGAAGATAAATCAGGAAGGATTGATCGGAAAACCAGTTGATAAAGCCCCCGACTTTCAGGGGAAAGCGGTGCAGCACCGCACGCATGAAGAAAAAGCTTACGGTGGCATAGACGATAACCGTGGGTTTTATGGAAAGTGCGAAGCTGGCCGTTTTATAGCTGTCCCACAGGAGAAGGGCAAAGCTTAACACCCACCCAACCGTCCAGGAAAACCATGAAAAACGCCCGGACAGTTCCAGGTTTTGATCGTTTAAAGCCAGGTACATTCCCAGCAGGAAATAGAAGATCCAAACCGGGAAGGCTATTAAGTAAATTTGGGTATAAGCGCCGGAAAGGTGTATGGTTTTCAGGGCATTTAGATAGAGAACCAGCTGGCAGGCCAAAGACAACAGCAGGGAAATAAGCAGGAACCAACCGGGATGAGCCTCAAAACCCCGGCGTATAAACGGGTACAGCAGATAGAGCTGTATGATGATCACCACGAAATAGAGATGGGTAAAGCCGTTGCCCAGGAACAGATGCCGTACCATATCCGGCAGGATCAGGTGGGAATTCTGCAGGCCGTTGAAATAATAATGCAAGACCAGGCTGTAGAAGATGGTCCAGATAATATACGGTAAAAGAATTCTTCTAAAGCGCTTGCGGTAGAATTCAACCCTGGGTAAGAAACCGTCATGCAAGTCGCTTTGAAAAAGCAGGAAACCTGACAAAATGAGAAACATAGGGACTGAGAAACGGGCCAGTTGATTGCCATAGTAACCAAGCAGGGAAAGAGTCATATCCTGTGATGTGGTGTGTATGGCAATAACCGCCACAGTGGCGATCAAACGAAGAACATACAGATCATCGAAACTTCTTCCCCTGCTCATTCAGGCCTCCGGTATTATGACTTGTTCAGGGACGTAGACCGGCACTTGTCAACGTCCCCGAATAAATACATGATACCATTATTGAACAGGGAATTTTCTATTCCATAGATAATTTTTTAAAGCCGCCAAAGTCTTTAGCCATTTGGGAGTAGACAGGTTTTCCATTGAGAAACGTATAGATTTCATCCGCTTTCTTTTCAGGATCAATATCTTTGAACTGTTCTGGATAGATGCTTTTGCCAATATAGTAAGCATCGGCCATGGCAGTATCAAGATTGGTAGTGTAATAATTAAAGGGTAGAATGCCATATAATTCCGCATTTTTCACTGCGGCCAGGTTTTTATAATATGATGAGTTCTTGCCATAATCCTGCTGAACCAATGCGAAGCCGGCTTCATCAATAAAGATTTTATCAGGGTTCCAGCTTATCAGTTTTTCAAGATCTATGGTTATGGAGCCTGACTTTCCGGTTTCATCTACAACATTCCGAGCATGTACAGCAACAAACGGGGGGTATTGGGCCTGGGTACTCTGGATGCCGTGGGTGCCTTTCATTCCCACTGCTCCAACGTATACCGAGGGTTTCTGGTTGTCGGGAATGGCTTTAGTTCTATCTCCCAGATCCTGTTTACATTTTTCCATATATTCTACCACCGCCTGAGACCGCTGTTCCTGCCCCATAACCTTACCGATCATATTGATTGAAGCGTAAGCTGTCTGATCAAAGGTTCCTAAAGCCCCATAGTTCAACACTACTACCGGTATTCCGGTCTTGGCTTGCAAAGAATCGGCCGCCGCTTTATCCAATGAACTGTCGGCAAAAATTACATCAGGTTTAACTGACAATATCTTTTCAGCGTCAGGTGTTGAGTTGGGACCTCCGTTGCCGATTATCGGAAGGTTGGCTAGCTCGGGATAGGCCAGATAATAAGGTCGCCCGATGGGGCTGGTCTTTTCAAAATTCTCCACTCCTACCAGTTTGTCGATTCCATTTACATAACAATAGAGTCGCAAAGAACCAGGCCCAATTGCAACTACGCCTTTAACCGGGGACGTAACTTCCACCTGTCTGGCCAGGGTATCGGTAAGCAAGATCTTTGATGCCCCTGATGAGTTGGTATTCTGGGATGTGCAGCTTCCGGCTGCAAGAGTGAGTGCCAGGCAGACTGTTAATAATAAGGCCGTTGTCTTTATTTTCATTATTTTTCACTCCTTTGAAGGTTTTCTAGTAATTTTACTAACCGAACTGGGTTTATAAATCCCGTTTAAAGCGGCAAGACCACCGGATGATTGCCAAATTGTTCTATGCTGACCGGAATGGAATAAACGCTTTCAACGTTTTCCGATGTTATGATTTCCAATCCCCCGGCGCTGAAAACCGTACCTTCTTTGAGAAATAGGAACTTATCAGCAAAACGTATTGCCTGGTTTAGATCATGCATGGTCACTATGGCTGCAATCTGTTTAGTTTTAACGATATGCTGAATGATTTTAAGCACTTCAATCTGGTTTTTCAGATCAAGGCTGCTGGTTGGTTCGTCAAAAAGGAGTACATCGGGCTCTTGAGCCAAAGCCCTGGCAATAATAACCTTTTGCAATTCACCACCGCTTAGTTCATCTAGATATCTCAGTGAGAAATCATTCAGATCTAGCAAGCCTAAGACCTGTTCCACAATTTTGAGATCCCGGGCCGAAACATCCCACTTGATGTAAGGTCTTCTTCCCAATAAAACCGCGTCAAAAACATTATGACGGGGAGTCTCCTGGCGCTGTGAAACATAACCGATCCGTTTGGCCAGTTCCGAGCGGCTGAGCTTGAACACAGCTTCATTTTCAACCAGCACTACACCCTGCTGAGGTTTGAGAACGCGGTTGATGCATTTTAGCAGAGTGGTTTTACCCACTCCGTTAGTACCGAGAATAGCCAGGCATTCGCCTTGTTGCACCTGCAGGTTTACATCCTGGAGAATTGAGCGGCCGGGATAGTAAAAGGCCAGCCCCTGAATGGTTAAGATCATTTTTTACCATACCCCTTCATGAGTAGATAGAGAAACAGCGGAGCCCCCAAAAAAGCAGTAACGGTTCCTACGGGCAGTACCACCGGTGCAATTATGGTCCTGGCCACCGTATCTGATACCAGAAGCAACAGGGTCCCGGTTAGAGCTGAAGCCGGAATCAGAAAACGGTGATCGCCGCCGATGAATCGCCTGGTCAGATGAGGCCCTACTAGACCGATAAAACCGATAATACCCAGGAAAGATACTACGACCGCGGTAATCAGCGAGGCAGTGAACATGCCCCCCAAACGAACCCGTTGCACATTTACGCCCAGCCCCTGAGCGGATTCTTCGCCACTGTCCAGCGCATTGTAGTCCCAGCGCCTGATCAGGAAATAGACCGTGGATATGCTGATAATAATGGCCATAATAGCAACTTCGTTCCAGGAAGCACGTCCCAGGTCGCCGAATCGCCAAAAGACCGTAGCGGCCACCCGGACGTCTGGAGCGAAATTCTGGACAATACTTGTCCCGGCCTCAAACAGGGTAGAGAGAGCCATTCCGGCCAGTACCATGGCTTCCGGAGAAACTCCCCGGATTTTAGCCAAAAGCAAAATAAAGACAGTTGCGATCATGGTCCACCCAAAAGCAGAAGTAGCAACCAGATAAGGATTCTGAATGATGACTGAATCAGTAGCTGAGGTTTGAATTGACCCTGCGCCAAAAGAAATAATGGCAATTGTGGCACCAAATATGGCAGCATGTGACAAACCCAAGGTAAAAGGGGAAGCCAGCGGATTCCTAAGGGTGCTCTGCATCACGCAGGCTGCGACCGATAATCCTGCGCCGGCCAGGAAACCGGCTGCAATTCTGGGCAATCGGATATTCCATATTACCGTTTGGGATACAGAATCCCCCTGCCCCATAACCGCCCTTACTACTTCGGAAATTTTCAATGGAGTAGACCCTGAAGTCATGGAAATAATTCCTACGATGATGATCGCTACGAGCAACAAAATAAGTACTATTTTTTTCTTTGATGTATAGCTCAAATATTCTTGTGTCACGGTTATTCTTCCTTACTACACTGCTTTCATAAAAAACGGGTCCACCGGGGTATTCAACTTGTGGTTAAGCAGATGATCCTGTCATCGCCTTGACAAACTTTAAGTGTAATCTAAATTCGGGACGGATATTCGTCGCTGCAGGGAATGCAAACCGGGTTCCCGCCACGTACGCGGGCGCGTGGTTCCATCACCTGCTCACCGCAAACGCTGCAGGTTATTGATGAAAAGAGCCGGGCCTTTACCGGGAAATCCAGTTCAACCTCCTCGATTTTAAAGAGCTCCTCATCTGAGGCGTTAAGAACCCGCTGTGTTTCACCGGCCATTAACTCGTGAAAGCGCTGGCTGTCTTGCTCGGTACCCTGGCCGGTCATAACCCGGGTTCTCAGATCTTGAAAACCGGCGTCAAGAATACGATCCAGTGTTTTAACCGCTATGCGCACAGCCTGTCTGGTGTCTCGCCTCCCTATGGTGAAGACATTTTTACCGTAATCCCTAAAAAAGATATTGCCCTTGCCCATCGAACACCCGGTAAGCACCTGCAGGGCGTCCAGGGCGCAATTGTCAGTTTCTACAATGGCTATCAATTCTTCGTCCGGAGACCGCGAGGAGTTCAGGCGGGTTAATGCCAGCCGGCCGGCTCGGTAACCCAGGGCCAGGCCCACACAGGCATGACCGTGAAATGCGACGGCCTGGGCCCAATCGTTATCCTGGTTCATTGTAATACCTCCATTGTCATTAATATTTTGGTGTTTGCCGGGGAAAAACAAAAGACCATGCCAGTCCTCTGCAAACACAGATAAGACCTTCATGGTCAGGCTTGTTAAAACGAAAAAGGTTTCAAAAAGTTCTGGCTTCTGCCAGCGTTTAATAGGATATTCTATTTAAGCAAAGTAGATTCCTGCTAGAACCTTTATAGTTTTGCAGAACCCGGCGAACGTCCGCGCCGGAGCAAAATTGATTATGCCTAATGGCTGTGCCGGTGCTCGTGATGGGTATGCGCATGTTCCTGTTCCTTGCCGGCCTCGTGGTCATGTTCGTGCTCATGGGTATAAGCCTCATGGGTGTGTTCATGCTCGTGCATCTCCCCGTTGTGCTCGTGGGGGTGTTTATGACGGAATTCGGGATGCGTGTGCTGGTGCTTATGGGAAATACCGTCCATATTTAGAACCTCCTTTCCAATCTTAGTTTAATTTTAACGATTGTAGCTAACTTAAAACAAGCAAATATTGACAATTGAAATTTTTAGAGATTCAATGCACTTGACCGACAAACGGGTTGGCTGATATATTTTAAAAAATTTGTTGCCATGAAAACCCTGGAAATTTGTATATAACGGAATGGAGATAGCAGCATGAGCGATTCGCGGGAAGAAATAAGGAAAGTATTTAATGATGTTGCCCAGGCCTATGATTCGCAGCGCCGGTATTTGATCCCCTGTTTTGACGATTTTTATGGGACAGCTGTGGATCTGGCGGAAGCCGACCAACCGGAACCCTCCATACTGGATATCGGAGCCGGAACTGGACTGGTATCCGCCCTGTTGTTGAAAAAGTACCCGGCGGCCAGCCTGACGCTTATTGATGTCTCTGATCAGATGATGGCGATGGCCCGCCAGCGTTTTCGGAATGCTTTCGATATAGAATACATCATCGACGACTTCGCCCGGCACCAGTTTGCCAAATCATTTGACATTATCGTCTCATCGCTGGCCATTCATCATTTAGACGAACCGGAAAAGAAAGCCCTCTACAACAAGGTTTATCATACTTTGAGAAAGCCCGGCTGTTTTATCAATGCGGATCAGGTTTTAGGCTCGACCGCCTATTTGGAAAACCTTTATAAAAAAGACTGGAGGAAAAAGGTGCTGGACAGTCCTCTGACGCAGGAGGAAATAGGTCAGGCCTATGAGAGAACCAGGATGGACCAAATGTCCACTCTGGGGGAGCAGTTGGGATGGTTAAAGGATGCCGGGTTCAGCGAAGTCGACTGCGTCTATAAATACTACAATTTTGTGGTGATGTATGCCAGAAAGCTATGCTCAGCCCCTCGGGCTGAGCATAGTTCAGACCGTCTACCAAAGCAGTAGCTGGGTTGCCCGTTCTGACAATTTATTGACCTTTTTCGACCTTATCCAAATCAGCACTGACGTCCCAGCTGGAAGCGTCCGCATCCAGGGGGTCGGTGAGCGGCAGAGCCATAAAGAAGCAGGGAGTGGCGTCAAGCTGAGCCAGACCTTTGCTCATAGTAAGATCCAGCAAATGGCCGCCGGCCGTTTTGTCTTCACTCAGGAAATGGAGGTGGAACCCGGGGACGTTTACCCCCTGACTTACCGCCGGGCACCAGAACCCCACCAGGGTCCCCTTGACGTTTCTCAACTCAAAAGTGGGTTGATTTTTGGTAATATCGGCCAGGCGCGGGTAGGGCTTTTTCTGGGCGGGTACGCTCCGGGTTTTAACATAGGGGAATTCTCCGGTAATCTTAATCGCATAGAACATGTTTTTATTAGACATGGCTTTATCCAGGCGCTCTTGAAGTTGGGCCAGGTTCATTTCTTTATCTACCACCATATTCTGGTCGGGATCAAAATAGGTGACCGCAGCAAAGGGCGACAGGGCGCTGCCGGCTACCGGGTAGGCGGCGCCATCGGCCTTGATTTGATAAAACTGGCCGTCGACTTCGATCATTTCTCCATCCAGCTTGTCAAAGGTTCCGATGCCGAGGTCTCCATATTGTCTTAAGACCTCAAAGCTTATCTGTCCGTCATAGGCGCCGGCCAGCAATGAGGTTATGGTCGACATCTGATAGAGAGTTTCCCTGCCCAGTGGCGCCGTGCCGGAATCGTCTCCGGCAGCACTGCCAGACGCCAATCGTTCCCCGCATATAGGGGATAATACGGACAGGGGGACCATAAGAGCGCCTTCCGCTATAAACGGTGCTTCCGGCAGCGTAATCCGGGTTTCGTTTAAAATGGCGTTCTTGTCCCCAACTTTGAATTCGAGGCTGGCGGAACATAAGGAAGCGGTTGTAGTCCGGCTGTCGGCATTCCATTCCAGAGTCCCGTCAAAAACCTCAACGACGGATCTTAAAGGAACCATCAATTCGTCACCTTGCCAGGCGGAGAGTTCGGAGTGAGGAATGGGTTTGCCATCAACCATTACGAGCGGGGGACCGGTCTGGGCGGCTGCCGTTAAAACAGTGGATAATACAAACAATACGGTCAATAAGCCAATTATTTTGTTGCGCATTATTTACCCCTCCTGAAATTCGAATCTTGGCCGTGCGTTGCGGGTGTTTATACTATAATCAATAATAGATTAAAACACGTATAAAAGGAAGATACGACCCTATCCGGAAAGGAATGCCGCCCTGATAATTATCAGGAGAACTATTGCAGGGTGCTGAGTATTGGGCTATAATACAATCATACAAAGGGGAGTAACTTGTTCGGGTAGGATCAACAACCGGTGTTATACCTGGTCCTACCGGCCGGTTAAATGGCGTAGTGAGACCTTTGTCTCTTAAGGAGAGGCAAGGGTCTTTTTGTTTTTCCAAGCGGCTTCCTATTGAGTAGTTTTGATTTGGAGCACACTATAAAGGAGGGGTGCAATAACATTAAAATGGTACTTTTTAAATGATTGATTATCATATTTGGAGGTTAATAGATTGATGAATACTTTAAAGACTGGAATTCTAATGAGCCTTTTATCCGTGTTGCTGGTGTTGATGGGCAATGCCTTGATGGGCAAAAGCGGAGCGGTAATTTTCTTCGTCATTTCCCTGGGGATAAACTTTTTTAGCTACTATTACAGCGACCGGATGGTTATAAAAATGACTCGCTCCAGGCCGGTTTCAGAAGAACAGGCCCCGGAGCTGTACGCCATGGTTAGAAAACTCACCCAAAGAGCCGAGCTTCCCATGCCCCGGCTTTATATAACCCCATCGGAGCAGGCCAACGCTTTTGCCACCGGACGCAACCCGGAGCATGCAGCCGTGGCGGTCACCGAAGGGCTTATGAAAATCCTCAACCGGGATGAAGTTGAAGGAGTTTTGGCCCATGAAATAGCCCATATCAAAAACCGGGACATTCTGATTGGAACTATAGCTGCTTCAATGGCCGGAGCCATATCCATGATTGCCAATGTGATCCAGTGGGGGGCCATGCTGGGCGGTCTAGGCGGCCAGAGCGATGATGAAGGCGGGACTGGCATATTGGGCATGCTGGCCATGGCTATTATCGCTCCCATTGCCGCTTTGCTGGTGCAGATGGCTATTTCCCGATCGCGGGAATATTTAGCCGACCAGAGCGGCGCCCGTCTGGCTGGCCATTCCAGCGGGCTGTCCAATGCGCTTTTAAAACTGGAGCAGACTTCGCAAAGGGCGCCTATGCAGGTGAACGCCGCAGCTTCTCACCTGTTTATTGTCAATCCTCTCTCCGGCGGGGCTCTGTTGTCATTGTTCAGCACCCACCCTCCGGTTAAAGAAAGGGTAAACCGGCTCCGGCTGATGTCTGTGTAACTTATAAATTTGGAGGAGTGAGCTGCTTTGTTTGGATATGAAACCCTGATGGCTCTGGGCAGTATTATCATCATTGATCTGGTTTTAGGAGGCGACAACGCTATATTGATTGCCCTGGCCAGCAAAAACCTGGCCCCGGAACAGCAAAAGAAGGCTCGTCTTTGGGGCATAGCCGGGGCCATACTGGCCAGGGCCACTTTGACTACGGTCGCCGTATACCTGCTTAAAATTCCGCTGCTCAATTTTTTTGGGGGGCTGGTGCTCCTGTGGATAGCCATTAAGCTGTTGGTTGACGAAAAAGAAATAGAATGCCAGGAATGCTATTCATTGAGTGAAGCGGTGAAGATAATCATTACAGCTGATGTGGTAATGGGTATCGATAACATGGTGGCCGTGGCCGGGGCGGCTCATGGCAATGTGCTCCTGGTTTTTTTCGGTCTATTGATCAGCGTGCCGATCATCGTCTGGGGAAGCACAATTATTCTCCGCTGGATTGAAAAATACCCGTTTATCATCTATTTAGGGGCTGCAGTGCTGGCCTGGACCGCCGGTCAGATGATAGCCGGCGATAACATGCTGCGCCAGATTGCCGGCAGCGTAATTCCTTATTACGAATGGCTGCTTCCGGCTTTGGCTACGCTGGGAGTGGTGTCGACCGGGTATTTCAGAAATCGGGTTTTGCTGAGAAAACCGGATAGCATCATTTAATGCCACACGGATCAAGTTGGTGTTTAAATAGATATTTGCTATGATCTGTTTTAAAGATGCATATTCCTGCTGGTTAAAGCCATAAATAGCCTGAAAAAGAAAGAAGCAGAGAAGCTGGAGACTGCTGCTCCCAGCCGGGAACAGGAACTGCTGGCCGATATCAGAGACCTGTTGAAGGCCAAGATATAAATACAGTTAATCTTAACAGCAAAAGATTAGGATAATAAACAAATTATTGCCATGAATAGCGCTTTTCCCTATTTATTGCCAAAAATTCGGGGTTATTTAAGGGCATCGCTCAATTAAAAGTGATGCCCTTAATCATTTGGGCTACGCAGGATATTCCGATGCGGAGCAATTTTAACTGTCTCACGAAAGTCCTCCGGCTGGCGATTGAGCAGACGAAACTGCGGTTTATATAGATTAAATCTTATCTTATTTAACAGTAACTGTAAAACTGGTGCCCGGGCTACCCAGGAATCGGATGTATCCTTCCCGGGGCAGCTTGTCAAAAGCCGAAGCGCCGTCAGTGATACTGTCATAGACAAGTGAGCTGGCGCTGTTATAGGCAATAACCCTGCCGCCTTTCGGCACCGTGAAGGTCAGCGTTCCCGACGGAATTTTATACAGCTCGTTGTCGCCGTTTTGCTTGATGGTCAGCTCCCCTGGTTCCAATACCGCCAGCCGGTCTGCCGGCCTTAATTCGTAGTACTCGTTATAAAGCCATTCTCCGCCGTCCACCGTTTTAGTACGCAATGTGTATAAATCACGGCCCAGACTGCCTGGTATCTGCAATATCATATGGGTCGCAGCATCGTTTTGGATGCCCATCGGGTTGAACGTATTGCTTTGACCGGCGATCAATATACCGGGCAGGGAAGCATTTTCGTACAAGGTAAGACCGCCGAATAATTGTACCGCGTCCGGAGCAAGATAGGCAGGCAGATAAGGCTTTTCCAGTCTGTTTTTCCAGGCGTCGGATTTAACGAGCAGAGCTTCCAGCTTCTGAGCCATAGGATATTGGTAACCGAGGCTTTCCTGTATCCCCACGATATATTTCCTGCCTTCCGCTTCAGTGAAAGCATAAACCTTTTTGCCGCTTTCGTTTACAAATACTGCACCATCAAAATATAACTTGGCATCATTTACCTTATATCCAGTTCCGTTAAAAAATTCGGTGGTAATGGAATCGTCATCATTTACCGTCACGCGCAGTACGGCGCTATATGCGCCATATAATCCGGCATAGTCGGTTTGAAAATTTTCAGGCGGTGACTTATGTTCGGCAGCGGCCACAGTCTGCACGGCCTTGGAAACATCGTGGCCTTGAGCCCGTAAAACATCTGCCGTAATGTCACTTAAAACTGAAGCTACGTCCCCGCTGAAATCCATGGTTGCGCTGATGGCGCAGACCATATGGTATTGCGGTATTACATATAATTGGGAAACAAACTGATTGGTCCCGCCGCTTTTGGCCAATACCCCTTTTCCAAAGTCGTATTTGGCAAATTTATTGTCCACGGAGTCCCAACCCAATCCATAATTTACCGAGTAGTTATCCCCGGGTATAAAGGTTTTACCCTGATAGGATGACATTTCGTGGCAACTCGCTTGGGAAATAATGCCCTGTCCCTGGTTCAAAAACATCTGCCCGAACCTGCAGAGATCGGTAATGCTGGTGGAGACACCGCCGGATCCCATGACATTGGGAAATTCGTGGGGGCGGGTTCCCTCTACCGCATAGCTTCCGGGCGCAAACTTCCGGTCGGAGAAGCCCGATGAAGTGGCGCCGAGCGGGATAAATATATTTCCCCGCACATATTCGGAGTAGGTCTGGCCGCTGACTTTGGCAACCAGCATTTCCGCAAGCATGAAACCGTCGTTGCAATACACGGAAAATTTGCCCGGATCGGCTTTCAAACTGGATTTTTCCAGCGAATTATATACTTTTTCATACATTTTGGTATCATATTTGTCATAGCTCAATCCGATCGTATACGAAGTACCCGGGATACCCGAAGAATGGTTGAGCAGCATCCTGACGGTGATGTTTTTGTACCGGTCATCCTGCATTTTAAATTCCGGCAGGTAGGAGACAACCGGGGCGTCCAGCTTTACCTTGCCTTCATCCACCAGTTTCATGACTGCTGCTGCACAGTACACTTTGGATACTGAGCCGATATTATAAAGCGTATCGGTGGTGACGGGTGTTTTTTTCGTCCCATCCAGGTAGCCAAGCGCGTCGGAGAGCAAGAGCTGCTCGTCTTGCATTACTGCATAGGAAACCGAAGTACCCCCCTTGTTCAATAGATTTTGGAGAGTGGTTCTGGTTGACTTTTTTACTGCATCATAATCGGTCTGCGCTGCCGATGCGCATCCGGTTAGAACAGATGTAATTAAAAATATAGTCAGGGTAATTAAAGTTATTGGCTTCTTCATACAATTCCTCCTTGATAAAATGTCCCCGAAATGTGATGGCTCTTTTGGCTCCGCCTGGTAGTTTCGGCAGCAGAAAGTTTACAATAAAAGATATCGATCCGGTTGGGCGGGGAGGCAAGGTAATACAGACAAGTTGTCAGTTTTGCCATCCAAGATGCAAATAGGCCAATTGTAATGTTCAGACAAGGACGTTCTGTTGCTGGGGAACCTGATAAAACGGCAAAACGAGGCAGGCGGGGCAAGAAACGGCCCGGGGGCCCGGCAAGGCGCGGATTAATAAACCGAATAAGGAACAATAATCAAAACCTAATATTTTTACATAAGCATCAGGATGCCGATGATGATTAAACAGGCCCCGGCAACTCTTATAATGGTGATATGTTCTCCTAAAAAAACGCTGGCGCAGAGCATGGTAACCAGGGGGGAACTGGCCATTATAACTGAGACCATAGACACTTCCCCGTGTTTGATCGCAGCATAGTAAGCCCAGTCTCCCACCAGGGTTGCCAGGATGGCTTCGATGCCTATCAAAAGCCAGGACATGGACGGTATGGCTTTTAGCGAGCCCAAGCTTCCCGTTATACCCACCCAGCTGCTTACCAGCCCGGCAGCCAAGATGGTTCGCAAGGTTAATCCGGCTATGGGATTGACATCTCTCAAACCGATTTTGGCGAATATGGGGGCGATTCCCCAACAGATCATACCGAAGACGGCCAGCCAAAAAACCACTCTTTTGCTCCTCCCCATTTTGCTCCTTTTCAAAAAACCTGGGTAAACCGGGGTCACGATGTGGATAATAACTACAACTGTTTCATTGGATGGTGATGGACGGCATCATGTGTAAAAGAAACGCTCTGTTATTTGTCGCGGGATTTTTTATTATTACATTCATATTAAGCATGGCCTTGAAGCATGCCCCCACCCAGCGCGAAATAGCCGGTGACACGGCTAGGCCTCAATTACAGGATGCTGCGGTAGAGCCTGGACAAGTACTGCCTGGAAAAGGGGAGGCGTCTGAAAGTGGAGGATCGGGTCCAGTAATAAACCTGCCCTGGGAAAATGAGCCGGCTTTTTTAGAGGCCCAGATCAAAGTCCAGGCGCCCATAATGATGGCCGCCTACAAAACGGTGCTGCGTGATCCGCTGCCGGGCGAAGAGGAAAATGTTCATTTAGGGGCATCCCTGTTAAAAGGACGCACGGTAGGCCCGGGCCAGGTTTTCTCACAGAATAGCTCTATTGGGCCTTATTCGGCGGAACGCGGTTTTAAAGAAGGTCCAACCTATGTAGGGTCGCAGTTGATGATCACTACCGGAGGAGGAGTCTGCAAGATTGCCTCGACCCTTTATAATGTCGCAGGTTTGAGCAACCTGCCCATCGTCGAAAGGCACGCCCACGGCATGCCGGTTCCTTATGTGCCCTACGGCCAAGACGCTACGGTATCTTTTGGGATAAAGGATCTGAAATTTTACAATAATACCGGGTTCCCGATTTTAATATGGGCCCAGGGCATAGACAACACCTTGTACATTGCTTTCTACGGGCAGGAAAAACCTCGGCAGATAGAGTGGCAGCATCAAATTGACAAGCATATTAAAAGCTATACTGTATACCACTATAACCCGGAACTCCTGGGAGGAGAAGAGCGAGTGGCGGTTGAAGGAATGGACGGAGCAGTCGTCCGTTCCTGGGTAAAAGTTTATGGCGAAGATGGCTCCTTTGAATTAAGACCTATGGGAGTCAGTTTTTATTCCCCATTGCCCCGAGTTGTGGAACGGGGAACGGTTAAAAAGGCCAACTCACAACCATAGTAGGTTATTCTCTTG
>Ga0232080_100072_pt1 | contig 31925 bp, 37 predicted proteins | sample SJ14nscriptome_FD_186098 | JGI IMG/M metagenome (GOLD analysis project Ga0232080, IMG submission 186098) | Metatranscriptome of enriched culture of PCE-dechlorinating microbial communities from Ithaca, New York, USA - SJ1.4 (Metagenome... ... | reverse complement strand
GTAGCGTATGCTGACCAAGGTAGTGTGCGCGACCATTCCGTCGTAGCTGCGCAGTTGAAACTCCTTGGCTAAACCCAGGAATGATTTGCACATTTTGAAGTAGACTTCAATGTCCCAACGCATACCGTAAATCCGATGATTTCCTCTTCGGAAATCGTGATATCAGTTGACAGTATAGCTAACCATTCACGTTTGTTATGGCGGTTGCGAACGAAAACAATCCGAGCCGGGATTCCATCACAATTGACCAGTGCGGAAGTAATGATATCAGATTTGGATTCGGTTTTTTCTACAACGCCATAAAGATCAGAGAGTCGAGCATTAACGGTCTTCAGTAAAGTTGATATTTGGTAAACAGGAGTATATTTAAGAGCCTTTGATGGGCTCCTTTTTTTTTCACAGGCGTAGTGTTGATTCGAAAGCGCATATAATCTCCCTCCAAATTCCCAAACTAAGCAATTGAAATACTTCAGCCCGATAACTCATGAATATATTCTGTATATACGATATGTTTATCATGCTGTTCTTATTTATCTAAAAGGAGGATTTGGTTTTGAGTATCCAATCTGCCAAAAAATTTATTGAAAGAATGAAAACGGATGAGGATTTTGCCGAAAAGGTCATTGCGTGCAAGGATTCCGGGGAACGCCTGGCCTTCGTTAAAACAGCGGGGTTTGATTTTACCAAAGCCGAGGTAGATGCGGCAGCGAACGAGATATCGGACGATGAATTGTACGAAGTGGCGGGAGGCGGCAACGCATGTTGGGACGATAAGCCCCAAACGCGGCGCCAGTGTACGTATGTTCCGGGGTGGGGATTTAACAGTTAATTAAAGGCAGACTGACCATCATGGGCACCCACCATAGGATCACTTATCACGGCATTTACTAAAAGATATTGGGCAAACCCGGGCAACTTAAATCAGATCGTTCATCGAGCGATCTGATTGTTTTAATTAATGGTATCTTGAACTGCAGTAGTCTATCACGAAACGTACAGCCCGAAGGCCGTAAATATATTTTAACATCCCGGAATATCACTAAGAACCGTATGTCAAATATACCTTGGCACGAGGCGGTCTCCCTGGCTGAAAATCTATTTTGATATGGCTGATGACGCGTAAGATTATTTTTCGCGGGCTCCAGAAGTCATCAGGATCTGGATGGTATTTAGAGCCACCGGGCCAGTTTAATATGGCTTGACTTTTATTCGGCAAACACCACTTTTTATCCACCAACAATTCAAGAAGTGCCGGCCCGCTGGGGTTTTCCCGCTGTTCGCGAACTGTATTAACTGGCGTATACTTGAGTTCAATACCTACTTTGGGACCGAAAACAGTACCGATATCAAGGTCTACCGCCAAAAAACGGGGTGCCAGATGGAGAAATTCCTGTTGAAAATCAGGATAATCTTCCAGGGTAGTAATTCCTAAATCTTTCAAACCGGTCAATACCTCTGACAGCTTGCCGTTAAACGCGCATAATCGCAATGGTGATGCCGGACGGGAAAGCATCAATCCCACCTGAAACGACGAACACAAAGGACCCATCGTTCGTAAGCAAGTGACCAGCAAATCTCTCTGTACGGATGGCAAGTCATAATTAAAAGCGGCAAGTCCTTTCAAAATTGCCGTAACAGAGTTGTCAACGCTATTGTTCTCAACGCCGAAAAAAACACTGGGAACAGGTAAACCTGGAGGTGGGCCGGATACATCAAATTCGAACCAAAGCCCTTCAGCCAGGTCTTTACATAGAGATTCGCCCGTGTACCATTGATCGGCGAAGTTTAATATGCGCCGCCAAACCGAATTAACTCTAAAGTTTTCAGGTAAGATTTTCAATGAATGCTCTGCTTTGTTAACTAGCTCACCCCAATCATGACGGTCTATATATAGAGAGTAACCGCCATCGTTGGCGTTTTCGCCAATCGGACTTTCTAGAATGAATGTTCTAGCCGGGGCGATAAAGTTAAGCGTTTCAGCAAGTGTTTTATAATGGCCGCTATCATCCCGGCCATACAGGTTATGCAAGGCTGCATCAGCGCGCAGCCCGCGAAAGTAATCTCCTGGAGTGTAGATTGTAGAATCTCTGGCCGTAATCGGCATAATTCCCCTCCTGTTAAGCTTAGCCAGGACGCGTATCCTGGGTGATTCGGTGAAAGTAGAAAGTTTTTTAAAAATCTAGCGGGCATGGCTTGGGAGGAAAGATTTGCTGCTCTACCAGAAACGCCTTATCCTCATCCTCCAGCCTGCCAATGATGGTTGCGGCCAGTTCAAGTTCCCGACATCTCAAACGACACATATCCTCGGAAGGTTCGCTTATCGACCCGCAAGACCCGGCGTTGTCATGCTTGCATCCTCCGGCACAGTAATACCTTGCAAAACAAGCGGTGCATTTCCCATTGCCGGTTGTAGGACTTTTTTGATATTTTTCCCGGTTTAGGCCCTGGGCGAAGACACTGCCCAATTTGTATTCATCCTGCCCTACGAAACGGTGACATAAATAGATATCCCCCGTACATGAGACCCCCGCCAATCCAAGACCGGCCCCGCAGGCATGGCGCCTTTTAGTATTATGTAACAAAGCGATCAATCCTTGATATAACTGACTCTTATCCGTGAAACTCTTTAAAGCTTCCCTATCTCTATTTCTGGCAAGACGCATCCATGTTTCGGCCTCTTCTTCCAGCGCCTGTAGGAGAACCCGGGTGTCTCTGTCTGAGTTTGGGTTCCCTGGCTTTCCTTGAAACAGGGATTGGGAAACCGGCATAACGGAAATTTGTTCAAAGCCTATTTCCTGCAAGGCATTTTTTATATATTGGGGATCGGTATTGCCGAGGATTACTGCATGGCCGGGGGCTTCGGGCAATACTGCCAGCAGTTTTCTTATTTTGGGTACAGTGGAGTCATATGTCCCTGCGCCGTTTACATAAGGACGTTGCGCATCTTGTATCTCCTGGGGACCATCAAAACTGATCATGACCTGTATCTGGTGTTCTTTTATAAAGACAATTTTTTCATCATCCAAAAGAGTCGCATTAGTGGTAGTATGGGAAACAACTTGCTTATCCATCTCCTGCACTCTTTTTTCAGCGTATTCCACAACTGCTTTCATCAGAGGAAAGTTCAGGAAAGGTTCGCCGCCGAAAAAGCCGATATACAGCTTTTTGATTTTTCCCGATTGTTCCAGCATCCAGTCAACGGCCTGAAAAGCAGTGCTTTCTTCCATCATGCCACCAGCGCCGTATTTACCGCCGTCTCCATAACAGTAAACGCACTTTAAATTGCAGGACTGGGTAAGTAAAAGAGTCATATTTACAACAGGAACGGGTTCTTTATATTTTCCGGGTTTGGCTTTAGGATTTTGTTCCTCTTCTATCGATAGCAATCCCAGTTTGTCAAGTTGTTCTTCCATGAGAGGCTCTATTGGAGCATCCGGATCAGCGGTAATCGCTGTTAGTGCCCCGGCTGTTTTTTCATCTATTGAACAGGTACACATCTCTTCAATATTGATGGCATACCAGCGGCCTTGATGATTAAACAGGTGGTATGGCTTTACGACTTTTTGTTCCATAATATCTCGTCCTACCTTAAAATAACCGATTTAATTATCAACTTCATTAAACCGTTTGTCCTTCATCATACGAAAGAATTTACCCTAAAGGATTTCACTTAATTTTTCAAGGTCAAACAGTGCCTGAATAACAGCAGAACAACAGCAATCGTATAGTTATAATTTAAATATCGGCAAATTAGTCCTTTGATTTAGTAAAGGAATTGATGTTCTCTAAACTAAACTTGAAATGGCTGAAATTATGAGTGCTTAACAATTATTTCAAGAAAATTCCGTAAAGTTTAATATCATAAGGAATCTAAACACATAAACGCCTGCAGAACTCACAAAACTAAGCGAGGGATAATAATAACGGGAGTTGAAGTCATGTCAGATACAAACCGCCTTATAAACGAAAAAAGCCCTTATTTGCTCCAGCACGCCCATGATCCCGTGGACTGGTTCGCCTGGGGGGAAGCCTTTGACAAAGCGAAAAGGGAAGACAAGCCGATTTTCTTGAGTATTGGATATTCCGCCTGTCACTGGTGCCATGTGATGCACCGAGAATCGTTCCAGAGTAAGTTGATAGCTGATTTATTGAATGAAGGCTTTGTCTCAATAAAAGTGGACCGGGAGGAGCGGCCGGATATTGACTCGATATACATGTCGGTATGCCAGGCTCTGAACGGGCACGGGGGCTGGCCGTTGACTATTGTGATAACACCGGAAAAGCTGCCGTTTTTTGCGGCAACTTATCTGCCTCCTTCCAGCCAGCGGGGGATGACCGGGCTGGATGAGCTGCTGCCAAGGATCAGAGATATTTGGGAAAACGACCGGACATCGGTTGAAACTGCCGGAGAGAGGATCCGCGAATGGCTCAAGCGTGATGGAAATGCCGGATGGGACGGAGCACTGGATGAAAAGCTGCTGCAGCAAGCCTACCATTACCTGGCCAAGAGTTTTGACCCCCAGTACGGCGGATTTACCCGGGCGCCCAAATTTCCGTCCCCCCATCAGCTTTTGTTTTTACTTCGCTATCATCACCACTACAAGGAAGAAAAGGCCCTAATGATGGTGGACAAGACGCTAGAAGCCATGTATCGGGGAGGAATCTACGACCACCTGGGGGGTGGATTTGCCCGCTATTCAACGGACCGGCAATGGTTGATTCCCCATTTCGAGAAGATGCTCTATGACAACGCCCTGCTGGCTATGACCTATCTTGAAGCCTTTCAGCTTGGCGGGCGGGAAATATATTGTGATGTGGCTCGTGAGGTGTTTAGCTATGTCCTTAAAGATATGCGCTCGCCCGAGGGGGGCTTCTACTCGGGTGAGGATGCCGACAGTGAAGGAGTAGAGGGGCGTTTTTACGTGTGGCGCCCCGAGCAGGTGGCAGAGGTTCTGGGAGATGAAGCAGCAGAATTCTGCAGGACTTACGGGATCAGCCAGGAAGGCAATTTTGAAGGGGCAAACGTGCCCAACCTGCTGCACAGGCTGCCCGAGCCCGGTGAAAGGGAAAGGCTGAAGCGGATGCGGGAAGCACTGCGGGTAAAACGGGAGGAACGGAGCAAGCCGGGAAAAGATGACAAGATTCTTTGCGCCTGGAATGCCCTGATGATAGGCGCCCTGGCTATTGGCGCCCGGGTTCTAAAAGACCCTTCCTACCTGCAAGCAGCCCGGGATGCAGTTGATTTCATCTTGACCCGTATGCGGCGGCCGGCCGGACGTTTGCTGGCCCGCTACCGGGAGGGTGAATCTCGCTACGAAGCCTATCTCGATGACTATGCTTTTTTGATCTGGGCTCTGCTTGAACTTTACCAGGTCGGCTTTAATCCCCGGGATTTAAAAACCGCCCTGGAGTTGAATGATGAAATGATTAAATATTTCTGGGATGATCATTCGGCGGGCTTTTTCCTCTATGGATCAGACGCCGAACAGCTTATTCATAGACCTAAAGAGCTCTATGACGGAGCTCTGCCCTCGGGCAATTCCGTCGCCGCTTTGAATTTACTGCGCCTGGCGCGTCTGACCGGGCGCCTGGATTTGGAAGAACGTGCAGCCCGCTTGATGAAATATTTTGCTGGACAGGCGAACGAGGCGCCCGGCGGTCACACTTTTTACCTGATGGCTTTGCTATACTATCTGGTTCCAGGAAGTGAAATCACAATAATCGGGGAGCGTGACCAGACCGCTACGCTGGCAATGCTTGATGAAATGGCCTCTGCTTACCGCCCTTTTACCCAGATCTTATTTAAGGAAGCAAGCGTTGACCCGGCAGAGTACGATATCCTTCCCAGCCTGCAATCGCTTAAAGGAGAACCTGAGCGGGTCATAGCCTACCTGTGCAGCGGGCACACCTGCCAGCCCCCGATCTACTCGCTGGATGAACTGCAAGCCCAAACCAGGAATCTTTAGGCCTGGTCTGAATTAATTCCAGGGCATAAACCAGGCGGAGCCTTTGATAACGAGTTGCCCAAAAAAGCGATTCGGTGTCAGGAGGTGGACGGTATGTTCGGACTAATAAGTATATTCCTTGATCGGAGCAGGGGGAAGCGGATGTCCTAATCCTCCTGCTTCAGCTATTTTTTAGGCCTATCAGAGCCTGGAATTTACAGTTATATTTCCGACCGTCTAAAAATACATAGATAAGGGATGGTATGCCATTGGCTGATATTCGCATCCCAGGAAAAAGCCGGGGAGGGTGAAGTACGTGAAAAGCCAATTGAGCGTAATTTTGTTGTTGGCAATGATATTCACGTTGGGGGTCTATCCTTTAAATAGCTGCGCCTTGTATAATGAACCTCAACCTGACGATGCTCCCTCTAGCATTGATAGAACCGACTATCCAGCCCTTTATCTTCAAGAGCCGCCTGTATACGGGGAAGCGGTGTGGATGGTGCAGGCCCGTCTGAAAGAACTGGGCTATGATCTTGAGACCACCGGCTATTACAATCTTGAAACCAGTTCCGCCATCCGTATGTTTCAGCTGGCCAACGGCCTGGAGGCCAACGGGGCGGTTTCTGACGTAGTCTGGAAAAACCTTTTCTATGGACCTGACGGTGAACCCAATCTGCCTATTGACAGTACCATACCCGATAAAAAACGTCTGTATCTGGAAATCGACGTAGCCACTCGAACTATAAAACTGGTTGAAGAAGGTCAGGTAATCGTAAAATATCCAGTAGCGGTGGGCAAAAGCGAGACCCCGACTCCATTGGGAGAATGGAGGGTCGTACAGAAGAGCACCCACTGGGGAAACGGTTTTGGCACCCGCTGGATGGGATTAAACGTACCCTGGGGGATTTTCGGCATTCATGGAACCGATAAGCCTTATTCGATAGGCACCTACGCCTCGCACGGCTGCATTCGCATGTTCAACCGGGACGTAGAAAAGCTGTATCCCCAGGTGCCGCTGGGCATTACGGTGAGGATAGTCGAGAACGGCAAAATGTTCCCGAAAGACCTGAAGCCAATCAAACTTAAAAAGAATTCCTACGGTCAACAGGTGGTTTACGTTCAAAGCCGGTTGAAAGAACTGGGGATCGAACTGGACCGGGCCGATGGACGCTTTGGCAATATGACCGAGCTGTCTATAAAGTACTTTCAAGTGTGGCACGGTTTAAAGGTTACTGGAGAGATGGATGAAGAAACCTACCGGGCCATGGGCATGATCAAATAAACAAAAGCCAGGGAAAAGCCAAGAAAGACGGTCCTTTTGGTTCAGAAGCAACCAAAAGGACCGTTTCGCTGGCTATAAATATCATGAAACTAAATCGTAATCTTCGCCCGTTCCCGCATAAAAGCGATCTCGCGGTCGATGTCGCCTTGAATTTCGGCGATGCGCTGCGCAGCGTCGGGGCCTTTAAGCAGGCGGTTGAAGCGACCCTGCTTCATCAGGTATTCATCCACCGGTACCGCGCCTTTTTTACCGCTGATGATAAGCGAGCTGGGGCTATTAAAGCTGATCTGGCGATTTTCCGCTTCCCATAACAACCAGGCGCCGCTGCGCACAGCCATACGGCTCATCTGCACGGTGTCAGGCATGTCGAACTGCCAGCCCAAATAGCAGGGAGCCAGAATCTCGATGTATTTCATGCCAGGGATGTTTTTGGCTTTTACCACCTTGTCGTACAGGTCGCCGGGGTAAGCCACGGTGGCGGTAGCCACGTAGGGAATATTGTGCTCCAGCATCAGCAGGGCCATGTTTTTCTTGGGCTGGCGCTTGCCGGTGGGGGTGGTGGTGGTGAAGCTGCCGCGCGGGGTGGCGCCGCTGCGTTGCACGCCGGTGTTGCTGTAGGCTTCGTTGTTATAACAAAAGTGAATGATATTATCGTTGCGCTCGGCGGCGGCCGAAAGGGCCTGGAAGCCGATGTCATAGGTGCCGCCATCGCCCACCCAACTGAATACGGTGGGCAGTTCGCCTTGCAGGCGGCCTTTTTCCTTCATTATTTCAAGTGCGTGGGTAATACCGGAAGCCGAAGAGCCAGCCGATGCAAAGGTAATATTAATACAGGGCCAGTTGTATCCCAGCTTGGGGGTCATGCCCATGCTGGCTACCGAGCAGGAGGGGGTCAGCAGCATAATGGCGTTTGGCCCTAAAGCCTTGCCCACGATGCGCAAGGCCATTGTGGCGGGGCAGCCGCCGCAGGCCCCGTTGCCGCTTAAAACCTGCTCAATATCCGGTAATTTTTTAATACTGGTAGCCATATCTCATCCATTCCTTTCATGGTCTAGGTTTTTTATTCATCCATCATGGCGCGGATCTCGGCGGCCATGAAGCGGCGGGTCAGATCGATGCCACCAATGCCCATTACCCGGTTTTTAACCGTGATGTCGTTGCGTCGGCCAAAGAGAACGCTTTTCAGCTCGGCAGCCAAAATGCCGCCGGGGTGGCCGAAGTTATAGTTGCGATCCAGTACCATCACCTGCGCGTTTTGCGGCAGGGCCTTGATGATATCCTCGGCCGGGAAGGGCAGGTACAGGCGCGGCCGCAACAGGCCGGCTTTGATGCCCTGCTCGCGCAGGATATCGATGGAAAGTCTTAATTCGGCTGCCATACTGTTGACTGCAAAGGCTACCACTTCGGCGTCTTCCAGGCGGTAGGTGTCGATGGTGTCGCCATCCCACATGCCGGTGATATCCTTGTATTCCTGGGCCGCCTGCTTTACCAGCGGGATAGACGCCATGATATCGTCGGACAGCATCTGGCGGAAGGGCGCGTATTCGGATGCCATGGTCACGTTGCTGAAGGAAGAGGGATGAGCCGGGTCGAGCCGCCATTCCGGTTCATGCGGGGGCAGGAAACGGTCGATATCCTCCTGTGCTGGCAGGGTGAGGGGCATCAGACAATGGGAGATGGCAAAACCGTCAAAGTTGACCATCACCGGGATATTGATCTGTTCGGCCACGCGGAAGGCCTGCAAAATGGTGTTGAACACCTCCTGATTGGAGGAGCAGTGATATTGGATCCAGCCGGTATCGCGCTGGGCAAATGAGTCCTGATGATCGGCCCACAGGGTCCAGGGGGCAAAAATACCGCGGTTGACATTGCACATTACCACCGGCAGACGTCCGCCGGAAGCCATGTGTAAAACTTCGTGCATATACAGCAGGCCGTTAGCCGAGGTGGCTGTGAAAACGCGGGCGCCGGCAGCAGCTGCGGCCACGGCAGCGGCCAGAACGCTGTGTTCGCCTTCCACCGGAATGAAGCGGGCGTTCAACTCGCCATTTTCAACCATGGCGGCCACCGCTTCCATAATGCTGGTCTGGGGGGTGATGGGGTAGCCGGGTACTACGTCCACCCGGGCGCTTTTTACGGCCAGCGCGGCGGCATAGGCGCCGGTTTCCATTCTAACTTGCGCTGTTTTCATACTGCTACTCCTCCTTTTGCATGCTGATTGCGCCGGTGGGGCATTCCGTGGCGCACACCCCGCAGCCCTTGCAGTAGCGGTAATCAATCGTAATTTCTTTGCGGTCAATGACCGCTTCCGGACAATATACCCAGCAAAATTGGCATTTGTTGCATATCTGAGAATCCACGACCGGACGGTGCACTCGCCAGGAACCGGTGTCACCGCCGGCTCCCTTCATCGGCCAGGAAATGGGCCGGTAGGCTTTAGTAACTGATTTCATTTTTCCATTCCTTTCGCTAATCCAAATATAACGAGGCGATAAGATATTCCCCGCTGCTTAAAAACCCGCTATACGCTAATCTGCGTTACAGTGTTATAAGCCTTGCCAGCGGCGCCCAGATTGCGCTCGTTGTTGCCCGGCCATTTATTCAAGATGGTTTGTTCCATAATATTTTGCGGGATGTTTAGCACCCGGCACACCGCGCCAAACAGTGGAATATTGATTAAGGGTCCGTCGGCGGAAAATAATCCGGCTTCGTGGGCGATGGCCTCGGCATCCACCTGCCAGGTAGGATGCTTTTCCACGGTTACGGCAGAGGGGGCATTGATGATCACGGTGCCGAGCTCAGAAATGCCTTCCCTGACCGCCGCTTCGGTGAGTTTTTCGCTCATCACTACCACATAGTCCGGCAGCTCGCATTGACTGTGGGCGTGGATAGTGGTGGGGGACATGCGCACCGCTGCCCGCACCGGCGCTCCGCGGCGTTCCACCCCGAAGAAAGGCAAGGCCTGTCCCCGCTCTCCGTTTTCCAGCGCAGCCTGCGCTAACAAGTGAGCCAGGGTAACCGAGCCCTGCCCGCCAAACCCGTTGATTCGTAGTTCTAACATATTGCTCCTCCTTCTTCCATGGTGCTCCTCGATAAAAAATAAACCCTTCGCTCAGAACTCTGAGACGAAGGGTTTAACTCCGCGGTACCACTCAAATTAACGGCTAATGCCGTTCACTCCATTAGAATACGGGATCTTTTAGATCCGATAGCCCCTTCCTTTCAACGGTGGAAGTTCCGTCCGAGCCTACTTTCGCAAATGATTTCGGTCGGCAACTCCAGGATGAGTTCGGCTTGCCTCTTCGACCGCCTCACACCAAACAGCGGTTCTCTGTAGCCCAAGGATCAGCTTACTAGTCCCTTTCATCGTCATTTTGTATATTGCAGCATTAAACTAATATTACAGCATTTTAAGGTCTTCGACAACATGCAAATATTCGGATTTGGAATAACTGACATAGAAATAAAAAGGGTGGAGGTAAATGCCATGGGAATAGATGGCATATCAACTATTATTAACCTTATAATGAAGGAGCAAAATCTCGGTGATATTCCCGGAATTTGGCCCGGCTCATAAGCGCCACCGGTTCATAACCGCTAAAGGAGACTTCAAAGGACTGATTGCCCACGTCGCGCAGAAGATAAATTTTATCCCGATTCACAATGAAAGACTTGTGGGCCTGGATAAATTGTTCGGGAAGAAAAGGTTCCAGCTCATGGAGGAGACACCGGGCCTTGCATGCTCCGTGCCGGCCGTGAATTAAAACCCTCCGGCCCTGCTTTTCGATAAAATAAACATCGTTCCAGTCGATAAAGGCCAGCCCGTCGCCGGTTTTTATGACCGTTTTGTTGCGCGCCAGGTAGGGAGAATCGGCGCTCATCTGCATTTCGATGCGCTGGGCGGCTTCTTTTATTATTTTGGTCAGGCGTTCTTTATTGATGGGCTTTAAAAGATAGTCAAAGGGATGAACTTTAAAAGACTCCAGAGCATAACTGGCATAGCCGGTGACGAACACCAACAGTATGCCCTGGTTGGATGTATAAATCTGTTTTGCCAGGTCAATTCCATTGAGTGCTTCACTCGGTGCAAGCTCTATATCGAGAAATATGATGTCCGGTTGGTGAGTTTGGAGGGCTTCACATAGACCGGAGCTGGAAGAGAATCCCCGGACTGATTCCACATTCGGATGCTCCAAGATCAATTTTTCAAGGAAACGCAGTGTGTAATTCTCGTCCTCTAAAACGAACACATCCAGCAACATCATGAACACCTTCTTCCCCTGCCGTTGACAAAATCCGGGACGTATATTTTTTATATCGAGTCCCGGGAATGCTGCAATTCTGCATCTAAATTAATCATATCAGAATCTAGGTTAATAATACCAGAGAACGGGTATTATTTCCATATAGACGCTTATGTGCGTTAGAAACCGTTTGTAAATTTTTAACCGTTGAGTAACCGATCTCGACTGTTTGTGTTCAGAATCCGGTTGTTCGCGCAAAGCGGCAGGAATTCGGTCTTTGGTAACAAAGAATAAGAATTGGAAATAAAATACGAAGCTGTTTTGTTAATTGCGCTTGCCACGGAAAAAAAATAAGGTCGGTGTGGTTCTAGAATGGTAGACAATAATCCTCTCCAGGACAAATCCTTGCCGGCGCAGGCCATGACCATAGATGAGTTTGATAATATAAGTATTGTGACCAGCCTGGGCTTTGACCTGATAAGGCAGCTACAGCAGGCGGTACTGGTGTGCGATCAGATGTGGCGGATAAGGGAATTGAGTCAGGGAGCCCAGAATTTGTTGGCTGAGCCCGGCGAAAATATCCGAGGGCAGAACCTGATGCGTTTCATGCCCCTGGCTGCCCTGCCTATTATCACTGCCGACCGCAAAATGGAGCCGCGCTTGATTGAACAAGTAAGGCTGCCGGGAGGCAGGACTTGCAGTTTAAAGGTGTCGCTGAGTCATATTTATTTTGAAAAAGACGAGCTTTTGTATCTATTGTCCTTAAACGACGTGACCGATATTGTTAAAGCCGGCCAGGCGGACCGGAAGGCCAACCGGGCCAAAAGCCAGTTTTTAGCCCAGATCAGCCACGAAATCCGCACTCCCTTATTAGGCATACTCGGCTACTGTGAGCGCCTAAACCGGGGAAACAGTGAAGAAAGCCACCGGGAAAGCGTGGAGACTATTGAATACTGTGCCAAGCAATTGCTGCTCCTGGTCAATAATCTCCTGGACATCTCCAAAATTGAGGAACAAAAGGTGGAATTGACGGAGAACCCCTTTGAATTAAAACTCCTGGTTAAGCAAATGATGCTTATGATTCAACCTCATATGGAGGGAAAACAGCTCAAGTTGGAGCTGGATTGGGATGATGCGGTTCCTGAGCAGGTGATCGGAGATGAAGGTAAAATACGCCAGGTTTTAATAAACCTGCTCACCAATGCGTTGAAATATACTGACCAGGGATTTATAAAAGTGAGCGTAAGCCTTGATCGCACCAGGTTTATTGACGATGGCGATAAGTGCCCCCTGCTCTTTTCGGTTGCGGATTCAGGTATTGGGGTGGCCGGGGATGCATTGGACAGAATTTTTGAACCTTTCGTTCAGATAGACCAGGTCCGTAACGACCATGGCAATGGTTTAGGGCTGGCCATATGCAAACAGTTTGTAAATATCATGGGTGGAGAAATATGGTGTGAATCCAACCAGCCGGTTGGATCGGTTTTTTCTTTCGTCTTGCTGCTGAAAAAAGCTTCCCTGGCCAAAAAAACCTTTGAAAAACCCGGTGCCTATGAATTGAGTCACCCGGTATTGCAGAGAAGCGCTCGTCCACAGGTCTTGTTGGCCGAGGATATAAGAGTAAACCGCAAACTCATTCAGTACATGTTGGAGGATCTGGGCTGTGAAGTGATTTCGGTGGATAATGGTGAAAAATGTATAGCCATGTTAAATAAATGCGTGCCCGATGTTATTCTGATGGATATGCAGATGCCGGTTATGAACGGATTTCAAGCCACTCAGGTGATCCGCCAGAATGAGAGCTGGAGCTATATACCGATCGTTGCTCTAACTGCCTACGCCATGAGTACTGATGTTGAACGCTGCCTGCAGGTGGGATGCAATTATTACTTGAGCAAGCCGTTTACCAGAAATGAGCTTTACAATATTCTGCAGCAGTGCCTGGGAAATCTGGTAAGCTGCGACGAAATGTGCTAAGCCCCTTCTTTATAACTCCCAAGGGCCCTTCTTATAAATTTGCTTTCCATAAAGGTAAATTAAACAATTGAAAGAAATTTCGACCTTTCTGAAGGAAAAATGTTAATCAAGAGGTATAATTTCTGATATAGGCTTTACCGCGCTGAAAACGGGCGCGCTGTTATATACGGTGCTGCCTGGAGGGAGGAATATTGGTGGAACAGGAAGTACAGATGGTGGTGTTTAAGTTGCAGCAGGCCGATGGAGTCATCGAATATGCCATACCGATAACCAAGGTGCAGGAGATCATACAGGTCAACACCCCTACTCGTTTGCCGCAGACTCCTGATTTTGTAGAAGGAATTATGAGTTTACGGGGCAAAATAATACCTATAATAAACCTCAAAAAGAGATTCAATTTAGGTTCCAGCGCCCAGGAGTCAGAGACTACCAGTGCGGTTGTAGACGTTAACGGCAACACGGTTGGGATCATGGTTGATGAAGTGAGCGAGGTTTTGCGCTTGTCTTCAGATCATATTGAAGCCCCACCGGCAGTAATTAAAAATATTTCCGCAGAATACCTGGTCGGTATTGGCAAGCTCGATGACCGGTTGTTGCTGATGCTGGATGTGGATAAAATATTCAATGCCGTAGAGCGAGCCGAACTGGCCAGCCTGGCCCAACAAAATAGGTAAATTTAAAAGGGGCTAAAAGCCCCTTCAAATTATAAATGTTGTAGCAAGTGATCAGAGCGAACGATGGAAGTACCACGGCCACTACAGAGGTTCGCTTTTAGCGCTGCTCTGAAGATGGGGTGATGCTGTGCTGGCGGGCATTGATATAATTGAAATTGAACGCTTTAGACAAACCGTAGAGCGCACTCCCGGAATTCTGGGGCGGGTGTTTACCCAGGCCGAACTCGATTACTGCTATAGATTCAGCAACCCATACCCTTCTCTGGCTGCTCGTTTTGCCGCCAAAGAAGCGGTTAAAAAGCTGCATAATGGATTTATGCAGGGAGTGCGTTTCCAGGATATTGAAGTTCTTAATGCCCCGGACGGCAGACCCTATGTTCACCTGTATGGCAGGGCTGCCGAATTTCACTGTGCATCTGGCCTGAGCAGTATTGGCCTAAGCCTCAGTCATTCCCTGCAGCAGGCCGTAGCCATGGCCGTAGTGAGAAAAGGAGAGTGAGCCCGTGAAGATCCCAAAGGTTCAGGAAATGAAGGAAATTGATCAAAGGGCCAGCCTTGATTTCGGGATACCCAGCATAGTCTTAATGGAAAACGCCGGGCTAAGAACGGTTGAGGTGATTGAGGATATTTTAGGAAGCTGTCCGGGGAAAAAAGTAAGTGTGCTGGCTGGGAAAGGAAACAACGGCGGGGATGGCATGGTGATCAGCCGTCATTTAATAAATGCCGGGGCCGAGGTCGATACCTTCCTGCTGGGGGATGAAAACAACCTGACCCCCGACGCCCTGACCAACTACCAGATACTTAAACGAATGAAGGCCAGAATATACCCCTTGCAGGCCGAAGCGGGGCTGGACCGTTTTATGTTTAGCGTTTTATCAGCCGATTTGGCAGTTGACGCGATCTATGGCATAGGACTCAAGGGGGGGGTTAACGAGTTTGAATCCCGGGTGATAGACATTTTGAACTGGAGCCGCCGGCCGGTAGTCGCGGTTGACATACCCTCAGGAGTGGAGGCGGACACCGGCAAAGTTCATAGTGTTGCGGTACAGGCCACTCACACGGTTACTTTTGCCCTGCCCAAACTCGGGTTGTTGTTAAACCCCGGCCGGGATTATGCGGGATCCTTAAGTGTTGCTGATATATCCATACCTTCACCGCTGTTAAATGATCCCGCTTTGAAACAAAATTTGATAAATGAGAAGTTGCTGAGGTCCTTCTTGAAGAAGCGCGCGCCGGAAGGCCACAAAGGCACCTATGGGCATGCTATGATTATTGGCGGTTCTCTGGGCATGAGCGGTGCGGTGATGATGAGTTCTTTTGCTGCTCTCCGTTGCGGAGCCGGGCTGGTAACGGCGGCGGTCCCTGAGTCCCTGGTGCCGGTTATTGACAGTGCCCTGCTGGAAGTAATGTCCACTCCCCTGGCGGAAAGCGGCGATTGTCTAATATCGCCGGAGGCTCTGCCGGCTATAGAGAATCTGCTGGGAACGGCCTCGGTATGTGCGGTAGGGCCGGGCATGTCACGGTATCCGGAAGCACGGACCATAATCGGTTTTATACTTGAGAATTCCGGCATTCCCCTGGTGATTGACGCCGACGGTCTGAACGCCCTTCAGGGCGATACCGACATTCTAAAGAATCGGCAGGTTCCCCTGGTTTTGACTCCCCATCCGGGGGAAATGGCGCGTCTTACCGGCAAATCCATAGAAGAGATCCAATCCCGGCGCCTTGAAATAGCGCAGGGTTTTGCCGAAGAGCACGGGGTGACCCTGGTGCTCAAAGGGCATAATACGGTAGTTGCTGTACCTGGCGGGGATGTATATATTAATATGACGGGTAATCCCGGTATGGCGACCGCCGGCAGCGGGGATGTCCTCACCGGTATTATCACCGCCTTGATCGCCCAGGGCTTGAATCCCCAGCAAGCGGCCGTAGCCGGAGTATACCTGCATGGCGCAGCGGGAGACCAGGCGGCTTTGGAGAGGGGTGAGCGGGGCCTGGTGGCCACTGATTTGATCCATTATCTGCCCCAGGTGATAAGACGTTTTGAAGTAGAAGCTTAAATGAAAGGGTTCACTGTAATTTTATAAGTGTTTCCGAGTAGTTATAATAAACTGTAAAACTATAGAACCTGCGTTTCAGCGGGAAAAGAAAAGAGGGATACCATGCTGGCGAAAGATATTATGACCAGAGAAGTCATAAGTGCGGGCCCCAATGACCGGATAGAGGATGTGGTCAAGATCCTGATCGACAACAAAATCAGCGGCTTGCCGGTAGTTGACGGTGAAGGGCGTTTGCTGGGGGTTGTAACTGAAAAAGACCTGATAATAAAAGCTGCCGACCTGAAGGTGCCTTTTTACATTACACTTTTTGACAGTATTATTTACCTGCAAAACACCATACGTTTTAATGAAGAATTAAAGAAATACACGGCGACTCTGGTCAAAGAGGCTATGTCTAAAAAAGTTGTGGCGGTTGAAGAAGACACCCCGGTGAGTAAAATTGTAGAGATCATGCAGGATGAAGAGATCAACCGGGTTCCGGTGGTAAGACATGGCAAATTGGTAGGGATCATCACCCGCAACGATATTCTGAAAGCACTGGTAAAGTCCAATGGATAATAGAAGACCAACCTGGGCAGAAATAAATTTAACAGCGATCAGCCACAACGTCGCACAACTTCAAGAAGCAGTAAAGCCTGCCCGGGTTATGGCGGTAGTAAAAGCCAATGGTTACGGACACGGTGTTGTTGAAGTAAGCCGGGTATGCCAGGAGCAGGGAGTGGATTTCCTGGGAGTGGCCAGTCTGGATGAAGCCATGACGCTTAGAGAAGCCGGGATGGAGCTGCCTATTCTGGTGTTGGGGTATATCCCGCAGGAGTTTGCCCGTACAGTGGTCCGCGAAGGGGTAAGGGCCACTATTTTCGAAAGCGGTCTGGCCGAAGCGCTTTCCGGGGCGGCGGTTGAACTCGGGCTAACCGCCCACGTGCATATCAAGATTGACACCGGCATGGGGCGCCTGGGTTATCAAGCCAATCCGGAGACCGTACAAGAAATAGTCAGGCTTTCCCAGCTTCCGGGACTGCATTTGGAGGGCATATTCACCCATTTTGCCCTGGCTGACGTACCCGATAAAAGCTATACTTTTGAGCAACTGCAGGCATTTGAAGAGCTGTTGAATGGTTTAGCCGGAGAGGGGGTGGGCTTTGATATAAGGCATTGCGCCAACAGTGCCGCCTTAATGGAAATACCCCGAACCCGTTTCAATATGGTAAGGGCTGGTATCGCTATTTATGGGCTGTATCCAGATCCGGAACATCGTCCGCCCGGTTTCAACCTGATACCGGCCATGCAATTGAAAAGCCGGGTGAGCTTCGTCAAAACCCTGCATAGCGGGCAAAGCGTCAGCTATGGCCGGACCTACCGCTGCACTGACGACACCAGAGTGGCAACGGTCCCCATCGGTTATGCCGATGGCTATAGCCGGCTCCTTTCCAACCGGGCCTGGGCCTGTATCAATGGCCAGCCAGCGCCCCTGATCGGAACCGTATGCATGGACCAGGTAGTATTGGATGTAAGTGCCATACCCGGGGTTAAAGAAGGAGATGAAGTACTTTTATTCGGTAGGCCTGAAAACGGGGTGACTGCCGACGACCTGGCCGGCATCATCGGCACCATCAACTATGAAATCGTATGTGCCGTAAGCTCCAGGGTTCCCCGAATTTACGTGCAGGGGCTGCTTTGATGTAATTATTGGATTTGCGAGCTTAAAGGGTTAAACCATATAATATGGGTATGCGGTTGATTTCTAAATACCTTGGAGGTGCTCGCTTTTGCCAGCCTCACGAAGAATAATTATAACCGTTCCAGAAGCATTGCTCTATGAAGTGGACGATTTTACTGCAGCTGCATCAATTAATCGAAGCGAGCTGGTGAGAGAAGCCATAAAGTTTTATCTTGGGGAGCGTAAAAAAAGACTGGTTATAGAGCAAATGAAAAAGGGCTATCTGGAAATGGCTGATATAAATCTCAGTTTAGCCGGCGAAGACATGGGAGTGGAGGAAGAACTCTAGGTAACTGTAGAAAAATACTGGAGTGATTGCCTTTATGATCAAACGGGGTGAGATTTACTTTGCTCAATTAAACCCGGTTGTCGGATCTGAACAGGGTGGCATACGCCCGGTGCTCGTAGTGCAGAATGACGTGGGTAACCAGTATAGTCCAACCACCATCGTTCTCGCTATTACCTCCCAGATCAACAAAGCCAAATTGCCTACTCATGTTGAGATCAAAGCCGAGGATTATTCCCTGGAAAGGGATTCGGTTATCTTATCGGAGCAGATCAGGACCATTGACAAAACTCGCTTAAAACAGCGCATTGCTATTTTGAGTGAAGAGACTATGAACAAGGTAAACCAGGCCTTGGCGATCAGCGTAGGACTGCACGAGATATAAATACATAAAACCAGTGATAATAATTGATCACACAATAACCGAAGCAGGTTCGTCATGGACCTGCTTTTTTAGCACGAAGGGGAGGGGATGTTTGGGTGAAGCCGGTTATTGGAATTATCTGCGGTTGGAATGAGGATGAATATAACTATCAGCTAAAGAGCGCCTATGTGTATAGCGTGGAAAGGGCAGGGGGAATTTCGATTTTGCTCCCTTACCTGGGGTATGATTCCATCCCCCGGCTGGCTGACTTATGTGACGGGCTGCTTTTTTCCGGGGGCGGCGATCTGGACCCGGTTTACTGGGGCGCTCTGACTGCGCCGCAAACCCGGGAGATCGATCCGGCCCGAGATCTATTCGAAATTCAACTGGCCGGTTACGCGTTTAATGCCGGGATACCATCCCTGGGTATATGCCGGGGATGTCAACTATTCAATGCGGTTGCCGGGGGCAGCCTCATTCAGCATATAGAAAGCCATATCTGCCATGAACAGAACGCCCCCCGCCACCATCCCATTCATGATATAGTAGTTAAGGAAGGCAGTCTTTTAAGTGAAACGATTCAATGCACCACCCTGCGGGTAAACAGCTTTCATCACCAGGCAGTTGGCAAAGTAGCCCCGGGGCTGCAGGTAAGTGCCTGGTCGGCAGACAATATTATTGAAGGGATAGAAAGCAGGACCCATCCTTTTTGGCTGGGTGTGCAGTGGCACCCCGAATGCATGCGGGACGATTCTTCCCAGAGGCTGTTTGCCGCTTTGATCGATGCGGCTATGGCAGAGCAGGCAGGGAATGGCAGGGTAGTCTATTGAACAGCCGGCCGTTATTCAACATAAATTAAGGTACAGGGGGAGCAATAATGATAGCGATAAAAAACGGGACCCTTTTGACCATGGATACCCCGGGAAATATTGAACGGGGAACCATACTGGTCGAAGGCGAGCATATAAAACGGGTGGGAGCCTCGGTGAGAACCCCCCGGGGCTGTACGCAGATTGATGCTGAGGGCCTTTTTATCTGCCCCGGTTTTATTGACGCCCATACCCACATCGGCCTGGAAGAAGAGATTTACCGCCTGGAAGGCAATGATGTAAATGAGATCAATGATCCGGTTGTTCCCCAGTTGAAAGCGGTAGACGGAGTCAATTTTCTCGACCTGGCCTTTAAAGATGCCCTGCGGGGCGGGGTTACCAGAACGCTATGCCTGCCCGGCAGCGCCAACATCATTGGCGGTCAGGGCGTAATGCTGAAAAGCTACGCCAGCTTACCCGGTGACATGGTTTATCGCGAACCGTGGGGATTAAAAGCCGCTCTGGGAGAGAATCCCAAACGGGTATATGCGGGCCAGAAAAAAACCCCTTCGACGCGAATGGCCAATGCCAGCCTTTTGAGAGAGGTCCTGTTTACCGGGCAGCGACTGCTGGAAAAGGATAAGCTGGAGTCCCGGGAAGCTTATAAATACCAGGCGGTATTTCAGGTTTTAAGAAGGGAAATCCCTTTACGGGTGCATGCCCATCGCGCCGATGACATATTGACCGCCCTGCGCATCAAAGATGAATTTCAGTTGGAACTGATTATTGAACACGGTACCGAGGCCCATCTGGTGGCCGGTGAACTAAACCGCCGGGGAGTTCCGGTGTGCCTCGGACCTCTGCTGGTCAACCGGGCCAAAGTGGAGATGAAGGAAGTATCCTTCAAGAACGCAGCCCGCCTGAAGGAGTTGGGAGTGGAATTTTGCCTCGTAACCGATCACCCGGTAGTACCTATAGAGCACTTGCGGGTGTGTGCTTCACTGACCGTCAGAGAAGGATTGGATGCCCGGACGGCTTTGGGAGCGATTACGGTTAATCCGGCTCGCATCCTCAAAGTAGACGATGAGCTGGGAAGCATCCGGCCAGGCAAAAGAGCGGATTTGGTGGCCTTCGAAGGTCACCCGTTGGATTTTAATTCCCGGGTAAAATGGGTTATGGTTGACGGCCGTTTATGGAGGGATCTTGATTGAATAAGGGAGACCTGTTCACAGTTTATATGGAAGGTGCTGCCATGACGGTATGCGTCCTGGGTTTCTACGAAGAGGAATACAGCGGAGAAGAAATGGTTATCTTGGCCGTGGTTAACCAGGATAACATGGTGTATGTTCCTTTAACCGATCTGGAAGCCATATTCCCAAGGAATAAAAACGTAAACTGAATACGATGTTGGGTACATTAGCACCCTTTGCCACCTTAACCAGGAATTACTTCAAGGATATGGGATGGAAAGTGCCGAATCCATAGGGTAATTTCGACAAATGAGGTGGTTTATTTGTACAAGCGATGTCTTTGCTTCTTTTTGTTATTGCTGCTATGTCCCTTTTACATACCCGGTTATACATATGAAGCCCTGGCGGTAAGTCCCGATACATACATAAATCAAATCAAAATAGACGGAAGTATTACCGCGTTAAATCCCCCGGCCTTTATTACCGGTGGTCGAACCCTGGTTCCGGTGGTGTTTATGGCCGCCAATCAGTCCCTGGGGGCTGAAGTCACCTGGGATGCAAGGCAGCGCAAGGTGTCCATCAACTGCCGGGAGCACCGGATTGAACTGAACATTGGCCAGAAGACCGCCCTGGTTGACGGTCAGAGCTACACGATGGATGTGGCTCCGCTCATATGGCAGAACCGCACGTATATTCCTTTGAGTTTTGTGGCCGCACACCTGGGAGGAAGGGTGCTGTGGAACAGCGCCAGCCAGGAGATAAGCATCAATTTTAACTACCAGCCCCGGGTTTTTGCCTACTACTATTACAGCCCCATGGAGGAGATCGAGGCCAACCGCCATCTGTTTACCGACATTGCTTTCCGGTGGCTGTCAGCCGATGGGAACGGAAACCTTTCCTACGAATATAAGGATGAGTACCGGGAAAAGATCGACTGGGTACGCCAGCAGGGCATTGCCGCCCACGCCAGTGTTGCTCTAATGGAGCGCGAGCAGCTGCATCAGCTCTTGAGCAGTCCGTCCAACCGAAGCCGGCTGATCAAGCAGTTGACCGATCTGGCGGTCCGGGACAAATATGACGGGGTAAATATTGATTTTGAATTTATCGCTCCTGAAGACGGTCCTTATTTCACCCGCTTTCTTCAGGAACTAAAGGCGGCCCTGGGGCCTGACAAGATGCTGTCGGTGGCGGTCTTTGCCCGGACCGGGGAAGAAAAATGGGCCACTCCTTATGACTATAAAGCCATCGGTGAGGCTGTCGATCTGGTAGTGGTCATGGCCTATGACTACAGTTACCTGGACAGCGAACCGGGGCCGGTGGCCCCCCTCTGGTGGGTGGAAAGGGTGGCCGGCTACATGCAGAGACAAATGGCTCCGGAAAAGATCTTGATGGGAATGGCTACCTACGGCTATGATTGGGGCAGCGATGGAGAAGCCAGGACGGTCAGTGCGTCTAAATTGCAGCAGATCGTGGCTAAATACACGGTAGTCGATCATTTTGACCAGGCCAGCATGAGCCCCTATTATACCTATTACGATGAAGAGGGCCACTATCACCAGATATGGATGGAGAACCAAAAGAGCTTAAACGCCAAATGGACCTTGTGCCAGGCTGAGCAGCTGGGTGGGGTGGCCTTCTGGCGAATTGGGACCGGCTTTTTAGAAATCTATCAGGTATTGGCCGGGCAGTGATTTAATCCCCAGTAAAGATGGGTATATTGCTTTTTTCCCTTCCTTAAGTACAATAGGTAGAGGAGGGATAATTAACCATGTTTTTCAAAAGAAAACCCGATCCGATCAAGGAATATCTCCATAAATGCAATACTATCGCCATTGTCGGTCTGTCGGACGACCCTTATCGGGCCAGTCATCATATAGCAGCCTATCTGCAGAGTAAAGGCTATCGGATTATTCCGGTAAATCCCTATGTGAACGAGGTTCTGGGGGAGAAGGCCTATCCTGATCTGGAATCCATTCCCTGTGAAGTAGATCTGGTTGATGTATTTCGCAATGAAGAAGATATTCTTCCCATTATAAATCAGGCGGTAATGAAAAATATACCGGCCATCTGGCTGCAGCTGGGCTTGACGTCGCCGGAAGGTGAGGAAATAGCCCGGGAAAAGGGTATCCTGTTTGTTCAGGACCGCTGTATCATGCAAGAGCACCGGCGCCTGATCGGCTAAGGCTTTTTACAGGCGGACTTAATGAAACGGGGAAGCTGCCTGAACCCTGTTTTGCAATGAAGCGATCGGATAAGGTCCGTACCGTTTAAAGGGACGAACCGGTAAGGGATAAGGGACGGACCTCCTGCTCCGCAGCAAGGTCGCGTCCCTTATATAGTGAGGCCGCATTCCTTATATAAGGACCGCTATTATTATACTCCGGTTTTATTTTTTTATGGAGGGGTAAGAATGAGTATTGAGCAGCCTGATCTGTTTGGAGATGCCGCCCGGGAAAAGGAGAAGGCTATGTCGGAGAAACCGGTTGATCCTATTCCAGTTTCAGTTCCCCAAAAGAATAACCAGGCTTTTCTTCCCGGAGTAAAATGGGAAGCAGCCTTTCCGGAAATAAATGACTACCAGAGCCTTCAGGAGCGGGCTCTGGGCTGCTCGGCCTGTCGGTTGCGCTCCACCTGTCAGCAGGTAGTGTTTGGCAGCGGGGACCCGGCGGCTAAAATTATGTTTGTAGGCGAAGGACCGGGGCGTGATGAAGACCTGCAGGGCGAGCCCTTTGTCGGAAAAGCTGGACAGCTTTTGGACAAAATCCTGGCTGCCGCCGATTTCCACCGCCCCAGCGTATATATATGCAATGTGGTAAAATGCCGGCCGCCGGAAAACCGGCTTCCCAACCCGGATGAAGTCAAGGAATGCAGCCGGTTTTTGGAAGCCCAAATCCGCATAATAAAGCCCCGGATCATAATGTGTCTGGGGTCTCTGGCCAGCCAGGCGGTGATTGACCCCAAGGCCCGAATAACTCAGATCAGGGGCCGGTGGTTCACCCGGCAGGGTATCAACATGATGGCTACCTTCCACCCGGCCGCGCTGCTGCGCAATCTCTCCTACAAAAGACCGACCTGGGAGGATTTTAAACTGGTTCGAGACGAATACCAGCGGCTTGCGGAGCTTGATAAAGGAGTAGATTAAAACTTGGAAGCCAGGATAGTGAAGCAGATAGATACGGAAATGGATATGGAAGCCCTGGGAGGAATGCTCGCCCCCTGTTTAAAAGCGGGTGATCTGGTCTACCTGGCCGGGGAGCTGGGGGCGGGAAAGACCACCCTCACGCGCGGCATCGCCCGGGGATTGGGCTACCAGGGAAAGGTAAACAGTCCGACTTTTACTCTGATGAATGTGTACCAAGCCGGGTTTACGGTTTATCATTTCGACTTCTACCGCCTGGATGAAGGCGGCCTTTTAGATCTGGGACTGGAAGATTATTTGGGACGGGAGGGCATATGTATAGTCGAGTGGCCGGAAGTCGGTCAAAATCTGCTGCCCGGTGACGCCCTACGGATCGATATCATACTTCAGAATGATGATTACGAAGGCCCCCGGCAGGTGGTGGTCAGAGGTGCTGGCCAACGCGCCCAGCTTATAATAGAAAGGTTGAAGCCGCTTGTTAATTCTGGCTGTTGACAGCGCCACACCGGTTGCCGGAGTGGCTTTAATGGATGAAAAAAAGCTGATCCGGGAGGAGTTTTCCAATTATAAGAAAACTCATTCCGAGTCCCTGATGCCTATGGTGGACCGGGTAATGAGGGAAAGCCGGTGCCAGTTGTCCGATCTGGACGGGATTGCAATAAGCATCGGACCGGGTTCGTTTACCGGGCTGCGTATCGGCCTGGCGGCGGCCAAGGGACTGGCCCTGGGGGCTGGTATTCCGCTGGTGGCCGTCTCTACCCTGGAAATGCTGGCGGCCAATGTAATAGGGTGTGACGCCCTCATCTGCCCTATTTTGGATGCGCGGCGCAACGAAGTGTACGGAGGCCTGTACCTGATGAAGGGTTTTACTCCGGAAAACGTTTATCCCCCCGGGGCTTACGAGCCCGAAAAATTTTTTAACGCGATCAATGAGCAGGTTTTGATGTCAGGCACCGAATGCTGTATTATACTGGGGGATGCGGTGGACGTCTACTGGGAGTCGGTTCAACGGATTATGGGTCCCAGGGGCATTAAAGCACCGGCCCACCTTGCCCTGCCCCGGGCTTCAGCCCTGGCCAGCCTGGGATTGAAAAAACTGGAGCAGGGAGCAACCGAGGAACCCTTAAACTTGAGTCCGATTTACCTGCGCCTTTCAGAGGCCGAAATAAAGCGCCAAAAAGGAGGAACAGCGTGATTGAGACCGGGTTTATGATGCGCAAGATGACTCCCCGGGACCTGGATCAGGTAATGCTCATCGAGCAGGAAGCCTTTTCCCTGCCCTGGTCCCGGCAGTCTTATGAAAACGAACTGAAGAATCAATACGCCAATTACCTGGTTATCGACTATCAAGGAGATGTAGGCGGCTATGGCGGGATCTGGGTGGTGTTTGATGAAGCTCATATCACCAATGTGGCCGTAGCTTCAAGTTTTCGAGGCCGGGGTTGGGGGCGGGCGCTCATGTTGGAGCTGGAAGCGCTGGCCCGCCGCAAGCGGGCGGTCCGCATATTGCTGGAAGTAAGGCCGTCGAACCGGGCCGCCATAGCCATGTACCATGGTTTAGGCTTTATGGTCAGTGGTTTGCGCAAACAGTATTATTCTGATAATAATGAAGATGCCATTGTGATGGTAAAACACCTGGTGGAATAAATTCCGCCGATTATTGAGGAGAAGCTATGGACCCGATCAAAATACTTGGAATAGAGACTTCCTGTGATGAAACTGCTGCTGCTATTGTGCAGGATGGTTCGATGGTCCTGTCTGACATAATCAGCTCGCAGATTGCCATCCACCAGCCTTACGGGGGAGTAGTCCCGGAAATTGCCTCCCGCCATCATGTTGAGAATATCGGTCAGGTGGTCAATCGGGCTTTTGCCGAAGCCGGCCTCCCATACCAGGATATTCAGGCGGTTGCGGTAACCAATCGGCCCGGCTTGATCGGGGCGCTTTTGGTTGGACTTTCGTTTGCCAAAGGCTTTGCCTATGCCCTGGATAAGCCTTTAATTGCCGTGAACCACCTGGAAGGACATATCTATGCCAATTTCCTGGAGCATCCCGGCATCGAGTTCCCTCTGATATGCCTGGTGGTGTCCGGGGGGCATACCAGCCTGCTTTACATGTCGGGACATGATGAATCCAGACTCTTGGGAGAAACACGCGATGATGCGGCTGGCGAGGCCTTTGACAAAGTAGCCCGGGTTCTAAATCTGGGGTATCCCGGTGGACCGGTTATTCAACGAGCGGCCGAAAACGGCCGGGCGGGCAATATCAAACTGCCCCGGGTGTTTCTGGACCGCGATGATTTTGAATTTTCATTCAGCGGGTTGAAAACTGCCACCATAAATCAGTGGAAGAAGCTGGGGCGCGCCGAGGAACATCAGGCCGACCTGGCGGCTGAATTCCAGGCTGCCCTGGTGGATGTTCTGGTTGAAAAAACCATGCGGGCAGCGGAAAGATTCGGGGTTAAAAGTATTTTGACGGCCGGTGGGGTAGCGGCTAACCAATACTTACGCAATATGCTTGAAAAAGAAGGTCAAAAACGAGGGTTTTCCGTTTACTATCCGAGCTTAAAATTGTGCACTGACAATGCGGCTATGATTGCCGGAAAGGCCTATTTGTCCTATGTTAGAGGAGATTTCGCCGGGCTATCGCTCAATGCCTACCCGGGGCTATAGTCCTTGTGAAAAGTGGATGTGGATAATGTGGAAAAGTCTGTTGATAACTACTTAATTCGGGGTTTGCGAAAACTGATACATATTCTCTATATACGGTCCATAAACTCCGGGGCGAACGGATGTATTGTGGATAACCAACAAGGAGCGGAAAAAAATTGAAACCTATCATATTTTCAATAGGCAATTTTAATGTTTATTCCTGGGGTTTCATGATGGCCCTGGCGGTAATTATCTCGGTATGGGGCTGCGGAAGGCTTTTTGAAAAAGAAGGCTACCAGCGGGAATGGGCCATGGACCTCATTGTGTTAATGGCTCTGGCCGGCCTGGCCGGCTCCTACCTGCTCTATTTTGTCACCTACGATTGGGGTTTGTTCTGGAGCTCTCCGTCCCAGTACTGGGCCATGCACCGGGGAGGGGTGCGCGGACTGGTTTGGTACGGTGGATTTATTGCCGCATTCATTCCTTTAACCATCTATATAAAGCGTAAAAACCTCTCCTTTTGGAAATTGGGAGATATATTCGCACCTTATCTGGCCTTGAGCTATGCACTGGTGAGAATCGGCTGCTTCCTGGCCGGATGCTGCTATGGAAAGGCCACTGCTTCGTTCCTGGGTGTAGTATTCCCTTATGTGGATTCCTGCTCCCGCTATCCTACCCAGTTGATGAGTTCAGCCGCCAACCTGTTGATATTTGCCTTTTTACTCTGGTCCTACCACCGGCGGCGCTTCAGCGGACAGATAATGAGTCTTTATCTCATGCTCTATCCCATCTATCGCTTTATCATCGAATATTTCAGAGAGCCGGAGGCCATGGTAGGCTCTCTTACCCAGGCACAGTTCATAAGTATCATCATATTTTTAGTGGGAGCTCTGCTCTATGCCTGGCTCAGCCGGCGGCAGAGGAAACAGCAGGAGTGGGCGGAAAATGAACCAGCCGACAACTAAAGCCGGGTTGCGCCAAGCGATTCTCGCGGCCCGGAATCTTTTATCCCCGGCCCAGGTTGAGGAAAAGAGCCGCCGCATAATGGAACGCTTGAAAGAAATTGAACCCCTGCGGCAAGCCCGGGTTATCATGGCCTATAGCTCGATAAGAAATGAAGTGAATCTGTGGCCTTACCTGGAAGAAATGCTGAGGCAGGGCAAAACGATCCTTCTGCCCCGGGTTGAGGGGGATATGCTTGAGGCGGTGGAGTTTCGAGCCCAGGGTAAGTGCCGGATCAGTTCCTTTGGCATTCAAGAGCCGCTTGGTCCCGGGCAGCCGCTGGAAAGCATTGAGGCAGTGTTGGTTCCGGGGGTGGCCTTCGATGGTAATGGCCATCGCCTGGGTTATGGCAGAGGCTTTTACGATCGATTTCTGCCCGGATTGCCTCCCTCGGTCTTCCTCTGCGGCGTAGCCTATGAATTTCAGATAGTCGACGCGGTTTTCCCTGAAGAGCAGGATATACCGATGCACTGGATAGTAAGCGAACAGTCGGAAGTAGCCGTAGACATGCGGTTCTTCTAAGTGAGACAGTGCAAGAGGTAACATAGAAAGCCCAGGGGGCAGCCAAGGGGCCGGTCCTTTTGGTTGCCCCTAGTGTTTCCGGGAGTCAGACGAGCGTTTTTTGATCTGGCGAAGGACCGGGGGACGGACGAAGAAAAGCAAAATGGCTGATATTATCATAAAGGTCAGCAGCTGATCGGCCAGGGCGGGAATCAGTCCGATTTTAACCGCCAGGGCCACGAACAGGCCGGCTACAGCCAGCCAGATGAACCTGAAGCTTGACAACAGGAATTCAAGAACCGCGCATCCGGTTGCTATCAGAATCCAGGCTAGAGCCGGCATAATAAATCTTCCTTTCTTGGTGCCTTCAAGCAGCATTCTATTTTGTCTATAATATCACAATTAGAGTTTTCTATAACTAAAACCCTTATGATACCATATACAGTAAAAGTTGATTTCCTTATGGAGGGTCGGACAATGAAAGTACTAATATACGGAGTCGGTGCCCTGGGCAGCGTTTACGGCTGCCTTTTAAAACTGAAAGGGCATCAGGTAGCAGGCATTGATCATGAAGCGGTAGCCGGCCAGATTGAGCGGAGCGGGGTCAAAATAACCGGAATCTGGGGAGAACACTCGGCACGTTTAGACAGGGTGGTAAGCGATTGTGATCAACTGCAAGGACAAGCCTTTGACTTGATTATCGTTACGGTAAAGGCGTATGATACCCGGGCGGCGGCAGCTCAGGTGCGGGGGCTTCTGTCTGAGTCCACTCATGTGCTACTGGCCCAAAACGGATACGGCAACTTCGAAGCGGCCCGTGAATTCATACCGGAAGAGCGTCTGATACTGGCCCGGGTAATATTTGGCGCGGAAACTTTAGGACCCGGCCAATCAAAAGTATCGGTCATAGCCGACGATGTAATCCTGGGCTCCCCAACCGGCAAAATCGATATGGATTACCTGGAGAAAATAGCTATCCTCTGCAATGATGCCGGTATTCCAACCCGTGCTTCGCAAGAAATTATGAAATTTGTATGGGCCAAGATAATATATAATTCGGCTTTAAACCCCCTGGGGGCAATCCTGGAGGTTCCCTATGGGAAGCTGGCCGAAGTTGAGTTCAGCCGGACCATTATGGACGGCATTATTGAAGAGATCTTCACAGTTTTGCAAGCGGCCGGACAGGAAACCCTGTGGCCTGACGCCAATGCCTATAGAACCGCCTTTTATAAGCAAATGGTGCCTACTACCGCTCTCCATCATGCCTCCATGCTGCAGGATATCCAGCGGGGGAGGAGGACGGAAATTGATTCCCTCAACGGAGCGGTAATTGAGCTGGGGGAAGGGCTGGGAGTGGCTACGCCAATCAATCAAGTGGTGGTCAATATTTTAAAATCGAAGGAGATAAAACACCTGGCTGTGTAGACGCAAAGAACCGTATGGTGACACTTTTTGACAAATATCTATGCTTAATTGCAGTCTACTACTATATCGTATATAATATGTTAAGCTTTCTCCTCGAATGGGGGTAGTTTTCTCCTTAATTACGCAATGGCGCACCGGCAAAAAAAGCGGGTATACAGTATACAATCCAATAGTTGACTAAAATGCTGAAAAGTTTTAAAGCAGGGAGGAACCCGACTACGGGGAGGGAGGTTTTTCGTATGGATAAAAAGGACGTGCTTGCCAAAATCATGGAGAAATGTCCGAATATGAAGATCAGCTGTCTGGATGCCCGCCAACTGGCCGAGGAGCTGCAGATAGACTCAAGGGAATTGGGACGGATATGTGATGAAGCCGGCGTAAAAATAACCGCCTGCGAATTGGGTTGCTTTTAAATCGCTGATTTAACAGGGCCTTTTAGGGAGAGTGAGAAATGCAGGACAGTTTTGGCCGGAATATTGAATATTTAAGAGTATCGGTAACCGATCGGTGCAATTTGCGCTGTAGATATTGCATGCCCCTGGAGGGCACCACTTACATGGACCATTGTAAAATCTTATCCCTGGAAGAAATAGCCCGCCTGGTGCGTTTGGGTGCGGAGCTGGGGATTAAGAAGGTGCGCTTTACCGGGGGAGAGCCGCTGGTGCGCAAAAACTTTGTCCAGCTGGTTCAATATGTCAATGAAATACCCAAGATCAATGATATTGCCATTACCACCAATGGCGGCCTTTTTTCGGAAAAAGCATGGGCTTTGCAGAAAGCCGGGCTCAAGCGAGTCAATTTCAGTTTGGATACCCTGCAGGAAGAGCGCTATCGCTATATCACCCGGCAGGGTGATTTCAAAAGGGTATGGGAAGCCATTTTTCATGCCATGGAAATGGACATGCAGCCGGTTAAGCTCAACATGGTAGTTATTAAGGGGTTTAATGACGACGAGCTGTTGGATTTTGCCAACCTGGCCTACTACCATCCTCTGCATGTTCGCTTCATAGAGTTTATGCCCATCGGCGATTTGCAGTTCTGGCAAAAGGAACGGGTATGTACCATGGAGGAAATAAAGCGCCGCATCAACCTGGAATATGAGCTGCTGCCGGCCAATCCGGTCGAAGGCAACGGGCCGGCCCGGCAGTTCCAGATAAAAGGCGGCCTTGGCACCCTGGGCTTTATCAGCCCTTTGAGCAATCACTTCTGCAAAGAGTGCAACCGCATCCGCCTGACCGCAGACGGTAAATTGCGGGTCTGCCTGCATAATAAGATCGAATTTGACTTGAGACGGCCTATGCGCGAAGGCGCCAGCGATGAAGAACTCCTGGAGCTTATCAAAAAGGCCGTTGCCATGAAGCCCCAGCGCCATCACATGGATGAAGGCTGGGGTGTTCAAAACCAGCGCAAAATGTTTCAAATTGGGGGATAAGGTATGGATTTCACTCACATCAACGAACAAGGCCGCGCGCGCATGGTGGATGTGAGCGAAAAGGATGACAGCCAGCGTGAAGCCAGGGCCAGTTGCGCAATCAAGATGCGGCCGGAAACCCTGCAATTGATAATGAGCGGCGGCATAAAAAAAGGCGATGTTCTGGCGGTGGCCCAGGTAGCGGGAATAATGGCGGCTAAACAAACCCACCAGTTGATCCCCATGTGCCACCCCCTGATGTTGAGTTCGGTGGACGTAAATTTTACAGTGGACGAAGAACATAGCCGTATACTTATAAAAACCCAGGTTAAAAATACGGGAAAAACCGGCGTGGAGATGGAAGCTCTAACCGCCGCGGCCGTATCCGCCCTGACTATATACGATATGTGCAAAGCGGTGGACCGCTGGATGGAAATCGGGGAGCTGGTCCTTGACGAAAAGCTGGGCGGCAAGAGCGGACATCAAACCCGTGAATGATTGGGCAGCAGGGGACGGACCTTTTGTTTACCGGCCGGGAAGCAAAAGGTCCGTCCCTTCTTTTAAGGAGGCTTGAAATATGTATAGTTTGGGCATTCTGATCTTGAGTGACAAGGGCTCTAAAGGCGAGCGGGAAGATTTGAGCGGCCGGGAGATCAAAACAATGCTGGGTGAGGAATACCGGTGCGAATACTACGAGATGATTCCCGATGAAATTGAACTTATAAAGTCAAAAATGTGCCAGGTTTGTGATGAGCTGAAGCTTGATCTCCTGCTTACATCCGGAGGCACCGGATTTAGCCTGCGCGACGTCACCCCTGAAGCCACCCTTCAGGTAGTCGAAAAGCTGGCGCCGGGCATTCCTGAAGTTATGCGTTCCTATGGCATGCAAAAAACCCCCAAAGCCATGTTGTCACGGGCGGCAGCTGGAATCAGGGGGAAGACCCTGATCATCAATCTGCCCGGCAGCGTAAAAGGGGTACGTGAATCCCTGGAGGCTATTTTGCCGGCTTTGGACCACGGTCTGGATATCCTCATTGGCAGTGCTTCGGAGTGCGGACAGCTTTAGTACACTATCAACCCTATTTCTATATATTATCACCGGTTAAATTTCCGTATGACTGCGTTGTCGTCAATCGTAATACGTCCAGTATTACTCATTCCGACGCGCCCACGGACGGGTTAGTGCCGCGGTGCCAGGACAGCAAGGAGCGGCCTCCGCCTTGCCCTACGAAAATTTTCCCC
>Ga0232080_100062_pt1 | contig 33589 bp, 32 predicted proteins | sample SJ14nscriptome_FD_186098 | JGI IMG/M metagenome (GOLD analysis project Ga0232080, IMG submission 186098) | Metatranscriptome of enriched culture of PCE-dechlorinating microbial communities from Ithaca, New York, USA - SJ1.4 (Metagenome... ... | reverse complement strand
CGCTAAATAAACAGTAGTGTACAATATAAATAAAACCAGGGGGAGGCGAACAGATATGCAAGACCCGCGTATAGCGCGTTTAAATGAACTGGCCCAAAAGAAAAAAGAGGAAGGCTTAAGCGACCAGGAATTTATTGAACAGCATGAGCTGTACGCCTGGTACGTGGAGCAGGTCAAAAAAAACCTGGTGTGCCAGATGGAAGAGAGGGGTTTCAAGAAGAAAGACGAATAGGCCGCTCTGGAGCCCTGGCATTATTATCCTGCCTATTAATCCCCCACCTTTCATATAAATATATCCGGGTAAAAACATTTTGAAGAGGTGAGCATAATGGGCAGGATAAGGCATGTTTTCCCGGGTGGAAACACCAGCCAGGGATTCTTCTCCTTTTACGAGTATATGGTTAAAGAAAGCGTCAAGCGCAAAATGATTCTAAAGGGAGGGCCTGGAGTCGGCAAGTCGACCTTTATGAAAAAAGTCGGTCAATACTTTGCCGATCGGGGGGTCGACGTGGAATATCACTGGTGTTCTTCAGACAATGACTCCTTAGACGGCGTAGTTATTGGGCGCCACGAAATATGTCTCCTGGACGGCACCGCCCCTCATGTCATAGATCCTCGCTTTCCGGGAGCGGTTGACGAGATCGTCAATATCGGACAGTTCTGGAGCAGAGATATAATAAGCGAGCACCGCGGGGAAATAATTGCCCTGAGTTCAAGCATCGCCGGCTGCTTTGCCCGGGCTTACCTCAGGTTAAACGAAGCCTGGCAGGCATATCAGGAATGGAGCTCTTTGGTCCGCGAAGGAAAGGACGCCGCCGCTGCCAACCGCAATGTCGGCGCCCTGGCGGAAGATTTTCTGCGCGGCTCCTCGCTCAGTCACGACGCCCCCCGCCACCTCTTCGCAGCCGCCATAACGCCTCAGGGGGTGGTCAACCATATAGAAAGCCTGATCGATAATAATTATTCCTTTTTCGGTGCCAAGGGGAGTCCGGGCAGCGGCATCAAAGACCTGTTCCAGCATACCGCCTATCTTATCGAACTAAACCACACCAGCGCAGAAATTTACCATAGCCCTCTTGTACCTCAAGAGATCGATTGTATTGTTCTTCCTGAGCAAAAAACGGTGATGATTGACATGTCATCGACTATTGTGGAATATGAGCGCAGCCTGCCTCAGATCAAATTCAAACGCTGGCTGGACTTTGATCAGTTTGTCAATTGGGGTGGTATAAACTCGATAGAAGAGCATATCGAATCTTCGCAAAAACGCCTGCGGGAAAACATATCCGCGGCAGTTGCCTATATCAAAGAAGCCAAACAGCGTCATGACCTCCTGGAAACCTATTATATACCGGCAATGGACTTTGCCGGTATGGACGGCTACCGGGAGGGCCTGCAACGGGAGTTGTTAAAATATCTGAATTGACCTATCCACGAACAATAATAAGGCGGCGTTGAGAAAAAAGTCCTCTCGCCGCCGTTTTATTAATTGGGCCGGAAGCTGTCTCGAACCCCTTACTATCTATGGAAGGTAAAGCTATTAGAATAAATTGGCCTTGACCATTTCACCCTTCTTTATACCCTGCTGTTCATAGGGAATGTGTATGAAGGCATCAGCCCTGGCCAGTATAGACATCAAACCCGATTTGCCAAAGATAGGCTGCGCCATCCACGACGCCCCTTCCGGCTTGAGGCTGACCGGCACAAAATCGTCCCGTCCGGGTTGGGATGCTATATTTTCGGAGCACAATGCGGTTACGAAATTAAATTCTTTTTGGGCCAGGAGCGGCATCAGCAGCACATGAAAGACCATTAACGCAGACACCGGGTGTCCGGGCAGGCCCACCACCAGTTGCTCTCCCAGAGCAACTCCCAGGGATGGTTTTCCCGGTTTGACAGCAATGCCGTGAAACAACAGCCGGGCCTCGGGCGAAGCTAAAAGGACATCGATAGTGACATCCTTTACCCCTACTGAACTCCCTCCGGACATGATCAGTAAATCATTTTCACTTAAGGCCTGCTCAATTGCCATTTTGAGTTTATGGCAATCATCCTGTACGATGGGATAAGTCCGGGGCAGGTTGCCGCTTTGCCGCACAGCAGTCGCCAGGCACCAGGAATTCACATCACGCACCTGGCCGGTTAAAGGCTTCTGACCTACCGGTACTACCTCATCTCCACTGGATATTATCCCTACCCGGTAGGGCTGATGAACTGGAACATTTTCAAATCCCAATGAAGCAAGCATCCCGATATCCTGGGCCCGCAGTCTCTTCCCGGGCTTATACAATACCTGGCTCACTGCAATATCTTCGCCCACCTGCATGACATTTTCCCAACCTGCTACCGGACGGTAGACCAGCACGGTGTCTTCTCCCATTTTCTCTGTGTATTCGATCATGACTACCGCATCCGCACCCCGGGGCAGCATCCCCCCGGTTGGGATCCAGACACATTGACCGGGCTCAATGGCAAGCTCCGCCGCCTGCCCCATCAGAACCTCCCCGGCCAGGGTGAAGAAGGCAGGCAGGGATTCGCTGCAGCCAAAGCTCTCCCGGGCGTTAATAGCGTATCCGTCCACGGTTGAACGGCTAAAGGCCGGCAGCGGCTCGGGGCTCGCTATTTCTGACGCCAGCGTTCTATCGTAAGCCAGAGCCAGGGGTACCACCTCCTGTCGGGCCGGCGGAATATAGTCCTTTATATACATTCTGGCTTGCTGGTAATTTACCACCTTAAAGAATTCTTTCATGGGCTCCCCCTTTACCGGGATAAATGGTTAACAGTCACATCGGTTCCAGAACTTACTGTGCCTTAGCTCCTCTCAAAGCGGATTTTTTATATTATACTGGATGCGAACTCAAGTTCAAAACCATACTCCTGGTTTTACTATAACGATCCACTTGGGATACAATAAGGGGAGAGAGTATCGGCCGGATTAGGAGTATTGAGACTGTGAAAAGAAATATTTATATCGAAAACAAACCGCTGGAGGACGCCCGGGAACTGTTTGCCAGCCGGTTGGAGGCCTGCGGTTATTTTGAGCCGAAAGCTGAAGAGATCCCGACTCTGGAAGCCTATAACCGGATCAGCGCTTCGGCCATTTACGCCAGGCGTTCCGCTCCCCACTACGTTGCTTCGGCCATGGACGGAATAGCCGTTGCCGCCGTCGAAACGGAATCAGCCAATGACTATAGCCCGCTCACCCTGTCATCTGACCAGTATTTGGAGGTGGATACCGGCGACTATGTTCCCCCCCAATTTGACTCGGTCATTATGATTGAAGAAGTAAACCTTACCGAGGAAGGCGCCAGGATCATTAAACCGGCTGTACCCTGGCAGCATATCAGATCTATTGGCGAAGACCTGGTGGCCCGGGATATGATTGTACCCAGCGGGATTAAACTGGGTCCTTACGAAATTGCTTCTTTACTCACGGCCGCGATTGAACGGGTGGCGGTGGTAAAAAAACCTTTAGTATATATTATCCCGACCGGAAGTGAACTGGTGGAACGCGGCAGTCTGGACATGGCCCCGGGAGAAATAGTAGAGTCCAACAGCTACATGCTGGCCGGACTGGCCCGCGAGTGGGGCGCACAGGTAATCCGTCACGACATAGTGCCGGACGAGCCTTCACTGCTGACCGGGGCTCTCCAGGAAGCAGTGGCGCAGGCGGACCTCATTGTAATGTGTTCCGGCTCCTCAGCCGGACGCGAGGATTACACCGCGGAACTGATCGAGCAAAGGGGTGAACTGCTGGTGCACGGCCTGGCCATGCGTCCCGGCAAACCGGCTATCCTGGGTATTATTGACGGCAAACCGGTTATAGGGGTGCCCGGTTACCCGATATCCGCCCAACTGGTTTTTAACCTGTTTGCCCGGCCTCTCCTTTACAGGAAGCAGGGTATTCCAGCGCCGGAGCCGGAAACGGTTGAAGCGCTAATGGCCAGAAAAGTAGCTTCCCACATGGGCGTGGATGAATTTATATATGTTAATTTGGCCCGAATTCAAGATAAGTACATTGCCTTTCCCTTGAACCGGGGAGCCGGCATTACCACCAGCCTGGTAAAAGCCGACGGAGTTGCCCTGCTTCCCAGGGGACAGGAAGGATGCCAGGCCGGGGAAATCAGCCCGGTCAAACTGATGCGCTCCCGGGGAATCATTGACAAAACTATTGTTGCTATAGGGAGCCACGACCTGTCCATTGACTTTTTAACCGATTTACTGGCCAGGAATCATTCCCTGCGCCTGATATCTACCAACGTCGGAAGCATGGGCGGTTTAATGGCCATGATGCGCGGCGAGGTGCACTTTGCCGGTATCCACCTGCTCGATCCGGCCACCGGGGAATACAACCTGAGTTATTTGGAACGGTTTATGTGCGGGAAATCCTGGCTGCTGGTTAACCTGGCCATCCGCGAACAGGGCCTGATAGTCAAAAAGGGCAATCCCCTTGGCATTAAAAGCCTGGCTGATTTAACCCGAAAGGAAGTGCGCTATATTAACAGGCAAAAGGGCTCGGGAACCCGCATCCTTTTTGACTACCTGCTGGGCCGGGAGAAAATCGCCAGCCCTGCCATCAACGGCTACAACCGGGAAGAATACACCCACCTGGCGGTAGCGGCAGCCGTTAAAAACAACGCCTGCGATACCGGGTTGGGTATTTACGCCAGCGCCCGCGCTATGGATCTCGATTTTATACCTATCGCCGAGGAAATGTATGATGTGTGCCTTCTGCCGGAAGTCCTGGGAGATAAACGGCTGGAATACTTATTGGAAACCATTCGCGGTTCCGAGCTGGGTACGCTGCTGCAAAAGGCCGGGGGTTATAATCTCAAACTGACCGGCCAGATCCGGGCTGCCAACAGCTTATAGATGTTGATTATTTGCTATATAAAGTTCTAGAATAATAATGATGATGGTCGTTCGACGCAGGATTATTCATGCCAATGTCGAATTGCTTAAGAATCTATGGCCTGAATGCGAAGTAATTCTGCCATATTTAATTAAGAGAAAGGAGTGATGTGGAACCTTTTTCGGCGCTTGCCTTCCTAGTGGCATTAACCCGGACAAGTAAAGCTTTTGCTCTACCGGATTGGTGAGGAAGCAAGCTATTTAACGAAAAAGGGAAAACAGGAGCAGGAAATATAGTCATCAAATTTCATAGGGGAAAGGAGAGTCGACGTTATGGAGGTTACCCGACGGCAATTCCTCAAGGTAACCGGAGCTACCGCAGCCAGTTTCGGCCTCATGGATTTGGGCTTTGATATGCAAGCCACCGCTGCGGCAGTTAAGGAACTGCGCATCAAGGATGTCACGCCGACACCGACAGTATGTCCTTATTGCGCTTCGGGATGCGGCCTGGTAGTTTACGCTGAGAAAAAGGACGGCAAATTTGTTAGACTGCTTAGCGTCGTAGGAGACCCGGACAATCCGATTAATGAAGGGTGCGCCTGCCCCAAGGGATCAGCCATGTTCAATCTGAGAGAAATATACGATGAACATGGGAAGCAGGTAGTCAACCCCAAGAGAGTACCCAAGCCTCTGTACCGGGCACCTGGTTCGGAGAAGTGGGAAGAAAAAGAATGGGACTGGATTTTAGACGAGATTGCCAAGAGAGTTAAAGAAACCCGTGACAACAGCTTTATCCACAAGGAAAAGATTAAGCTGGCCGACGGAAGCGAACAGGAAGTTATAGTAAACCGCACCGAAAAGATCGCTTCGGTGGGCGGTTCCGGTCTGGACAACGAAGAAGCTTATATTCTGTCAAAAATGATGCGTTCCCTGGGTGTGGTCTACCTGGAAACCCAGGCCCGTATTTGACACTCTGCTACGGTGGCAGGTTTGTCACCGGCATTTGGTCGTGGAGTTATGACCAACCACATGATCGATCTCAAGAACACCAACTGTGCTTTGATCATGGGCAGCAACATGGCAGAGAACCATCCTATCGGAATGAAATGGCTGATGAAGGCTCGCCTGGATCCCAAGCGCCAAGCCAAGATCATCCATGTCGATCCGCGTTTTACCAGGACTTCGGCGGTTGCCGACCTATACTGCCCCATGCGCTCGGGAACGGATATCGCTTTCCTGGGCGGTATGATCAAGTATATGATCGACAACAACCTGTACCACAAAGATTACGTGGTGAATTACACCAATGCCGCCTTCCTGATCAGAGAAGACTTTGATTTTAAAGACGGTCTCTTCTCCGGTTATGATGAGGCCAAGAGGGCTTATAAAACCGATAGTTGGAGCTATCAGTACGATGCTGCCGGCAAGATCATGGAGGATCCCACCCTGCAGAACCCGCGTTGCGTATTTCAGCTTTTAAAGAAGCACTACGAGCGCTATGACATCGATACCGTCTGCAAGATAACCGGATCCCCCAAAGGCAAGTACCTGGAAGTTCTCAAAATGTTCTGCGCCACCGGTGCCCCGGATAAAACCGGATGCATCAACTATGCCATGGGCATCACCCAGCATACCGTAGGAAGCCAGAACGTTAAGTCATTTGCCATTATCCAGCTGCTCCTGGGCAATATTGGAAGGCCGGGCGGCGGCATCAATGCTCTGCGCGGCGAGAACAACGTGCAGGGAGCCACCGACATGGCTCTGCTGTTCCAGTATCTGCCCGGCTATATCGATTCACCCACCAACACGGCTGATTATAAGGATCTTATTTCCTATATCCGCAAAACCACTCCGGGCGCGGCCAAGCTGCCCTTTACCAACCTGGCTGAATTCCGTGCCCTGGCTGCCGCGGGCATCCCCTATTCCGGCTGGAGAGTCAACACCTCCAAGTGGATAGTCAGCCTGCTCAAAGCCTGGTGGGGCGCAAATGCCAAAGCCGACAACGATTTTGGCTATCACTATATTCCCAAGCGGAACGACACCAAGAACTACTCGCATATGGCCATGTTTGAGGCCATGTACAAAGGAGAAATCGACGGCCTGTTTATCAACGGCTCCAACCCGGTGGTCGGCGGTCCCAACGCCAACAAGGAACAGGAAGCCATGACCAAGCTGAAATGGCTGGTCTCCCTGGATCTCTGGTTGAACGAAAGCGCCGAGTTCTGGAGCTATCCGGCCTGGGAAAGGGCTGTCCAGAACGGCAAGGTTCCCCATCATACCCCCAAGGATATCCAGACGGAAGTGTTCTTCCTGCCCGCCGCCGCGGTGTATGAGAAGGAAGGAACCGCTGCCCAGACCGGCCGCTGGGTACAGTATCGCTGGAAAGGCGCCGATCCGGTGGGAGAATCCAAGGCCGACCTGTGGATTATCAACGAAATCGGCAAGCGGGTCAAGCAGCTCTATGCCGGCAGCACTCGTCCGGAAGATGAGCCCATAACCAAACTGGCATGGGATTATGACAATCCCCATGATCCGGAAGAACCCGATATCATGAAGATCGCCAACGAGCTGTGCGGTTACCATCTGGCTGATAACAAGCCGGTGGAAGGCTTTGCCAAGCTCCTGGACGATGGCAGCACCGCCTGCGGCAACTGGGTATACTGCGGATGCACCACCTGGAAAGACGGCAAGATGGTCTATAAGGCTCAGAATCGTAAGAAAGACGATCCCAGCGGTTTGGGACTGTTCCCCAACTGGGCCTGGGCCTGGCCGGTCAACCGCCGCATCGTTTACAACCGCTGCTCGGTTCAGCCCGACGGGGTAACCCCCTGGCCGGGCGATAACGATCGCCGCCTGGTATGGTGGGATCCCGCCACGCCGGCCGACCCAGCCAAACCGGAAGTACTGGGAGCCTGGGCCGGCCATGACGTTCCCGACTTTATCAAAGGCAACGGACCTGACAAGGCGGTCTTCAAGGATCCCTTCATCATGCGTCCGGAAGGTAAAGGCTGCATATTTGGGCCGACCAGCTCGTTCAAAGACGGCCCCTTCCCCGAGCATTACGAACCGTGGGAAAGCCCCGTAGGGCCAATTATAAACAAAGTAGCATTAAACCCGGCCTCCAAGATCTGGGAGCCCGACAAGCAGGGCAAGACGGATCAATACCCGATCATCGGCACTACCTATCGGGTTTGCGAACACTGGCAGACCGGAGCCCTGACCCGCCACCTGCCCTGGCTGGCCGAGCTGGTTCCTGACATGTTTGTGGAGCTCAGTGTGGAACTGGCCAGGGAAAAGGGCATTGAAAATGGAGAGGAAATCATCGTTTCCACCACCCGCGGCGACATTAAAGCCCTGGCCTGTGTTACCAAGCGCATTAAACCGTTTATCGTTGACGGCAAAACCGTCCACCAGATCGGTATGCTCTGGCAATTCGGCTTCAAGGGTTATGCTACGGGTGATATCGCCAACCGTTTGACCCCTCACATTGGCGATGCCAACACCATGATACCCGAATATAAAGCATGGCTATGCGACATAAGGAGGGCGTAACGATGGCGAATATGACAAATTTGTATGACTCCAGCAAATGTACGGCCTGTCGCGGATGCTCAGTAGCCTGTAAGAACTGGAACCAGCTGCCTGCCGTTATCGAGCGTTTCAAGGGCAATTACCAGACCCAGGAAAGCACGAACGGCGACACCTATACCATCATCAAGATGAACGAATACGAACACCCCATTGATGGTATCCAGTGGAAGTTTGCCAAGTTCCAGTGCATGCACTGCCTGGAGCCGGAATGCATGAAGGCCTGCCCCAGAGGCGCCTATTCCAAGACGGAAACCGGCGCCACCAATCATGATCCGACCAAGTGCATCGGCTGCCAGTACTGCACCTACGCCTGCCCCTTTGAGGTGCCCAAGTACCGCAAACGGGAAGACAAAATAGCCAAGTGCACCCTCTGCGCCGACCGCACCGCGGCCGGTCTGAAACCGGCCTGCGTAACCACTTGCGCCCCCGGCGCTCTAGAGTACGGTGAGCGCGAAGAGCTGCTGGCCAAGGCTGCCGAAAGAGTAAAATACCTGCAGATGAACGGCTTCCCCAATGCCACCATTTATGGACGCACGGAATTGGGCGGCCTGAACAAAATCTATATCCTGACCGATTCGCCTGACAAGTTCGGCCTGCCGGTCAATCCTCAAGCTTACGGGCAGGTCAACTTCTGGCAGAACTGGGTGCAGCCCTATTTCGGCTGGCTGATTCCGCTGGCCCTGGCCGGCTCGGCAGTCAGCTTCGTTACCACCCGAATACTGGCCAACAAGCACGCGGCGCATGACGCTGAACATGGAGAAGGGGGGCATGAATAATGCAGTTGATTCCTGAATACCGTGATGACGTTGAACGCGTAGAAAGATTCAATTTGCTGGCCCGCTTCTCCCACTGGGGTCATACGGTGACCTATCTGATCTGCCTGTTCACCGGACTGCTCCTGTTTATGGACAGCGTAAGCTGGCTGCAGGGCAGCGCCTACACCGTATCGGCCTGGATCCACCGCATCTCGGCCGTGGGCCTGACCTTTGTATTGATTATCGGCATACTCTTTGGATTCAACGGACTTATCGAGTGGATCAAAGACTTGCTGCGTTTCGGCAAAAACGATATCGGCTTTTTGACCAAATTCCCGCTGGAATTTCTGGGCTTCCATGTCAATATTCCACCCCAGACCAGGTTTAACGGCGGTGAAAAGGGCAACTCCATCGTAACCCCGACGGCGGTAATCTTCCTGGCCCTGTCGGGATATATCATGTGGTTCCCGTCAATATTCCCCGGCGGACTGGTCAGAGCCGCCTACTGGATTCACGACCTGTCCATGATAATCGGAACCTGCATGGTCTGCATGCACGCCTACCTCGGCTCCTTCCACCCCGGATCCGGCGAATCCTTCTGGGGCATGTGGAAAGGCACCGTCAGAGCGGATTGGGCTCAGCATCATCATGCCATCTGGTATGAAGAAACCTATGGCAAAAAAGCCGATGCGGAATAATCTTTAAAGGAATAGGGGGGATTTTTTCCCCCTTTTTCTTTTTCCAGACCCGGTGTTAATTGCGCTAGCAGGCCCTATTTATTGGGACTTGCATTGCCCAAGTTAATTAGTATACTATAAGCAGGCTACATGCTTGCGGAGGTGAAAAAATGACCAGGCAACTACCTGTAGAATTGCCCGAAGGATATGTAGAGTTTTTCAAAAGCCTGGAAAACTGGCAAAACGAAGAATCACTGAGGCTGAAGAAAAAGTTTTCGCCCGATAAGAAAGAGCTGCTTCGCCTGTTAAATCATTCACGCAAACCCCTTTTGGAGCAGTTTAAACCCCAGATCGATTTGACCCTGTTTAAAGACAGCTATCAAAGATTCCTATCCTTTTTAAAACAAGAGCGCCAAGATGTGGAGTCCAAAATCGATAAGCTTATCTATAAGCAGGACACTATCGACTTTGAACGCCTGATTAAGCCGGGCCCGGCCATCGATCCGGCTTATGCGGCTCAACTATCTGATTCGTTCGTATTTCCTCAGGAGCTGTTCATATTCACCCTGGATCATACCTTGCGGCCCTATTTGCGGGTTATGGCCGAACCATACTATGAAGATCTGGCCGATGAACGCTTCTACTGGCAGTTTCCCAATATCTGCCCGCTATGCGGAGCCAAGTCCAGCTTCAGCCGCCTGCAGCCTGAAGACGGACAGCGCCTTATGTTTTGCGATCACTGCTTCGCGGAATGGAAAGTACAGTACCTGGCCTGTGTATACTGCGGCCATGATACCCCCGGCGAGATAAATTATCTCAAGGTTGATGACGATAAGGCCTACCGGGTCTACGTCTGTGAAAAATGCAAAGGATATTTAAAAACCTACGATGAACGCAGCGCCGGGACGCCCACTGATCTCTTTATAGCCAATATCGAGACCGTATACCTGGATATGCTGGCCCAGGATCGCGGCTATACCACCCACGACAGCTAACCGGATTATCGGAAAAAACGCGCAAGCACTGGTACCACGGCGCACCAAGGTACCAGTGCTTTTTCTTTTATAATATCGTTCCAGGGGTTTATACCGCCCTCCCGAGTTTTCGACCTGGATTTAATACGGTGGAGTTTAACCGGGACAAAAAGAGCAAAAACACTCCAAATAAACAGGATTATATCAAAAAACCGCCAAAGATCTTGCCGGGAAACTAAACCCGGACAACATCGCTTAAGCTCCGATAAGCTTTTTAAATAATATTCTATTGGGGGCCATTCTCCTCCTTCTGTGTTCAAACTGCTGTAATGATGAGCCGATCTGCCATGTTTTATGCATAAAACATACCCTCTGATTCTTCTCAGGCATGATCCCTGTCTAAAACTGAAAATGCTCCAAATTGCCTATTTGATGTCGCAAATGGCGCAATTTAAGTTCATTTTCGGGTAGTTCGCGCACCCTTGCAGGAAAATTATGTAATTAAGCTGAAATATTAACAGCAGCATAAGCCAGCAACTATTCTTCACACATGTCGCCATACCAGTGTCTTCTTTTAAATTGGCTAAGGAGGATGGTTCATTTTGTTACATAACGTGTCTTTACGCGCCGCGGGGTACATGGGGCGTACGCTACAGGCCAGCGATATGCAGATTCACCTCTACGCCTTTTCGCTGGAAATCGCTTTGCGGATCATCATTCAGGTTTCGCTCTACCTGATAGTCGCCTGGTTCTTTGGAGTGTTCTGGAATGCCGTTTTTGTTTTGCTGGCTCTGGCCGGGTTTCGTTCGTATAGCGGCGGCGCCCAGTTGAAGATCTTCCCTCGCTGCCTCCTCTTTACCGGTCTGCTTACTGCATCCCTGGTCGCCATTGCCCTACCCGCCTGGCCGGCATGGGTGGTTTATACTTTCGCAGTGCTGAGCTTTATATATGCAAGCATAGTGACAGTCAAGTGGGTTCCAGCAGGTTTAAAAGGCAGGCTTTTGCGAAATGAGGACAACAAGAGACGACAAAAGATCAAAACGGTATTATTTTTACTTTTTTGCTCAACTGTCTGTGTTATCCTTGAAATCTATAACCAGAGGCTGTTAGTCCAGGGAGTGCTTATGGGGCTGGCTACAAGCTGCTTTTTAACCACGCCCCGGGGCTATAAGGCCTTGGGTTATGTAGATAGATTGTATGATTGCTTAGAAGGGGGGTGCAGAAGATGATGAAAAAATTAGTTGCATGGGGCCTCACCAGCCTGGCCTCCGTACTGACTTTTGTGGCAGCTTCAGGATTTAGTGTAAACAGTGTATGGAAAGACTATGAACCCAATCTACCTTCTAGTCTTAAACGTTAAGGCGCTAATAGTCTTGAAGGATGCCGTTAAATATCGCTTTATCTCAAAAAGATGACGGTATCCTTTCTTTATTATTAATAATTTAAACAAAAGAATTTCGGCTGTTAAGTAATCAGGTTTCAGACTTTTTTCTGTATTGAGTGTGTTTCAAATATTTTGAGATTGTGAATGAAGGCGGAAAATTATGGCAGAATCATTGCCTCTCTATATAGTATTGGTTACAGGAATACCGGAGATTTTTCTTTCCCTGTTACTTGGGTTTCGTTTATTTAACGATACGTTCAACCCCAAATACGCTTTGCTAATAAGTATAATTGCTTCATGTGTAAATTACATAGTTAGGCATTGGGGTGTTATTTTTGGCATTCATACTATGTTTACCACAGCAACTATTATTATTATGTGTTTTGCGTTGACTCAGAAAAATATTTGGAAGATTACTTCAGCAACAGTTACTGGAATTGTTCTTCTATTATTCATTGAGGTTATTGAAGTACTGGTTGGAAGATTTTTAAACCTTAATATTGCCCCTTTAACAGGGAAACTTTTAATGGCGTTTTTCAAGATAGTTTTCATGAGTGCAGCATTAGTAATAGTTAGAAAAAAGAACTTCAGTTTATTTAATAGTGCATTTTTTGAATAGTCTTTTCAATAGCAACTAATTTTTAATGAATGATATTGGATTAAATAATAAAGGTGGGTCAGCTTGAATAAGTATAATCCTTATATTATAATCTTCACTTTACTTCTAGAAACGTTTTTTCTCTGTTTAATTACAGTATTTATCAGCTCTAGTGAGGATATCAGTAACATAAGAGCGTTTGCACCCTTTGCTAACGCCACGATGCTGGTTATAACTGCGTTTGCCATCATTTCCATCAGCCATACCCTTATGAACGTCCGCAAGGAGTTAGAAAGTCGGCTCTTGAAATCCCACCTGCAGCAGATGGACGACATGGTCAAAGCGCTGCATACCCATCACCGGGAATACACCGGGCAGGTGCAGGCCCTGCAGGCCATGCTCACCCTGGGTGAAATAGACCAGGCCCGTGAATATGTTGACTCCATTGCCGGCAGCTTTTCTCCGCTAACCGAGATATTAAACACCGGCGACCCGGCTATCACCAGCCTCTTATACGGCAAGCAAAAGGTGGCCGAGGTCAAAGGGGTTCATTTTGACATTGCTGTTAAATGCCCTCTGGACAAAATCGGGGTTTCCCCGGGCGACCTGTGTTTAATTATTGGGAATCTGCTGGACAATGCCCTGGAAGCCTGCATGCAGAAGGACAGCGAGCGGCGCATGGCGATGGAGATAAAGCAGGAGCAGGGGTTTTACAAGATATACGTTCTGAACAACGGCCCTCTGATCGCCAGTGAAGATGTCCAAAAAATCTTTGACGCCGGTTATACCACGGCCGCTTCCGCCGGACGCGGTTTTGGACTCTATAAGGTGCGTCAGATTGTTGACAGCTGGAGCGGATCGATAGAAGTTATAACCCGGCCTAAAACCACTTTTATCATAAGCTTGCCGGAAGGAGGTGCCAATCGTGATGAGGAGTCTGGCCTTAAAGGCCGCCTGTCAGTTGGGAGAGTATTTGCAGGCAAGTGATGAAGAAATCGAGGTATACGCTTATTCCGCAGAAATAATTCTGGTGCAAACCGTGCAAACCAGTGTATATATTGCTATTGCCGCCGCAACCGGCTACCTGCTCCCGGCCCTGTTGGTGATGGCAGGCTTCTCCGGTTTTCGTTTTTTGGCCGGCGGGCCGCACCTGAACACCTTCTTGCGCTGTTTGGTATTCAGTGGGCTGACCGTGGCTGTTCTGGTGGCGGTCTCCATCCCGGCCTGGCCTGAGCCGGTCAGGTATGGAGCCGAAGCCTTTATGCTCCTGGCGACCCTTTATGTTACCTATAAATGGGTTCCGGCCGGTACGGAGAAGAAAACAGTCCGCGATCCCGCCCTGCGCCGGAGACAGAAAATAAAGACCCTGGTTTTTATCATCGCCTTCTCAGCTTTACTCGTGCTGCTGGAGATAAAAAACCAGGATTTAGTTACCCAGGCCTTGTTAGCCGGGGTCATCGGCAGCGCCCTGTTTATTTTTCCCTGGGGCTATAGAACAATGCTGTCATGCGATACTCTTCTCGACCACTCCCGCCACCCAGGTCCTTAGTACAACTCCTCCCTTTTCTCAAAGCCTGCTTCCTTAGCCTTGCACGAGGCGTAGGGCGCAGGCTTTGACCTGCCGCAGAACTTCCTCTTCATCAAAAGAGGTGATCTTGTGCTTCTCCATTACCACCCGGCCATCGATAAGCACCGTATCGACATCTGAGGCCTGGGCTGCATAGACCAGATTGGCCGGCAGGTCATAGAGGGGCAGCATATGCGGCGCATTCAAGTTGATTAGAATCATATCCGCTTTCATTCCCGGTTTTAGACAGCCCACCTCCTGTTCAAGTCCCAGAGCCCGGGCTCCGTTGGCGGTCGCCATCTCCAGTGCTTGATAAGCCGGCAAAAAGGTGGGGTTCATGGTATGCAGCTTCTGCAGAAACGAAGCGCTGCGCATTTCCTGGAGCAGGTCCAGGTTGTTGTTGCTGGAGGCTCCATCAGTGCCCAGTCCCACCGCCAGGCCCGCTTCCAGCATTTGCGGAATGGGCGCCACGCCGCTGGACAGTTTCATGTTGGACTCGGGGTTGTGGGCTACCCCCACCCGGTGTTTAAGCAGGGTGGCAATATCCTGTTCATTGACATACACACAGTGCGCGGCCAGAACTTCCCTTTCCAAGACCCCGCAATCCAATAGGTATTCAGTAGGCGTTTTTCCATACATCTGTTCAATGGTTTGAACCTCATCCCGGGTTTCGGCCAGGTGGATATGAAGCCCTACCCCCAGGTCATCGGCCAGCTGATTCACCCGTTTTAGATACTCGGGAGAGCAGGTATAGGGAGCATGGGGCCCCAGACGGAAATTTACCCGTTCGCCGGCCTGGCGGTGCCAGGTCTCCACCAGCTCGCGGCTGTTGCTGATAGCGATCTCATTTTCCGGGCCTACTCCGATCATACCGCGACACAAGGAGGCCCGCATGCCAGTTTCTTCAACCGCTCTGGCAACCCGGTCCATATGAAAGTACATATCCGCAAAACAAGTGGTTCCTGACCTCAGCATTTCAGCAATGGCCAGCATAGTCCCCCAGTAAATATCATCTCCGGTGAGTTTGGCCTCCATCGGCCAGATTTTTGTCTCCAACCACTCCATCAGGGGAAGGTCGTCGGCAAAACCGCGCAACAGGGTCATTGCAGCGTGGGTATGGGTGTTTACTAAACCGGGCATGAGCACCTGGTCAGTGCCGTCGATTACCTTGTCATAATCGCCGCCGGGAGCCCCTCCCGGCCCCAGTTCCTTAATGTACTTCCCTTCCGCCACCAGGTAGCCGTTGGCAATGCGCTGCTGTTCCTGGTTCATCGGCAGGATGGCACAGTTTTTTATCAGAGTTTTCATAGTCTTTCCTCCCCCTTGCCTATTCATCTTTGGGATTCTGCAAATAGCCCTGATAGCCCTGTCTGAAAGAATCAATATCTTTTTGCTCCAGGCTGGGCAACGGCCCCAATTGACGGGCCAGCAGGGCAACCATAGCCGTTTTTTCAGTGATATAGCATACTTTAAGAGCATCTCTAATATCATTACCCACCCCGACCATGCCGTGCATGGCCAGCAGTACCGCCCGGCCGGATGAGCCAAGCGTGTCGACTACCTGGCTGGCCAGCCGCTTGCTGCCGCAACGGGCGTAAGGAACTACTTCGACGATGTGGCCAACCGCCTGGGCGGTTTCTTCCAAAATAACCGGAATTGGTTTTCCGGCCACTGCAAAGGCGCTCGCATAGGGACTGTGTACGTGAACTACGGCGTTTACATCCGGCCGGTTTTGGTATATGGCCAGATGCATAGGGGTTTCAATGGACGGCCGGTAGCTCCCCTCCTGGACCTGTCGTGCAAAATCGACCAGGACCATGTCCTCGGGCTGCAGCTTTTCGTATTCCATGCCGCTGGGGGTGATAATCAGCAATTCTTCACCGGGAACCCGCAGGCTCACATTGCCCCAGGTTCCGGTAACCATCCTGGCCGCCAGGATCTCCTGCGCGGTCTGTAAAACCTGCCGGCGTAATTCAAGGTATTTCATTACCGACCCTCCTCCCCGGACAGTGCCAGCAAACTCTCATGGTAGGGTGGATTGATTATGCCTTTTTCAGTTATTATGGCTTTTATCAAATGGTGCGGAGTTACATCAAAGGCGGGATTAAATACGGGCACATGGGGTACGCTCAGGCGGGTGCCACGGATATAGCGTATTTCATCATCATGTCTTTGTTCAATAGGTATTTGCCCGCCCGATCCCAGTTTTATATCAATGCTGGACAGCGGTGCAGCGACATAGAACGGAATAGCATGGTAGTCAGCCAGAACCGCCAGGGAATAGGTTCCGATCTTATTGGCCGTATCGCCATTGGCCGCGATCCGATCGGCTCCCACGATAACTGCGTCCACCCTGCCGAGGCTCATGGCATATCCGGCCATATTATCGGTTATGAGGGTAACCGGTATGTTGTCCTGCATAAGCTCCCATACAGTAAGACGCGCTCCCTGTAAAACCGGCCTGGTCTCACAGGCCCATACCATATCCAGTTTGCCGTGCCGGCAGGCGGAGCGGACCACCCCCAGGGCGGTTCCGTAACCGCAGGTTGCCAGAGCCCCGGCATTGCATATGGTCATGATCCGTGCCCCGGGGGGAAGCAGTTCCTGTCCCCATTCACCGATGGAGCGATTGACGGCAACATCCTGTTCATGCATGGCACGGGCCGCCTTGAGCATCTCGCGGGCAATATAGTCCGGCTCCTTGTCCCGGTTGCTTATAAATACCTGCTCCATTTTATCCAAGGCCCAAAACAGGTTGACGGCGGTGGGCCGGGTCGAAGCCAGCCGTTTTTTTACCTGTTTTACATACTCGTCCAGCCCTTCTTCCGGGCCCCGGTAGCGGTCAACGGCCATAGCCATTCCATAGGCCGCGCAGACTCCGATCAGGGGCGCTCCCCTTACCTGGAGAGTGCGTATAGCCTCCGCCACATCTTCAAGCCCGGTGCAGTGCTGATAGGCAATATTATCCGGCAGCTGGTTTTGATCGAGAACCAGCAGATCATTTCCTTCGTAAACAATGGTATCAATCATTGGCCGACTCCGGTGTCGGGAAGGCTTCTAACACAGTCGCAATCCCGCTCCCTGCTGATATGCTTCAAGGCGGAGACAATGATTGAATGAATATTGTGCAGGCTTTTTCTCATAACCTCGACAACTTCACTGTGGGTAAGGATGCCGGTGGTTATACCGGCCGCAAAATTGGTTACCAGGCAGATGCTGGCATAGCACATCCCCAATTCCCGGGCCAAGACCACTTCAGGAACGCTGGTCATGCCTACCAGATGGCCTCCCAGTATTTTGATCGCCTGTATTTCAGCGGCCGTCTCAAAACGAGGCCCTTCACTGCATACGTAAGTACCGCCGTTATGTATGACCAGATCCAATTCGGCTCCTGATTTAGCCAGGGCCTCGCGCAAAGCCGGACAATACGGCACGGTCATATCGCAGTGAATCACTCCGCTCGCACCGCCTTCATAAAAAGTGGCTTTACGGTTTTTAGTAAAGTCTATAAACTGATCGGCCAGAACAAACTGGCCGGGCTTAAACTCGTGGAATGTGGATCCTACCGCGGCAGTTGCTATAATCCGCTCTATTCCCAGCATGTGCAGAGCCATAATGTTGGCCCGGTAATTGATAAGATGAGGCGGCACGCTGTGCCCTGCCCCGTGACGGGCGATGAAAGCCGCCTCTACTCCCTGAAAGCCTCCCACCGCTACTTCGACATCGCCGTAGGGCGTCTTCTGGGCAACCATACGGACATCTTCCAAAAGCTTGGGAGCATAAACCCCGGTTCCACCTATAATAGCAATCTTAGTCATCTCTTTATACCTCCGCAACGTCATCTAATTAATGCTCAAATAAAGCCCGGGCAAAAACATCCGGCGAAAAACCACGCAAGTCTTCCAGTCCCTCCCCTATGCCGACCAGTTTGACCGGGATGTCCAGGTCTTTGGCTATGGCCAGGACAATGCCCCCTTTGGCAGTTCCATCCAGCTTGGTCAGAATAATACCGCTCACCCCGGTAGCTTCTTCAAAGATGCGCGCTTGACTGATGGCATTTTGACCGGTGGTGGCGTCTAAAACCAGCAAAACTTCGTGAGGCGCCGTGGGGATCTCCTTTTCTATTACCTTCCTGACTTTGCCGATTTCCTTCATCAAATTGGTTTTATTCTGAAGGCGCCCGGCTGTGTCGATAATGAGCACATCAGCGCGGCGCGCCCGGGCGGCATTTAAAGAGTCAAAAACCACTGCTCCGGGGTCGGCTCCTTCCTGGTGCTTTATGAGCTCCACCCCGATCCTATCAGCCCATATCTGTAGCTGATCGATGGCCGCGGCCCGGAATGTATCTCCTGCTGAAAGAATGACCCGGCGGCCCTCGCTTTTAAACCGGTAGGCCAGTTTAGCTATGGAGGTGGTTTTCCCGGAACCGTTGACTCCCACTACCAGGATAACGGCCAGCTCATCACAAGGTATGTCAAGGGGAGCCGAATCACTGCCCAGGAGCTTCACTACCTCTTCTTGTAAAAGGCCCATCACCAGAGCGGGATCGTCCCATTTATTCTTCTTGGCGGTAGCCCGCATTTCTTCCACCATGTCAACTGCAACGTTGACCCCGCAATCGGCCTGGATAAGTATCTCCTCCAGTTCTTCCCAGAACATCTCATCCAGGTTCTTGCTGCTTTTGATCAGGTTTTCGATCTTGTCGGTGATATTCTTCCTGGTTTTGGTCAGACCGCTTTTAAGCTTTTCAAAAAAACCCTGTTTTCCTCCAGCTTCGCTGGTTTGGTTTTCCGGCTCGGCGGCAACGCTTTCCTGTGGCTCCACGGCAGGCGAAAGGAGCTGCGCTTTCTCTACCGCCTCTAGATTATCCTCGTTGTTCTTCTTGCCTTTAAACTTATCAAATAAGCCCACTTTGTCCAACTCCATTTCCTGCTTTTATCCAGCCAGTTCCGCTGCTTCTTTCAAATTCAAGGTCAAAACCGATGAGACTCCTTTTTCGGGCATGGTGATGCCGTATATTTTTTCTCCTGATTCAATGGTGGCCTGGCGATGGGTAATCATTATAAACTGAATATCGTCAGCCATAGTTTTGACAAAGTCGGTAAACTTCAACAGGTTGCTGTCATCCAGGGAAGCGTCGATCTCGTCCAGTATGCAGAAAGGCACCGGTTTTAGGCGCAGCAGCGCAAAGACAAAGGCAATGCAGGTCAGGGCCTTTTCCCCCCCGGACAACAGGTTTAAGGCCTGAATTTTTTTACCGGGAATTTTCACCTCGATGTTTACCCCGGATTCCAGGCGGTCGGCTCCGTTTTCGAGATGCAGGGAGGCCTCCCCCCCGCCAAATATATCTAAAAAGGTCTGGTTGATGCTTTCATTGGCCAGGACGAAGAAGCGTGCAAATTCCCGGTCCATTAATTTTTCCGTTTCTTTTAACAGGGCCTGCAGGGAGTCCCGGCCTGTACAGAGGTCCTCATACTGGGCTTCCAGGAAGTCACAGCGGGCGCTTACTTCCGCAAACTCCTGGATGGATTCCAGGTCCACCGGACCTAGAATCTCAATTTCCTGCTTGAGCTGTTCGATTTGCAGCTCCCAATTCTTCAGGTCCATGGGATCGGGAATATCATCCGCAACCGCGGGCGGCTGACAGCTGAACCGCTCCCACCAACGGCGGCGGGCGGCGTCCAATTCGGTCTCGGCCCGGGCCACGTCAATTTCCACTTCCCGCAGCCGGTTCTCCCGTTCGGCCAATTCCTGTTTTACCGGTCCCAATTCGCGGCGCATACGGCTCAAGCGGCCGCGCTGCTTTTTGTCTTCCTCCTCCAGGCCTTGGAGCCTGGCATTGACCGTATCGAGTTCCGCCACGCTTTCCCGGAGGCTTCCTTCCAGCTCCTCCTGGCGCCGGCTTTCGCGCAGAATCTCCTCTTCTAAACCCTGGATGAGGCCGGCCGCTTCCTGAGCCGATTGCTGATAGGAATCCCTGACCTGTTTAAATTGACGGAAGTTGTTTTTGGCACTCTCCAATTCCCTTTCCTTCATGCTCAGTTGCTGGTCCAGCGAGCGCAGCCTTTCCTTCCTCACTTCATGTTCCCGCTGGGTTTTTTCAATAGTCTCCCGGAGTCCTTCCAGGAGTCCGTCCATGTCTTTACTCTCTTCGCGAACGGCTTGAGCCTGGCTTTGGAGGTTTTCCAGCTCCCCGGCCAGGTGGTTGATTTCTTGTTCCAACTCCGTGCTTCCCTGTAAGGTTCTCAAGTGTTCAGCATCTAAGTCTTCTTTTTCCTTATTCAAATCGTCCAGCTGTTTATCAGTCATTTCATACTGCAGCTTGCCCTCCAGACACTGCCCTTTGAGCTCCAGCAACTGTACATCCAGCTCTTCCAACCAGCGTCCCTGCTCCTGGCGCTGTTCACGGTTTAATTTACCCGCCTTCTGATATTCTTCGAGCAGTTGAACCAGTTTACGCTCTTCTCCCTTTCTCTGCAAAGGGCTGTTGCTTTGCGCAGTTTTCGCTCCTCCGCTTATCGCTCCGGCCAGGTTAATGGATTCCCCGTCGAGGGATACAATGCGCAACGGGTACTGCAAGCCTTTGAACAACCGCACGGCCTGATCCAGGTTTTCGACGACCAGCACCCTGCCCAGCAGGTATTCCACCGCGCGGGTATAGGTATCGGCATATTCCACCAGTTCAGATGCCAGACCCAGAACGCCCTTTTTACCGGCCCAGTGTTCCCGTACCGCCTGGGGGACTTTTTGCACCCGCAAAATGTCCAGGGGAATGAAAGTGAGCCTTCCCGCTCTTTTCGCTTTTAACCACTCAATCGCTTCCCGGGCCTGGTCTGCTTTGTCTACTATCACGTTTTCCAGGCCCCGGCCGATGGCGGTATCTATAGCCGTTTCCAAACCAGCCGGAACCTTGATAATCTCGCCGACCAGTCCCCTGATGCCCCTTAAGCGATTATCCCGCCCTGCCTGAACCATCTGTTTGGCAGCCTGCGAATAACCCACCAGATCCCGGTCCATATCCCGGATTGACGCCAATCGGCTCTGACAACGGCCGGTTTCTTCTTCTCGTTTTCTAAAATCTTCATCCAGCTTTTGTATGGCTGAAGCTCTATCACGGCGCTGTTCTTCCAACTCTGCCAACCGGTCATTGTTTTCAGCTAGCTCCCTGCCCAATTCAACCTTCCGGCCCTGCAGTTCTTCACCTTTGGCGCTGCAGCTTTTTATCCGCTGGGCCAATTCGCCGGCTGTAACAGCCAGCCTTTCTTTACGCTCCTGGGTCCGGCGCAGAATATCTTCCTGCCGGTTTATGGTATTCTTCAGCTCGCTTTCGGCTTGAACCTTCTCGAATATGACAGACCGGGTCTCCTCGAACTCGGTCCGGATCTTATCCAGGTGCTGCTCTCCTTCATTGATGCTGTCCTGCAAATCCTGCTTCTCCGACAAGCGGTTCTGATAATTGAGTTGTTCTTGCTCCAGATCCTTCAGCCGCTCATCCAGGTCGCTGTTCAAATTTTTCAGCATGTCATTATATTTAAGCGCATCGGTGCGCGCATCATCCTGCCGCCCCCGGCAGTTTTGAATTCTCTCCTGGGCCAGCCTGATCTCGGTCTGAAGGCCTGCTACCCGGGTCTCTCCTTGATGCTTGTTTTCGCGCACCTCTTTATAGGACTGCATGGTTTCCTGCAATCCTTCTTCTTCCTTCTGAAGAGCTGTTTCCCGGGTTGCAATGTCTTGCTGGAGGGCGGCCAGGGCCTCCTGTTCATCCCGCCAGTGCTGGCGCTGCGGCTCCAGATAAGCCTGGAGCCTGGCGATATCGCCCTTCATCAGGTTTCTTTCCTGCTCTTCCAAGCTGCCGCTCAAGCCTTTATATGCAGCTGCCTTCTCTGCTTTGCGGCTGAGTTCTTCTTTTCGGGTCCTCAATTCACTTAGAATATCATTTAAGCGCAGAATATCATTGGCCGAGCTCTGAATGCGTTGTTTGACTTCATCGCGTTTTTGCCGGTGGCGGATTATGCCGGAGGCTTCCTCCAGCATGAGCCGCCGGTCCATCGGGTGCCCGTTTAAAACCTGTTCCAGTTCGCCCTGGCTTATGATGGAATATCCCCTCTTGCCTACCCCGGTGCCGGTGAAAAGACTGCTTATATCCTTCATACGGACTCTGGATTTATTGAGATAGAACTCGCTTTCACCGTCGCGAAAAACCTTGCGGCCCAGGGTTATTTCGCTGAAATCCAGGGGCAGTTTCTTGTGGGCATTATCCAGCGTAAGTTCAACGAAGGCCATACCCTGGCTTTTTTTTCGATCACTGCCGTGGAAAATGACATCTTCGCCTTTTTGTCCCCGCAGGTGGCGAATGTTTATTTCCCCCAGAACCCAGCGCACCGCGTCAACTATATTGCTTTTGCCGCACCCGTTGGGTCCGACAATTACATTGATGCCGGGTCCCAGCATAATTTCCGTATTATCGGCAAAGGTCTTAAAACCTTTAATATCCAGTCGTTTCAGAAACACCCGCTGTCCTCCTACATATGATTACCGCCCTGTATATTAACCCCGGATGTAAAGCCCACCGGCCACCTGATGCCGGCCTCCCACTAAAGCCAATAATATCATATTCGCGTCTTTTTTAGTTCTTCAATATATCGACCTGATCCGGTATTAATAGGATCATGGCGGCGTTTTACGAACCCTTTCCGATCCAGCCGCCGTTCAGATCCTCCGGCTATGGATACGGCAATCTCATCCGAATTCAGATCCTCCCGCCCGGCCACCGATAGCTCCTTAAAACTCATGATCTGTTGAATTTCAAGCAAATTTCGCCTATTATTGCCTATCATTTTAGACAGATCCCGCTGGTTTACCAGCAGAAGAACCTTGCTTACACCAGGAGTCTCCCCTTCGATATCACCGAGCAGCATCAGAGCCTGTTCTTTGAAAACGGCCTGTTGGACCAGTTCTCCAAACGCCGGGTGATAGGGTCCTGCCAGTACGGTCCCCGGACAACGCAGCTCTTCCCCGGGGTGAAGGCCCATCCTGACCACCGGTATGTTATGGCTCTGAAAGGCAATGTACATCTCCTTGCTGAGTTCAACCGCCTGCTCCAGGCTTAAGGGCAGGTAGCTTCCTTGAGCCAGCATATTTTCTAAACCGGTGTCTTTTATGACCAGGGTGGGGTATATTCTTACCAGATCAGGCGCCAGGCTTACCGCCCTTCTGGTGCTGTGGTAAACAGCCGCTTCATTGTCGCCGGGCAGGCCGAGCATCAACTGGATGCCCAGAGAAAACCCGGCCGCTTTAACCATCCGGCAGGCCCTTTCCGCCTGTCTCGCCGAATATTCCCGGCCGGACATATAAAGGACCCGGTCATCGAAAGATTGGATGCCCAGCTCAATAGTAGATACCCCCCACCTTTTCAAGAAGTCCAGGGACTCTTGATCGACACAGTCCGGCCGGGTGGAAAGGCGCACCCCTTTAAGCAGTCCCCTGCCCAGATAAGGCCTCGCCATGGCCAGGTATGCTTCCTGGGTAGACTTGGGCAGAGCGGTAAAGCTGCCTCCGAAAAAAGCCAGCTCAACTTCGGTTTGATTCCGGTCCATGGTCGACAGGTGTTTTTGAATAAGCTCTGGTATATCGGAGGGGGGAGGAGCAAGACCGGGCCTGCTTATCCGGTTTTGATCACAAAACAGGCACTTGTAGGGACATCCCAGGTGGGGAATGAACACCGCTATATTAGCATGTTTCATTGACGCTTCCCTTTGCTCAGGCTCTCAATGTAGCCGACTTGAGTCAGGGCCTTTTCGGCCGCTCTCTGTTCAGCTTCTTTCTTGCTCTTTCCCTCACCGGTAGCCAGTTGTTCGCCCCGGTAGTATACACCCGTGACAAAGGTTTTGTCATGGGCCGGACCGTATTCGTCAACTACTGAATAATGCACATTATCCTTGTCCCAGGCCTGCACCAGTTCCTGCAGGCGCGACTTATAATCATAATAATCCCCGCGGGCGGTTTCCAAAATGATGTCCTCTAGATACTTCATGATAAAATCACTAGCCGCTGCATAGCCCTGGTCCAGGTAGACAGCGCCTATGACCGCTTCGGCGGCATCGGCCAGAATGGACTTGCGCATGCGCCCGCCGGACATTTCCTCTCCCCGCCCCAAAAGGATATACGGAGCCAGTTGCAAGCGACTGGCGACGCTGACCAGGGCCTTTTCGCATACCACCCGGGCCCTGATTTTGGTCAGTTCACCTTCCGCTTTATTGCCAAAATGGGTATAAAGGTATTCGGCCACCGCCAGGTTGAGCACCGCATCGCCCAAGAATTCCAGCCTCTGGTTGTTTCCCGAGGTGTTTCTTTCCTGGGCATAGGAGGGGTGCGTCAAAGCCATTAACATCAATTCTTCTCGGTTGAACCGCATACCAAGTTCCTCAAGAAATCTGCGAGGGATCTTTCTTTCCATAGGCCGCCCTCCTTTCTTGGGCTTTAAAAAGAACCTGTAACGCTTACTCCCGGGTCTGCTCAATTGCTTTCCTCTGCATGGCAACAATGCCGTTTTGGCCGCATTCAAAAGCCGCCCTCAGGCCGTAGTATACCGCTTCCCGATTGGAACTGCCGTGGCATACTATACTGATGCCGTTTACCCCCAGCAGCGGCGCCCCGCCTATCTTGGTGTAGTCCAGCTTATCGAAAACGGCGGGCAGACGGCTAAATTCCTTGACTACTGCCCGGGCTATGAACATAGCCGCGCCTTCCAGGGTCTTAATCACGACATTGCCCACAAAACCGTCACAGACCACTACATCGGCTTTGCCCAGCAATAGATCGCGCCCTTCAATATTGCCGACAAAATTCAGGCTGTTTTGCTTTTTTAATAATTCGTAGGTTTCAACACTGACGCTGTTTCCCTTTCCCTCTTCCTCGCCATTGCTGAGTAAAGCTACGCTCGGTTCGGGATTCCCGGTGACGATCGTGGCATAGGTTTTACCCAGGACGGCAAACTGCAGCAGTTGTCTGGGTCGACAATCCACGTTGGCCCCCACATCAACCAGCAGAGTGCCCTTCTCCTGCACCCCGGGTAGTTGAGTAACAATGGGAGACCGCTCCACGCCTTCCATTCGGCCCAGAATAAAAATCGCCGCCGCCATCTGCGCTCCCGTGCTTCCACAGGATAATACCGCATCGGCCAGGCCTTGTTTTACCAATCCGGTAGCTATTACTATGGAAGCGTCTTTCTTTTTCCGCAGAGCGTGGGCGGGAGACTCGTCCATAGTGATAACTTCGCTGGCCGGGACACAGCGAACCAGGTCTGAATTGACGCCCGCCAGCTGCATTTCCCTTTCTACGACATCGGCGCCGCCTACCAGAAAAACCTGGTTTCCGGTCTCCTCGGCCCATTTCCAGGCCCCGGCGATGACTTCCCCCGGCCCCCGGTCACTGCCCATAACATCTACTGCTATCTTCATCGGCTTCCTCCTTAAAAAAACAAAAAGTAAGCTATAAGCCTTAAAAGACTACATACCTTACTTCTTGAATGGAATCAAATCCAACCGGGCTACATAACATTTTTGCCTTTATAAAAGCCGCAGCCCAAACATGCCCGATGCGGCATTTTAAGTTCATGGCATTGGGGACATTCTACCAGACCCGGCTTATCGATCTTTCTCCATTCCGCCCGGCGCTTGTTTTTACGGGAATGACCTTGACGTCTTTTGGGAACACCCATCTCGGGACCTCCTTCTTATTTTAAGTTCTTAAGTTTCTCCCACCGGGGATCGATATCGTCGCTTCCACAGGAACAGGACTTTTCGTTCCGGTTGCCGCCGCAGACCGGGCAGAGACCCTGACAGTCTTCCCGGCATACCGGAGTAAAAGGCAGCTCCGTTACCAGATATTCCCCGATTATAGGCTCTACATCCACCAACCCGGAACCGTAGACCAGAAAATCTTCATCCATTTGGTTCAGGGTTTCTTTGAATTCTTCACCAATTGTAAAGAGCACCTGGGTGGATATAGGCCAGATAAGTGTTTCCAGGCAACGTGAACAGGTAAGCGCAACCCGGGTCTCCACAACACCCCTGGCACTGAAATAATCTCCGTGGTTGTACACCTGTAGGGATACCTTCACCGGGTCCAGAAAACCGCCCTGCTCGCCAAGCAATTCTTTATTGCCTTGATACTCAAGCTCGAAATTTTCGCTTTTGCCCGGGTGAAGTTTTAACGTTCTCAGGTCAATCTTCATTGTCTGCACCCCGAAAAACACCAGATTAATTATAGTCTGCCCCAATTCCTGTTGTCAACCAAGGAAAGAGCCTTTTTATTCTTAAACTAGAAAGGGGCGGGTAGCTTTGACCCGCCCCCATTTTAAAAATCCTACTTTGACAGGTTGTAAGTATCCCGGGCAATAACCAGTTCTTCATTGGTCGGGATGACAAAAATACGGACCTTGGAATCTTCGGTTGAAACATCAACCTGTTTGCCTCTCACGTTGTTCTTGGCAACATCCATCTTGATTCCCAGCGCTTCAAGGTCTTTACAGATGTTTTCACGCATACCGATGCCGTTTTCGCCTACGCCGGCGGTGAAGACGATGCAGTCGCAGCCGTTCAGCTTGGCATAGTAGTTGCCGATGTAACCCTTGATCTTGTTGTAGTATACATCGAGGGCCATCTGAGCTCTCTGGTTGCCGGAGGCGGCGGCTTCATCGATGTCGCGCAGGTCGTTGGAGACGCCGGAGAGTCCCAGCATACCGGACTTCTTATTGAAATAGCTGTTGGCTTCGGAAGAATTCATGTTCAGTTTGTCCATTAAGAAGAAAACGATAGCGGGGTCGATGTCGCCGGAGCGGGTGCCCATGACCAGACCTTCCAGAGGAGTGAATCCCATGGTGGTGTCAACCACCTTGCCGTCCTTGATGGCGGCCATACTGGCGCCATTACCCAGGTGCAGGGTGATAATTTTGCAGTCTTCATATTTCTTGCCCAGCATTTCCGCAGCCTGGTGGGCCACATAGAAATGAGAAGTTCCGTGGAATCCGTAGCGGCGCACATGAAACTTTTCATAGACTTCATAGGGCAGGGCGTACATGTAGTTGGAGGGTCCCATGGTCTGATGGAAAGCGGTGTCAAATACGGCTACGTGTTTTACATTGGGCATAAGTTCCTGGCAGGCTTCGATACCCATCAGGTTGGGGGGGTTGTGCAGGGGAGCGATGTCGAAGCAGTCGCGGATAACTTTTTTAACCTCATCGGTAATAACTACGGAAGAAGCAAAGTTTTCACCGCCGTGCACAACACGATGGCCGACGGCACCGATTTCGTCCATGCTCTTGATGCAGCCGTATTCAGAATTTACAAGAACTTCCAATACCAGTTTCATTCCGGCCGTGTGATCGGGCAGATCTTTCTTAATGACAACCTTGTCCTTGCCCTGGGGTTTATGATCCAGGGTGCTTCCCGGGATTCCTACGCGGTCAACCAAACCTACGGCCATAACTGACTCATCAGTCATGTCCATGACCTGATATTTGATTGATGAACTACCACAGTTAACGACGAGAACCTTCATCCAATACATACCTCCTCAAAGAAAAAAATAACTATCTCAAGATACAAGAATCTCGAATCCTTCCTGTACCTTCAGCTACGCTCGAACCACTACATTGGCCGTTACATTGACGATATCTTCCACGCTGCAGCCTCTGGACAGGTCGTTAACCGGTTTAGCTAAACCTTGCAGGATAGGTCCAATGGCTTCGGCTTTAGCCAGTCTCTGTACGAGCTTGTACCCTATGTTTCCGGCATTAATGTCCGGGAATATCAAAACATTGCAGGAGCCAGCGACTAAGCTGCCCGGAGCCTTGGAAGCACCGACACTTGGTACAATAGCCGCATCGAATTGCATTTCACCATCAACCTTGAGATGAGGATATTTTTCCTTGGCGATCTTGGTGGCCTCAACCATCTTGTCAACTGAGGGATCGCTGGCGCTTCCCTTGGTGGAGAACGAAAGCATACCCACTTTGGGATCCTTCATGCCGCACAACACCTGGGCTGTTTCGTGGGAAGCAGCAGCAAAGGCTGCCAATTCTTCGGGCTTCGGATAAATTGATACAGCACAGTCGGCAAATACGAAAGTGCCTGCATCGCCAAATTCACAGTTGGGAACTATCATAACGAAGGAACCGGATACGGCGGGAATGCCAGGAGCAGTTTTTATAATCTGGAGGGCTGGACGCAGTACATTGCCGGTAGTGTTTTCAGCGCCGGCCACTTCGCCATCAGCCTTTTCCATTTTAACCATCATGGAAGCGAAGAACAGGGGATCCAGCATGCTTGCCTTGGCTTTGTCCAGATCTACACCTTTGCTCTTGCGCATTTCATAGAACGCCTGAACAAAATCGTCAAAATAAGGAGCTTTGCCGGGATCTACAATTTCGGCTCCTGTCAGATCAGCTCCCACCTTGCCGGCCAGATCCTTGATAGCAGCTTCATTGCCAAGCAAAATGGGATAGGCGATTTTGTTATCGACAATACCCTTGATTGCTTTCAAGGTTCTTTCCTCAGTTCCCTCGGGCAGAACGATTCTCTTGGGATTCTGTGCCGCCTTGGCTCTAATTTCCTCTAGTAGTGTCATCTTTTTTCCTCCCTTGTTTTTAAGCATAATTAAATTGCAGAACGCTCATATTCTTTGTTAATTTTAGCACAAAGGACTATACTAGTGGTAAAATTTATCTTGCCTGATCACCCCGCTCAAAGGAGATTTGCCTGTGGCTGTCCTGGGAATAGTAGCTGAATTTAACCCATTTCATAACGGGCACCAGTACCTGCTAAAACAAGCAATAGATCAGATCCAACCCTCGGCTGTAATATGTGTAATGAGCGGCCCTTTTACACAAAGAGGCGAGCCTGCCATATGCAGCAAATGGGCCCGGGCCGAAATGGCTTTACAAGCCGGAGTCGACCTGGTTATCGAGTTGCCCTTTTGCTTTGCAGCCCGCAGTGCCTATTATTTTGCCCGGGGCGCCCTTTTAACCCTGCACCAAACCGGAGTTGTCTCGCATATTGCCTTCGGCAGTGAAAGCGGTCGACTTGAACCCCTGACTTCCGTTGCCCGCTTATTAGCCTCGGAGCCGGAAGCTTACCGGTCCCTGCTCAAACATTATTTGGACCAGGGCTTGAGCTTTCCAGTAGCCCGCTCCCATGCATTGCAGAACTCGCTGCCGGATCCGGATCTGCAAATAGGTGAATTGCTGCGGGGATCCAACAATATTCTGGGTATAGAATACCTGCATGTCATCTACGAAGAGAAACTGCCGCTGGTTCCCATAACCATTAGCCGCCAGGGTTCTGCTTATCACAGCACCGAACTGGGTTCTTATGCCAGCGCCAGCGCGATTCGCCAGGCTGCCGGAAAAGCGGCGCCTTCCCCATTAATATCCCCAGCTATGCCGCTCTCCAGTTGGGATATTCTGCAAAGGGAAATTGACCGGGGATGCGCGCCGGTATTGCCCAATGCTTTGGAGCAAAGCATTTTGTTCAGGCTGCGCAGCGTCTCAAAAGCTGATTTAGCAAAGATCTACGAAGTCACCGAAGGGCTGGAAAACCGCATCAAAGATGCGGCCCGAACCTGTGCCACGCTTGATTCTATCCGGCACCGGATCAAATCCAAACGCTACAGTCTGACCCGCATAGACCGGGTACTTCTATATGCTTTACTTTCCCTGTCCAAAGAGCAAATTGGCTCATTTGACCGGACTGGACCGCAGTATTTGCATATCTTAGGTTTTTCGTCAAAAGGCCAAAAAATCCTTCAGAGCATTAAAAATAAATCATCTCTGGATGTGCTGGTGCGGGGCCAGGATGTTGCCCGGGTTTTGAATAATTCCGACCACCCCGGCGCTCCGATGCTGACCCTGGATGTGTTGGCCACCGACATCTATACCCTGCTCTTCCCCCACCCGCCGCAAAGGACAGCCGGCCGTGATTTCAAGACGCCGCCCGCTCGGGTTTATACTTGAGCGTGCTGTTTAATGCATTAAGTGGCCGCTGAAAAATCGGCCAGCTTTTGTTTTATAGCCTCTAAATGGACTTCAGCCGCCTGCCTGCCCAGGGCTACTAATTCACTTGATTTATTGAAGTCTCTGGAAGCGTAATGCCCCACTTCCGGTTTAATCAGTATGTCGGCCTGCTGGGATATCAGGTCAAACTGAGGCTTCTGCATGATATCCAGGGAGGTCATAATAACGTCCATAGCGGTGTTGATGACGATTTCCCGGGCATGGGTATAGTTGACCTCAACTGCAATAACGATATCCGCTCCTTCTTCCCGGGCCACATCGATCGGCAAGCGGTTGGCCACCGCTCCATCAACTAAAACCATTTTGTCAAGGTGGACCGGCTGGAACACGCCGGGAATAGATATGCTGGCCCTTATGGCATCGGCTACCGGCCCTTCTCTAAATACAACCGCTTCGCCGGAAATAAGGTCGGTGGCAACTGTGATAAACGGGATTTCGAGATCGGCAAAGGTCTTGTTTTTAGTCATCAACTCTAAGAAATAGTGAATTTTTTTCCCTTCCATAAAACCCATCCGGGGAAAACGAACGTCAAAAAGCAGACTGGTATCCATACATTCGATCAGGCGATCAAGCATATTAATTTTGGCGCCGGCGGCATATATTCCGCCCACCATGGCGCCCATACTGCAGCCCACTATCACGTCAATGGGTATCTGGTTTTCCTCCAGCACCTGAATGACCCCTATATGAGCCAAACCCCGGGCGCTGCCCGAACCCAAAACCAGACCGATTTTTGGTCTATCACCCAGCATTCGCTTCCCTCCTGCTTCACCTTTTTGATCTTATACAAAGCCTGGCTTTCCAGGCTTAGAGCTTCTAAATCAAAGCGGCGCAGACATATATATGTTTAAACTTGGGCCTTAGGGTTGATGCGTATATGTCTATGTTAGGACGGGTGTTATTCCTGTTGCTTGTCTTAATATTAACCCTTTTTATGCTAATAAATCCACGAGAAACCATAGCCGCGGCAATGGACGGTATAAAACTATGGGCATCGGTGCTTCTGCCAGCTCTCTTGCCCTTCTTTATAAGCGCCGAACTCATTATTAGCAGCGGCCTGGCGGTATTTATCGGGGTCCTGTTGGAGCCTGTAATGCGTCCCCTGTTCAGACTGCCCGGTTGCTGCTCCCTGGTTGTGGCCATGGGCTTTACCAGCGGGTTTCCGGTAGGAGCCATCATGACCCGCCGTCTTTATGAGGAAAAGATGATCGAGGCCGACCAGGCAGAAAGGCTGGTGTCCTTTACCAACAACTCCAGCCCCCTGTTTATCATTGGCGCGGTTGGGGTGGGAATGCTTTCTTCGCCACTGTTCGGCTATATACTGGCCCTGTCCCATTACCTTTCCAACCTTCTACTCGGATTACTATGGCGCTTTAGAGCTTCTTCGGATACAGCCTTAAAGTCCCCGGAAGGTATATGGAAGCGGGCCTGGAACAGTTTGAAAAGCTATCCCAGCCCGGGGCCGGGCAAAATGCTGGGTGATGCCATAAAAAATAGCCTGAACAATATTCTGGCTATCGCTGGATTTGTAGTTTTTTTTTCCTTGTTAACCAGGATGCTCAGCGTCACAGGAATCATGGAGAACCTTGCCCAGGCCTTGAGCAGACTCCTTCCTGCCTTAACCTACAATATGGCGTACGCACTCTTAACCGGTTTTTTTGAAATAACCCTGGGAACCAAATGCGCGGCAGCCGGAATTGAAGAAAAAATACTGCCGCAATTGCTTATTATCAGCATCATTCTGGCCTTCAGCGGGTGCAGTATCATCGCCCAGGTCATGAGCACCGTGGCCGGCCTTCCCATCCGCCTGTCTTTTTATCTCCTGGCGCGGCTCGTACAGATAGGATTATCGGTCTTATTTACCTGGCTGGCTTATCATTGCCTTGCTTCCGAGCCGGTTCTTTTCACTTCTTCGATTCCCTTGGGCAAGCTGCTTTACTCTTTTGATGCCTGGTCACTGGCTTTATATTCCCTGGCCGGTGGGCTGACTGTACTCACCCTGACCGCGGTATTAAGCCTGCTTGTCAACCTTAAAAATCGCCTGTCTTAAGCGCCTGTTTTATATCATCCCGCCCCCGCGAAACTGCTTCCAGACCACGGCTCAACACTATTTCCATGTGGGCCAGGACCCCCTCTGCATATTCGTTGGCGTCCCGCCTGATTTCAATCGCAACTTCTTCAGCCTTGGAAACGATCTCTTCAGCTACTTTCATAGCCTGCTGGGTTATTTCGTTCTCATCAACCATACGGGCCACTTTATCTTTGGACATCTCGAAATATTGCTCCGCTTCGTCACAGGCTTCTCTGACAATCCGTTCCTTTTCATTTAGGACCAATTTAGCTGTCTCCAGCTCTTCCGGTAATATGGCGCGTATACGGTCCAGGCGGTCGAGGAACTTGTGGGTTTCAACGATTACTTTGCCATTGGAAAATGGAACCTTTTTGCTCTCTTTAATGATCAATTCCATTTCATCAAGAACTCGATATATCTCCATCATTGCCCTTTTCCTCCTTAATCCACGTGATAATAATGCAAAACGGATTCCCCGTATTGAGTTATCCGGATTCGAGAAAGATTTTCATAAATGTCTAGCATGAGCATTTTGCGCCGGGTTCGCAGAATTACCAGTCCCCCGGGGGACAAAAGCTTGGCAGGACCTAACGCAATCATTATTTTGCCAAAGATACTCTCCTGGTCAAATGGAGGGTCTACATATATATAGTCAAATTGTAGTGCATTCCTTTCCAGGACCCTTAAAGCCTGAAATACATCATGGCCATAAATTTCAAATCCTTCGGAAAAACCGCAATTTTTTATATTCTCAGTAATAACCCCGACAGCGGCCCGGTCATTATCCACAAAAAACACCGGGCGGGCTCCCCTGCTTAAGGCTTCAATACCGACACTGCCACTTCCTGCAAATAGGTCCAGAAAAGCAGCCTCATAAACCCCAGGTCCCAAAACGTTGAACAAGGCTTCTTTAATCATGTCCGTTATAGGACGGGTTTTCATGCCCCGCGGGGCATTTAGCCTTTTTCCCTTGGCCTTACCGGCTATTACTCTCAAAAAGGCCCATCTCCTTTTAATGTTTCGCCGTATTATGTAACTTGCCCTTTATG
>Ga0232080_100045_pt1 | contig 38172 bp, 37 predicted proteins | sample SJ14nscriptome_FD_186098 | JGI IMG/M metagenome (GOLD analysis project Ga0232080, IMG submission 186098) | Metatranscriptome of enriched culture of PCE-dechlorinating microbial communities from Ithaca, New York, USA - SJ1.4 (Metagenome... ... | reverse complement strand
TTCCCTGGCAGCTTATCCCAAAGAGACTATGGGAATCACCACGTTGTTCCTGCAGCTTCGCACCCGTTTATTGCTAAACACGCACGTGCAGGTAGGGACGCCCAGAATGGATTGGGTGGCGTTCCCGATTTTAAACCGGGTTCGCAATCCGATTTACTGCTTCTTGTCGCACTAAATTTAGTACTATATCTTCTTTCGCGTTATCTATTCTGGGAGGAGGGAAAGTCGCTCCAGCACCTCTTCGGCCGCATCAATACCCCCGTCCAGGTACAGAGCACCGGCAAATGCTTCCATACACTCTGCAAGCACTCTGCCTGATGTCCAGACATGCATCCGTGCTTCACCCTTTCCCCATCTGACATACTGCTCAAGATGAATAGAACGGGCTGCATCACGGAGTACTGACATATTGACGAGATCCATCTTCTTGAGGGATACCGCTCCTTTGTCATGCTCACCCCCCTTGACGAGCCTGGTCAGGATAATAAGCTCAATAACGGCATCACCGAGCGTTGCCAGGGCATCAAGATGGGAATCTTCAGAAAGGCCCTGCTCCTTACTGTAGGCAAGTCTGGTCAGTGCCCTGAGCAGGAGGGACTTGTCCCTGAAGGTATAACCGGTAATCCGCTCAAGTTGTTCGGGAAATAATTCGGCAGTCATCAGTTACCGGGATCCAAGCATCTCGCTGATTGAACGGGCTGCCTGTTTTGCCCCTCCCATCGCCATGATGACCGTTGCTGCTCCGGTTGTGACATCTCCGGCTGCAAAGATCTTCGGATGAGAGGTTCTGCCATCTTCTTCGGTGACCACATTTCCTGCTCTGCCCTTATCAAGACCAGGGATCTGACTCACAAGGACCGGGTTCGGACCCTGACCGATCGCCTGAATGACAACATCACAGTCAAGGGTAAAGGTGTCATTATCGATTGGTTCTGGGATCGGCCGGCCACTTTTATCAAGATTACACATCTGCATCCGGATACATTCAATACCGGTTACCGCCTGTTCACCAAGGATCCGGATCGGATTTGCACAGGTAATAAACTCAATACCCTCTTCTTTTGCATGATGGACCTCTGCTGCACGAGCCGGAAGGTCTTCTTCACGTCTCCGGTAGACAAGGGTTACCTGCGCACCCATCCGTCGTGCGGTACGGGCCGCATCCATGGCAACATTCCCGCCACCAACGACGACAACCCTGTTCATTTTTGCCACCGGGGTGTCATATTCAGGGAACCGCTCAGCATGCATGAGATTGACCCTGGTCAGAAACTCATTTGCAGAATAGACACCGCTCAGGTTCTCGCCAGGAATTCCCATAAAGTATGGAAGACCTGCACCGGTTCCAAGAAGTATGGCATCATACTCTTCCAGTTCTTCAAATGAGACGGTTCTTCCGACCAGATGGTTCAGGCGGAGATCAACACCCATCGCAAGGATAAGGTCAATCTCTGCTTTTACCACGTCTTTAGGCAGACGGAATGAAGGAATACCATAGGTCAGAACACCGCCAGGGGCATGGAGCGACTCATACAGGACAACATCATGACCGTCCTTTGCAAGTTCTCCAGCTGCAACAATGCCTGCCGGTCCTGAACCTATGACAGCGACCCGCTTTCCGGTTGCAGTCTTTCGTGCAGGGACAGTAAGACCCTTTGCCCGTTCCTGGTCGGCTGCAAACCGCTCAAGCTGACCGATCCGGATGGGAGTATCTTTCTTTCCAAGAATACACAATGCCTCACACTGGGTCTCCTGCGGACAGACACGCCCACAGATAGCCGGAAGAAGGTTCTGCTGCCTGATACTCTCTGCCGCCTCTAAGAATTTACCCTTCGCGATGAGGGCAACAAAAGCGGGGATGTCTATATTGACCGGACATCCGTCAACGCATCCGGGTTTTTTGCACTGAAGACACCGGCCTGCTTCTTCTATGGCCTCTTTAGGAGAGAGTCCGTAATCCACCTCTTCAAAATCCTTCAGACGGTCAGTAACGCTTCGATCTCCCATTTATTGCTGCCCTCCACAGGTACACTGGTGTTCTTTCCATAATGCCAGGGCTTCCTTTTCATGCTCCATGTAATATCGCTGGCGTTGCATCAGGTTGTCAAAATCGACCTGGTGAGCATCGAATTCCGGTCCGTCGACACAGGCAAACTTTGTCTTTCCATCAACAATGCATCTGCAGGACCCACACATGCCGGTTCCATCGACCATAATGGGATTGAGCGAGACAAAGGTCTTTATCCCCTGCTCCCGGGTCACATTGGATGTGACTTTCATCATAATGGTTGGGCCGATGATCCAGACTGCGTCAACCTTCTCTTCACCAATAACCTGTTTCAAAAGATCGGCTGCAAATCCATGATATCCTTTTGAACCATCATCAGTTGCAATGAGAAGTTTGTCACAGATCTCTGCCATCTCATCTTCAAGGATAAGAAAATCTGCATTTCGTGCTCCAAGTATACCAATAACCCGGTTACCTGCATCTTTTAAGGCCTGTGCGATGACGGGTGTTGACGCAATACCAACACCACCGCCGACCAGCACACAGGTCCCATATTGCTTTATTTCACTCGGGCATCCAAGTGGTCCGGCGATATCACTGATGGTGCCACCTGTGGGAATTGCAGCAAGGGCATGCGTGGTTTTTCCGACCGCCATGAAGATGATTCGGACCAGATCTCCGGAAATCTTTGAAATTGTCAGGGGAATCCGCTCACCGGTCTCATCAATCCTAATAATAACAAACTGGCCGGCCTTAGCATTCCGGGTCACATGGGGAGCGTTTACCCATATCTCATAGACATTTTCGGATAATTTGAGAGATTTTTCGATTATATACACCAGATGTCACATCCGGAAAAAATTATTCGGGCCCTTATTTATTGCCCGTCCAGCTTCTTTACTTTACGCACCCGGACGGCAACACCGCGGGAGGAACGGATCATCTCATCAGCACCCATAACTGCCCGTCCGGTTGCCATGGCCTTATCTCCGATAACCAGTACTTCATCTCCAGGGCGGATAACCGGGTCGGCATCAATAACACCAGGGGCCAGAATATCACCCTGGGGCATAAAGTCATCGATATATACCCGGTACCCGGTTTCAATGAGCGCCCAGCCATCAAAGGTGGGTCTTATCATACCATGAGCGGGGTCGGTTGAGAAGTAAAGATTTCTGCCCCGTTTTACCACCTGCTCCGGAAATGACCCTTTTACTTCCAGATTTTGCACCTTGAGATCGTACCCGAACTGGAATGAGATCATCCCTCTGACCAGATGTGATTTGACCTTTCGCTCTCCGGAAAGGGCCTCGCTTAATGCCTGTAGAGATACAGAATCAGTAAGCTGATCTGTCTGGCAGGTGAATTCTATCTCAAACCCTGCTTGATCTGCAGCATCCTTTGCAATGATTCGTGCATCCCCATCCAGATGAGCAATAACCCGACGGTAAGGATGTCTGGTAAAGTACCTAACCAGAGTCTTAGTGATCTGGAACCGCTCCTCATGGTCCCAGTACCCGGTGACCGGCACATCATATGCTGCGGCAGGATAACAGAGCTCAAGATCACGAGGAACAAGTCCCAGGGGAGAGGTCATGATCAGCTCATGTGCCCGTCTTCCGATGGCCTGGCTGAATTTGCGGTGAGACTGGGAAAGGCTGTAGGGTTTTTTTGCTGAACAGGGGATCAGAACCGCGACATCTGCAACCGGTGGGATATACCTCTCTACCAGCCGGTCTGCAAACCGTCTGACTTCAACTCGGTGAATACTGTCTCCGGATGTTGCAAGGAAAGGACCTGTGCGGGATACCGGGCAATACTGCTCCATCCGGTCCGACATCTCAATATGCCGCATAATCGAGACAAATTCTGGTTTTGTTCTGCATCTTCCATCAAGAAACTCACGAAATGTCCCGTCGCGGATCCTGTGCCCGATTCTCGCCAGTTCCTGGTCGAGTGCGATCCGGTTATGCAGGAGGAGATCGCCACTCAGGCATCCCTGGCAGGAACAGAGTCCTTCTCCCATCACTTTTTCCGGATACTGTCCGTCGGGGAGACAGAATTTCTCCTGGGTCGTTGCTAGGTCGGTTGCGATGTAATCAAAGAGATCAAAACCAGCATGAACCAGAATTGCCGCATTTTCCGGTAGTGCTGCACCGGGGAGATACCAGCAGGTGTCCGGCGGTGTGGAGGCTTTCAGTTGATCCAGGAGCTGACAGAAGTCTCGGGGACGGGAGAGCAGGGTATGCCAGTTCGGGGTGATGACTGTATCTCCTGACTGAATATTAACTGGCGCATGAATATGGAGCGGTATTGGTTGTTCTCCGTCACGGATCAGAAAACGGGATACAAAATCCGGATCCTCGATCGGTGGGATGTTTGTTCCGGACCGGGTATTCAGGGTAGGAAAGAGCCTGGTCGTGTCGGTAGCAGACGGCAAGTTGAGAATAGTATCGTCCACGGACAGGCGACCATACCGGGCTGTTCCGTCACGGCTGAGGATCTCAACTCCCTTCATCCTGCACCTCCACGGTGGGGAGAATCTGTGTTATCAGGTCTTTCCAGACCGGACGACACCTGATGGTGAAATGAGAGTCCGGGTTCGTCTCCATGAGTCTGGCAATTCCGATACATCCGGTTTTAATCATTTCCTCGTCAAAATCAGGGATCTCACTCTGCCCGATGGGGAATGTTTCGGTGAGTTCTGCCGGGAAGGGACCGAAGGGAGGCTTGAAGTAAAATACGGAATCATACCCCTCGGTCTGTTTCTTCTTGATATGCCGGCTGAAGCTGATGAGAGTCCGCTCTCCGGTGGTTAGCCGCCCAACCATCTGGTGATACCGCACGACCTCGGTCCGTTTGCAGCTCTCATCGCCCCGGTAAAAGAATCGGCGTTTGGTCTCACGGTCAAGTGCGGTGAGTTCTTCATTATACCCAAGGAACGTCCGGTATCCCCGGAGCAGGGCTGGATGAGAACGGCATCGTTCATCCACCAGTTCCCAGAGCACACCGTCACGGATTGCCTGCCTGACACGGTTGATCTCGGCAAGAGAGACTCGCAGGTTATGCATGGCAAGGAGTCGCTCCCGGTCAGGTGATTCATTCAGTTCCTTTGCGGTATGACCGACACAGACCGGACAGGGGCAGGGAAGGTAGGAGAGTTCGTTCAGGTGATAACTCCCATGGGTGGTCATGTACCGTCCGTCCTTGGCATAGAGGGCATAGGCTGCAGAATCAAAGAGATCGCATCCCATCGCAACCGCCAGGGCAAACATGGACGGGTGACCGGCTCCAAAGAGATGGACACAGACGGCTGGAGAAAGACCGCGTTTTGCAGTCATCACCACCTGTACAAGTTCAGCATACCGGTAGGATTCCATGAGAGGGACGACAGCACCAATGGGACAGAACCGAAATCCTGCCTCAGACAGTCTCCTCCCGGTCTCTTCACGAAGGTCTGGAAACAGACCACCCTGAACCGGTCCGGCAAGGGTGTGGTGCTCATGGTCTGCAATATCTTTTGCCTCCATGATCCGGTCCATCGTCACCGATAGTTCCTGTTCCACTTGTTCCCGGGGAGAGTCCGGATGGGTCGGAATATCCAGCGGGACGATGATATCGGATTTTATTGCCTGCTGGAATGCGATGGTCTGGGCATTGGTTATCTCAACTTCGCCATAGACCGAGAGCTGAAAAGATCCAGAGTCGGTCATAATGACCCCGTCAAAATCCAGGGTCTTTGCAAGACCATCAGTAAGGGCACGCTCACGATACTCTTCAGACCGGGAGAAGATATATGCATTGGTGATGACCGCTTCAACGCCCATCTCCTGCATCTCTTTTGGGGTTATCAGGTTCAGGTGCGGGTTGATAACCGGAAGCAGGGTCGGGGTTTTGACGGTCTTGCCTTGTCCGGAGAGTTTTCCGATTCGTCCGGCTATGTCTTTTTCTAAAATTTCAAAGGAGAGGGTCATATATGAAAATTGTTTCGCATTATTGTTGGTCTCCAGATTATGCTCGCGATCGCTTGTGTGAGAGGTATTGGTTAGCTAAACGATCAGGTACGTATTATTTGTGAGGGTTCACTGATTGGTTTTTCGTATAGGAGAGGGGAGTGAGATAAATTCTTTCGGAAATTACCCACAATGTCAAACCAGAATAGGAGGGGTACATATGGAATACACCATTTATAAAACCTTCAATTTTCTCTTAAAATGTTTTGTATCCTTTTTTTCTTAGAGACTGCAAAAACAGATATCCAATGTCCGCATACATAGAAGTTAGGGATGAACAGAAAACCGGTTTTCCGAATAGGAACCGATGACTTTAAAGAACTCATCGATGAAGGAGGCTATTTCGTAGATAAATCTCTGTTTATCCGTGAAATTATTGATGGAAATAAAGTGGTTCTTCTTCCCCGTCCTCGTCGGTTTGGAAAAACCCTGAACATGACCATGCTCAGATACTTCTTTGAAAAGACGGAGAATGACCAAAATTACCTTTTTGAAGGATTAGCCATATCACATTATTCTGAATACCAGAAACACCAGGGACAATACCCGGTAATATTCATCAGTCTGAAGGATGTGAAGGGTGTATCTTGGGTTGAGAGTAGAAGACGATTGGTTGAGAAAATCGGTGAACTTCTCGCACAGTTCAAATATATCGAACCGACACTGGATCCAATCTACCAGGACGGGTTTCACGCTATCCTTTCTGGAAACCCCGATGATGCCTCTATGAAAGCCAGTCTTAAAAACCTCATAACATGGCTTTACAATTATCATCAGAAACCCGTCATTGTCCTCATTGACGAATATGACAGCCCTATGATCGAAGCATGGACTCATGACTACTATCATGAGATGACAGAGTTCATGCGATCATGGCTTGGCGGTGGACTCAAACATGAGAACGCCCATGCTCTCTACCGGGCAGTCATCACCGGAATACTTCGGATTGCAAAAGAGTCGATATTTTCTGACCTCAATAATCTCAAAGTTATCTCCACTCTTCAGTCCCACAAGGTATCACAGATGTTCGGATTTACCGAACATGACATCGATACAATCCTGTCTGATTTCTCGATTCCGGATCACGGAAAAGTCATTCGCGAGTGGTATAATGGATACTCCTTTGGAGATCAGGTGATCTATAACCCCTGGTCTGTAACGAATTACATAGATAATCTACCTAATCCACCCGGCCCTCACTGGCTCAACACCTCTGCTAATACTCTTGTGTATGAGGAACTTGGTCGCGGAGGAATTGAAATAAAGCGTGATCTGGAGAAACTCCTTTCCGGAGAAGAGATTAGGTACCCGATTACAGAAACAATTACCTTCAGGGATATCGGAAGAAACCCTGCAAATATATGGAGTTTTCTGTACTTTTCAGGATACCTCAGGGCAGGAGATCCGAAATTTGCAGATTATGATCCGAACCTCCTCACATATGCATTGAGTATTCCAAACAAGGAGATTTCGGCAGCATATAAACAATTTGTAAACAGCCAATTTGAGAAAGGAGATCCGTCATCTGGTATAACCTCATTTCTCTCAGTATTTCTGGAGAACAAAAAAGCAGAGATACTTGAGCAGACTTTACAAAACCTAACTATCAGTCTTGTAAGTTTCTATGATCTTGCACGACTCCCTGAAGCAGTTTTTCATGCTTTTGTTCTCGGTCTTCTCGCAAATCTGATATCAGTCTATGATGTCAGATCAAATGCAGAATCCGGACTTGGGAGAGCTGATATCCTGATGATCCCAAAAACAACCAGGTATCAGACCGGATATGTGATAGAATTTAAATCAATATATCCGAATGATGATATCGAGAAATCGGCACAGGAGGCATTAACGCAGATTCGGGAGAGAAAGTATGATAGTTCACTCATATCCGGAGGGATAGAACCTAATATAATCCGATATCTTGCGGTCGTGGTTCAGGGTAAAAGCGTAATGGTAAAGGAGTGGTTTGATACCTAATCAAATTAGAACAGGTAATACAGGTCAATATTTCAGTTAATTTAATTCAAACCCCACTTATCAGAAATACTACACGTGGTATCTTCTCCCGCAGATATCTTTTTTTTTTTAATCGTATTACCCAATAGCCAATTATCCCGGTATTCAAAACCGAACATAACGTTTTTACATTCCAGATTTGGGCAGCACTTATTTATGTGACCCATCCTTTTCTGAAAATATCTGCCCTTCAAATGTGAATATCTGAACCGACGATTCCTGCCAGCATCCTCTGGGAAGTCCTGCCTTCATACACGTATGGTCGAGAAACTCAGTCACATTCCATCCCCACTCCACTGGAACCTGGGGGAGTAGAAGACCGGACCGGCCATAGCCTCTGACAATCAGCCCGTGTTTTCCAACTGTTATCGCTCCCGGCCGGTCAGCAGGAACTACCTCCAATAGTTCTGGTTCAGTCAGAACTGTCACTTCTACTGCGATATCAGGGAGTTCCTTTGGTGTAACGGGGGGAAATCGCGGATCTCCGGTTGCTGCAGAGCAGGCAGCTTCACGGATGGCATCACGGAGTGGCATTATGGCATGGGGAAATCCTATGCAACCTCGAAGATCGCCATGCTTGGTCAGCGTTACAAATACCCCTCGTTTTTTGGAGAAGACCGGTGGAAATTCCGGTTCTATGTAGGGTTCCCGTGCAATATGTTCGTGTAGTACATGGCGTGCATGAGAGAGAGCTAGTTCCCCTTCTGCTGGTGTAAGAAGTTCCATGCATGATTGATAGTCTCTGACAGTATTTATCTGTCAGGATGAAAAAGGAAGATCAGAATGAGTCAAGAATTGACTTCAGACCTGCTTTCCCAAGTTTTATTGCCAGCATGGGATTTGCTGCGATGATATTTTTTATAAGATTTAAGGTATTGAAATCTGAAAGGTTCATTTTTGAGACTGAGTGCACAATTGCATTCAAGTCATCATCATTCAGTTTGACAAACACCTCTTTGATCTGGTAATTTCTCTCAAGCGCCTTTCCAAGATATGATGCTCTCCATGTCTTATCATAAGGCATCAATGCCTGAGCAGATGTATCGCCTTTTTCAATAGCCTTGGATCCAACATCTCCGGCAAGTTTTCCGGTATAAAGAGCGGCATAAATACCACCACCGGTGAGGGGATCTGACACACGGGCTGCATCACCGACGATCATGAGGTTGTTTGCAACCGTGCATGGGAGCGGCTGACAGATGGAGACACCACCGGCGATAAGCTCAATGATCTTACCATTTGGAAAATTCCTGGCGACGAAGCGATTCAGGTAGTCAATCGGCCGGTTTCCTGATTTGCATCGGTCTCCACCGACACCAATACCCACGTTGGCGGTCTTATCACCTTTTGGAAATATCCATACATAACCACCTGGTGCGATGTTGTTACCTACGTAGAACTCAGTTGCATGAGCATCGATGTCAATCCCGGTCATCAGATACTGGGCACAGGTCTCCATCTCACGAAGAGGGACAGTTGTGTCGATGCCGCACCAGCGTGCAAACTTTGACTCAACACCGTCTGCTGCGATGGTAAGTCCTGCCCTGACTTCATGAGCGATACCTCCCTGATTAAGAATAGCACCCTTTACCACCCCATCCTCCATGATTGGGGTAACAGCACGAGTCTTTACCTGGATGTCGGCTCCTGCTCCGGCTGCCATCCAGACAAGGTCTCGATCAAATACCTTGCGGTGCAGAACATAGCCAACCTCTGCTCCTGCCTTTTCCGGTTCAAGTTCCATCTTAAACCCGTCAGGTGCTATGATATTGGCCTTCTCAATCTCTGCTGCAATCCACCGGTCTTCAGGCTTGAAGAACTCATGCATCAGTGCTTTTCCGACTCCTTCGGCACATCTGACCGGAGCACCAATAGCAGGGCGTTTCTCGGTGAGCAGGACAGAATACCCCTTCTCGGCAAAGGTCTTTGCAGCAATTGCTCCGCCAGGACCTCCTCCTACTACGAGAACATCATACTCGCGCTTCATTTCTTCCCCTCCAAAGCCCCAAGCGGACAGACACGGACACAGATCCCACAATTCTTACAAGTATTCGTATCGATATCCAGATAGGCATCGACAAGTTCCAGTGCCCCTTCCGGACAAACCGAGACACAACAGCCGCAATAGGCACAGATTTCCCGATGAACCTCGATCATTCCTTACATGGTTGACGCGAAATCCTTTAATGATTCGGGTATGGATCTTACAGATCAGGGATCTCAAATGATCCATATTTCCCCCCACCACCGGGATGAAGAATGATATGCCCCTCGCGAAATGACTGGATTGCTTTTGAAAGGCGGATATCTATTGCTGCAATCTCTTCGGGAGGAGTTTTCATAAGAGTAGTTATTTCGTCACCAAACCGGTCAATACATTGACAATAGAGATCTCTGCAGCGCCGGGTTGTCGGGCTTTTCGTGTCAAGGACACGCTGAATAATTTCAGAAAGGGGGATAATATGAAGATAAGGCGGCCGCTCTGATACCGGACCTGATGTGAGAGATTGTGCACGCTCCTGAACACCTTTTTTTATCCTCCCGCCATCATCAGGACATTTCCATGAGAACGCTGCTGCTTTTTCAAGGGAGAACTGGCGAAAACATCTGCTGCATGCGGTTCGGTTATATTTTCCTTCCTCCGGAAAAAATCCGACATTCATCACAATCTTCCCCTGCTGAACGGAATCCAGAACCCCACTTACATCTGACCTGTTCAGTTCCAGGACGGTAAACTCTCTTCCCAGCTTTGATGGTTCAGGACTATGGGCATCTGAGTTCGTCAAAAATGGAACCGATGCTAGCTCAGCAATGGCTGCTCCATACCTGCTGTCAGCCGACAGACCAAGCTCAAGAAGATCGACCGATTCATCACCATAGCAGGATGAAAGTGACGGATGCACCGCATAAACCGATGTGTAGGGAGTAAATGCATGGGCCGGGCCACCAATACCTCCAACTGCATGGACATGGAAGAGGATCTCTTCTCCGGACAGAGGTACCCGGGGGCGGCCATTTGAATCTATGTCTTTGCTATTTGGCCCCAGCCTCTGTGCAAGTTCTACTGCTGCATCAAAATCAGGGAGCAGAATCACATGATGGACCCGGCCTGCTCCTTCAATTTCGGTAGTGGGAACAACGATAATATCATTATCAATCGAAGTATCCTGCCACATCCGTCTCCATTCAGGATGGAGAATATCACCAGTTCCAATAACAGAGATTCCTTTGACTCTGCAGCCTTTGATGATCTCTTCAGGCACCATCCGGGGTGATGATGCCATGGAAAAACAGGAATGAATATGTAGATCAGCTGCTGCCTGCATATTCAGCCGATGTATGAAAGCTCTTCCTCGGACTTCTTCTCCTGCTCTAAAAGCCGTTGGAGGGCTACTTCCATCTCACCTGCCCGTTCGTTCAGCTTTGCATCATCTATCTCAATTCCCAAGAGTTTTGTCAGAACTGAGAGAACGGTAGTGGCACTCCGGGGATCCACGAGGTATCCGGATGTCTCGCCCATCAGGCAGATCCCCTCTATGCCAAGCGGTATTGAAAGACCGAGCATGAGTCCTGCTGCACCGATAATACCTCCACCAGGTTCTCCTTCACTGAAAATGCCCCCTGCATCCTCAACCTGCTGTCGGAGATCCTCACGGTTTACAGCCGCAATAACCCGGGTTACTTCGTTAAAATGACCGATACCATACCCGCCAATGGTGTAAATCCGCCTGACTCCAAGTTGATGACAGATGTCAACATACACCTGGGATAAAAGATAATGACCTTCTCCCGAAGTACTCTGAAAATCTCCGACCAGGAAGAGATACGTACCTTTCTCACCCGAATACCGGTATATCTCATTATTACAGAGACGGACTGTACCCCCTTCTCGAATGATAACCTGGGGAGGGAAATATATGGAGTTGATTTCTGCAATCCGGACAGCCCCAAGTTCCTGAATCATATGCTCAGCGACAAGTTTTCCCACATGCCCTATTCCCGGGAGACCTTCAATCATTATAGGAGCTGTCCTGTCTTCAGGAGCTATCGATTCTTCAAATCGTATGGTAATATCTTCCATCATTGCAGTAATCCTTGAGTTTTCAATGAATATGTGTTATCTGATACTTTTCTGATTCTTCTGTAAAAATCAACGAACCATCCTCCGATATTTTCCATATCGATCTTCAGGAGAATATCTGGCAGGATGGGGGGTTATGGTAGGTTTCCCACAACTGGAACAAGTTTCAGAAAGAGTGTAACGATTATCCGAGGGGCAGTATCTGATACGCCCTTTCATACATGCTTCCCGGACTTCGATTTCCGGCTGAATTTTCCTTCTCCACCGGCTCGTTTCAGAACACCGATGGCTGCACTTGAGGCTTTCTCAAGAGCCTTCTCTGCATCCTTGTAATTCGTTGCAGTAACCTTAATGCGGTAATTGGGAGCTCCAAGATAGGTTATCTCTATCTCTGCTCCGTCTACCTTCGGCTCTGCACTACGAAGGGCACGTCTGATGATATTTACCCCATCTGACTTGGTAGACCTCAGAAACAAGTCTCCGGAGATGGTAACCGATGGAAGTTTGACGTTTTCAATTGCAATGGTATACAGGGCATCAGCAAGCCCGGAGTCTATTTTAAGTTTATTCAGGGCATCACGGCCTTCGGTGACAAAGTCCTCAAAGGCTGCGTACAACTCACCATATTCACGATAGAGTGCACTTGCAATATCCTGGGCACTATCTGCCTTGCCAGCTGCTTCAGCCGCAAAACCGATCCATTTTTTTGCCTTTGATTCATTCTTCCAGACACGGATCTTCTCACGGCGCTGGTGCTCGTTGACATCCTTTAAAGAGAGATCAATGTGACCTTTCTGGGGATCGACATTCAGTACTTTGCATACAACCTTCTGACCCTCCCTGATATGGTCACGGATATACTTAATCCATCCACGGGCCACTTCAGCTATGGGAATCAGTCCCTCCCGGTTGTTATACTCGTCAAGCGTGACAAATGCCACAAAATCTTTAACATTCTGAACTGAACAGACGACAAGTTCCCCCTGTTCAGGCCACTCTCTCTCCTGCATCAGGCTCTCACTCAAATGCAGCTATAATCTCTGCTTTGATTTGTGCTTTTCCACCAGTCGGGGTGGCAAGGTTTGAGCCACAGACAATACAGTCAACCGGTGTACATGCACGGTCAAAGATAGTCTGTTCATTCTCACAGTCCGGGCATTTTACCTTGACAAATTTGCTCCGGTTCTCACGTGTTAATTGTACCATAATAATTACTCCGTAAGTTCGAACTTTCCAACCCGAAATCCTGCTCTCAGGTGTGCTTTCTTACATGCAGTGCAGCGGTACCGGATGTTTACTTTCTTGGTCGGCTTGTCGCCTCCAGGGACTTTAGAGAATTTTCCCATGTTCCCAACCTGTCCTCTCCGTGCTTTCTGGCGATCAATCCAGTGCAGTCCGGTGGTTTTACCTTTTTTTACCTTCTCTACCTCATGCTCCTCATGTTTGTGACAGAAGGGACAATATGTGCGGAATTTTGCTGGCATCTTCATGATTTTGGCCACTCCTCGTGTATAGAATACCTACATCATTAGCCCGGATGTATATTTAAGACTATGTCGCGTTCAACTAGGACTTGTGCATTTCTTGAGGGGAGCGTAAGTATATCTCCGGCTTCCATCTCATATGTCCGCCCGTCAATACCCATAAAAGGTTCCATGCTGGAAAGCGCTAACACGATATCATTTGCAAAAGGAGCGTTAGAAGAGGCTTTTACCATTGGTTCAGTATAATCGGACTCTTCTGCGCGGTTAATATCCTCAAGAACGGCAGGTTCAGAGACCTTAACACACACACTCTCCTCATCATGCACCACTCGGACCTGCCGGGCAGGAATTGCCTTCCATTCAATAAGCTGGGTTTTGCTCTGCCGTATTGCATCAACGATCCGGTTAAACATCTCAAGTTCGGCAGGAATAAGTGAACGAAGCTCCTCTCGTTCTATATAGGATCCCTCGGCCTGGCTGAGCGCAAGCCCTACGATCTTGTCAGTCCGGATCTTGAACAGTTCTTCAACCGTTGCCCTGACACTGGATACCTTCTCGATAAGCAGACGGGCTTCATCTGAAAACGGATCCTCATGGCTGTAGACCTCCTGCTGAAGGGAGCGTATGTGTTCTGAGGTTTTCAGGAACAGGTCCGGAGATATCATCGTCAATTTACCAGTATCACGCTCTTCAAGAAGAATGGTGCGGAGATCATCAAGATGCATGATCCAAAACCCCCCCGATCTCTGCCATTCCTCTGCAGCAAAGAAAAACTCCGACCGCTTCCGGGACTTTCAACCGCCCTTTTGGGATATCGTAAGATGATCCAAGAAGCGAGAAGGAGTACTCCCGCTCTGATTCAATGATGACCTCACGCTCTCCAAAAACAACCGCATCGATAAGCGGATCAAAATCATGTAGTTCCTTCACCTCCATTGGAACTACCTTAAAACCGGATTTTGCATGTAGGGAACCAGGAAGCCTGATAAGCCGCCTGGTATCTGTAGTGACCGGTTCGTCAGCCTGTACTGCAGCCTCCCTGATATAGGGGAGAAGGGCACTCTCCCGCTCCGAAGTCAGGGCTCCAAAAACAGTCCTTACTGTCTGATCTCGGAAAAGGATCGATGAGGGATTGGTATTCAGCAGCGTGATAAGTTCCGGTATCATTCCGGCAAACCGTTCTGCCATGACCTGCCCGACACCACGGAGAGAAGATAATTCTGCTTTCACTTCTTTTAGGGGCCTGGTGCTGAGATCCTGAAGATACCTGGTGAGAACAAGTCTGAACCGTTCATGCCATCCATGTCTCCCCGGTTTCCAGTCTTGAAGAAGAAGAGAAGGGCTGATACCGGTCCCGCAGACATAATCAACCAGCTCCCGCCGTTCAGCCGGTTCAAAATCACGAAATGCCAGTTCCTGAACATGAACATGATACCCCCGTCCCCCTGAAAAAACCAGCTTTATCGTCCGCATGTCAATCCCCAGTTCATTGTCAAGGACATCCAGTAATTTCTCAGCCTCTCCCTTGATCCGCTCAAGCATCGCTTCATACGACCCCCGCATGATGTGATCCGCATCAAGATCAAAGATGAGATCAGCCCCCAGCCATTCCTTGTCGCCCATTGTCGGAGCCTGCGGAGTCCGGTAATATGCGGCTGAGTAGTACGCATGGGCGGGTACCAGACTTTTCACATACTCCTGCATCTCATCTCCGGAAGAAAACCCGATATGACGCCTCATCCTGATATCACCAGGGTACCGGTCATCAAAGAAGATAAAACCAAATTCCCTCTCCTTTACCGATGAAGGAGGGGATATTCTGGCTTTATCATAGTAATCGGTAAACCGTTGTTTAATAAATATCCGGGTAGCAGGTCTCATACCTCACAGATCCTTAATCATATAGGGGCCTTTCCTGAAATACCCAAGTTTCTGATAGTAGGGTCTGACCCCGATCCCTGCCATGATCGCAACATGGCTGTATCCGGCATCCGCTGCGAGCGTCTCTGCTTCAGAGAGAAGTCGTGTCCCGAACCGTCTGTGTTGCTGTTCCTCACCTCTTCCTTCCTGCCCGATCGGGACCACCATCCCATAGACATGAAGTTCACGGACAAACGCAGCATTCTCAGTCTCCGGTCGCCAGGGTTCTTTGGGGAACCGCAGCCGTGCGAATCCGACCAGCGAGTCATCAGATTCAAATGAGATAAACCGTTCCATACCCCCGCAGCACTCATAGGGCAGAATATTCAGGACCGGCTCAGCCTGTGATCGTCTCCTGCCTATCTCCCTGCACCTGATACATGAGCACCTGCCACCTCTCTTGTGCAGACGTTGTTTGGCCAGTTCCCGGAAGTTTGAATGAGGAGACCCTGCCACGATCTTATCTGCAGGAATGTCCCGCTGGATTCGCTGAAGCCGGCAATATGGTGCTATCTCCATCTTTGCATCGGCCACCAGATCGATGAGGGCGTCTTCATCATATGGTGCATAAGCCCCCGACTCATAGAGCTCTTCGATCTTTGATCCCGGTGTCACAAGGCACGGATATATTTTCAGAAAATCAGGTCTGAATCGTGGATCCGCAAAGAGATCATGGAACATCTGCCGGTCAGATGCGAAGGTGCTTCCTGGGAGATTGGGCATCATGTGAAACCCGACTTTGAGACCGGCATCACGAAGAAAGGTATTTGCTTCCACGGTATCGGCAACGGTGCATCCCCTCAGGTTCAGGGTCAGGATTTCGTCGTCAAGGTGCTGGACCCCAAGCTCCACCTTTGTCACGCCAAGATCAAGCATCCGGTCAATATGCTCCTTCCGGCACCAGTCTGGCCGGGTTTCAAAGGTTATCGCCACACACCGTACTTTGGCGGTTTCATTTCTGGCAAATATCTCCTCCCGGCTGGTGTCGGGTAACGGGTTATCTGGGTATTCATTCATTGCCCTGATGCATTCGGTCACAAACCATTCCTGGTATGATGGCTCCCGGGCGGTCATGGTCCCTCCCATGACGATGAGTTCAGCCTTATCCACGTGATGCCCGAGCTCCTCAAACTGGGATAATCGTGCATGCACCTGATCATAGGGGATGAAATTGTGTGCAAAGGCACGTTTTGCGGCAGGTTCGCCACCGGTATAACTCTGGGGAGATTGAAAAAGCGAATCCGGGCCACCCGGACAGGGAAGACAGATACCATGCGGACAGGGGGCCGGTGATGTCATGACCGCGACCGGAGCCACACCAGACAGAGTTCGTGATGGTTTTACCAGAAGAACAGGACGAAGCAGCGGGTACTCCTCAGGGGTAGCGCAGGATAGAATATCTGAGTTCCGGGGAACAACCGGCAGACGGTATTTTTTGCAGATAGTCTTAACTATCTTTCGAAGTTCTCGCTCACCGGGAGGAGTGGAGAGAATGAGAGAGATTATCTCCCGGCAGGCGGGGGTGATGTCCATGAAATTAGTTCTCAACAGCTATCTCAGAAGGTGTGGACATTTCATGGGAAAAACTTAGCATCGCCGGCTTACGCCCGATGTGATCGACAATCTCCTGACCAAGAACAAGAATAGCCTCTTTATGAGACTTTTTGTTTTTATGTATGTGCACCGGTGAAATATGCAAATTATTATACCGCTCTGTTGGGATTTCCTCATTGGTGATGGTTTCGTAGTACTTCCTGACATGAATAAACAGCATATGTAAATGTAGCAGCTCCTCTTTCTGCACTCTATCACCTAGAACAGTCACTTGGTATCTTCACCGGGGATAACATATAGGTTATGGGAATCTTTTATTAAAGGGAAGATGCAGAGGGGCGCATAAACCTCTAGCTCCATGAACTGAACCTGTTTTTCTGCGCACCAGAGAGAGAACATGCTCCAGATCTTCTTCAGGGTGTATATCGTGGCAAACCTTCCGGAAGGGGAACAACCCTCACCAAAACAGGAGACGGCCCTGTTCTGCACGGAGCAGCTTCACCTTCCAGCACATCAGTAATGATGTATTTTTGTCCCTCTACGACTCCAATCGGATGACATGCCGCAAAAGTTTCACATGCTTCATCACATTCAGGAAACTTCACTACAATCGTGGTATTTTTTCTGGCTATATCAGGAGATACACGCATTTCAACCGGGGCTTCCGCTACATCAACCGTGACCGCCCCCCCATGGTGAACAGGACACCGGTGTGAGGCTGCACGTATAGCTACCACTTCATACCGGCGGCCTGATTCAAGGTTATGACAGACCCGTGCAATAGTGCATGACTCACATTGATCTGCCCGGCCCATGTAGACAAACTGGGTCCCTGGCTGTGCATATACTGACCCGACAATGGTTACCCGTGTTTTTTTCTGCTCCATACCCTTACTCCTCGTATAACATCTGCACCAGATGCTCTGCTGATTCCCGTGTCAGTCCCATGTCAAGGATAGTGAACCGCTCAGGTCTTATATCCCGTGCTTTCATGAGTGCCTCTACGATCACCTCATCAGGAATGTTCAGTTCCCGGGGAGTGGTTGGGGCACCTATCCTGGCAAGGGAGGATCTAATCTCCCGCCAGTCCCCGCCATGCAGATACATAGTCATTATTGATCCGATTCCACATGCCTCGCCATGCAATGCTGCCCCCGGCATCAACCGTTCCAGTGCATGACCAAATTTATGTTCTCCTCCTGATGCCGGCCGTGATGAACCGGCGATTGCCATCGACACCCCTGATGAAACAAGGGCCTTGACTACAATCCAGGCTGCCTCTTCCTGACCTGGTTTTATCAGATTCGCGTCCTTGACCAGTATCTCAGCGGTCATCTTTGACAAGGCAATAGCATACTCGCTGATCTGTTCTCCCCTCAGCCGGTGAGCCAACTCCCAATCAAGAATGGCGGTGTAATTGGAGATGACGTCTGCACATCCGGATGCCATAAGCCGGTGGGGCGCCTGGGAAATAATCCCCGTGTCAGCGACTACTGCTATCGGGGGATGGGCACCAACTGAAACACTGCCAGTCTCGGTGGGAAGGGTTGCCCTTCCTGAGATAATTCCATCATGCGATGCCGCGGTCGGGACGCTGATGAACGGCTTACCCTGTTTGTACGAGACAATCTTGGCACAATCAATAACTCTTCCCCCGCCAACACCAATAAGGAAATCCGCTGAAGATGAGGCCTGACTACAAGCTTCGAGAGTATCAGCATCCAGTTTTCCTGCAACAAAACGTCTGACTTCGTACTGATCTTTCAGAATATCCGCGACGGTATTTCCCGCAACTTCACGGGTGGTCCCGCCGGATATGAGAAGAACTGATCGGCCGGGTTTTATATCCGCGATGATGTCAGGAAGTTGCATTATCGCCTGATGACCAATCAGAACGTCCCGTGGAAGCTGGGTCCATCTCGATTTATTGAAGCCATCCGGCTGCAATACCTGTACCGGGTCTGTGCTCATGGAGTTCTCAACACATGATTAGGGAATTCATCTACAAATATTACATAGATCCCATCCGTTATGGTCAGCCATATACTCTGGTTGATACCCTTACTTACGCACTCATCCTGCTGGTATGTATCTGGCTGATTTACCGATGGCTTGAAGCAAACCATATCTCTATTGATCGGGAGTTTGTATACTCCCTGATTCCGTGGGTGGTATTTGGCGGTTGTCTGCGGGTTGTCGAGGACACCGGGTATATTACCTCTGACCTGCATGTGATATTTACAACGCCGCTGATCTTCTTCCTGATATTCGCACTGGCAATGCTGGTTCTCTTTATAGCAAATATTTGTGAGAAGAGGGGGATGGTTCAGTCCTGGAAAAAGCTTTTTCAGTGGACCGGGATAGCACTTACTCTGGTAACACTTGGGTTTCTCACCTGGTTTGGTCTCACAAACGCCCATATTGATACACTGGTCGGTCTGGCAATCCTTACCATGGCAACCGTTACAACCGGTCTTTTATATGCTCTCATCAGGTATGGATTCGGGTGGCACTATATGCAGGACCGTCTCTATCAGATGCTGATATTTGGTCATATGCTGGATGCCAGCGCCACCTCATTTGGTATTGACCTGCATTCAGTTCCCTACATTGAACAACATGTGGTAGGATCTGCTCTTATTGACCTGACCGGTACTGCGTTCGTTATGTTTCCACTGAAACTGCTTGTGCTGATTCCCGGTATTTATATCCTCGAACTCTACCGCCGTGAAGGCGCCTCAGGTATCTGGTACCTGATTCTGCTCGCCATGATCATGGTAGGTCTTGCCCCAGGCATCAGGGATATGATGCGAATGGTGCTTTATGTCTGAAACGTTTAAAATTTCTCATTACCTGGCTATTTCAGGAATAATTCTTATAGCCGGATTTGCAGCAGGATTTGTATTATCATATTTTGATCCGGCATTTGGTGAGTCACTGGTCAACCTGTTTCAGGAGATGGTAGCAGGTCAGATAATGGGTGATGACCCACCTATGCTGGCTCTCCAGTTATTCCTGAATAACCTTGAGGCATGTGTCGTCATCTTTATCGGCGGTGCATTCTTCGGGTTTATCTCTGTTGCAATACTGATGCTGAATGGTGTGATCATCGGTGCAGTTCTGGAAGTTGTCAGAAAAGAAGCAGGGTATATCGCCCTTTTTGCAGCTATTGTTCCCCATGGGATCTTTGAACTTCCCGCTGTTATTGCATCCGGAGCACTTGGACTGATGATGGGGCGGGCAGTGAAAAATGAGTTGTCAGGAATTTCAGACGCATCATTTGAGGCATGGCGTCTTGGGGGATATTTTGTGAAATATATAATCCCCTTCGTTGCCATCGCAGCCGTAATCGAGGCATTTATCACACCGGCCGTCTTACAACTGGTGACATAGGAGCTCATGAATGGAGGAACAGGAAGGAACGCTCCCTCAAAAGGCGGATTTCTCAGGCTGGTACAATGATATCCTCTGGCGTGCGGAGATTATGGATGTCCGCTACCCGGTAAAAGGACTGTATGTGTGGTTCCCGTTTGGATTTGGTATCCGGAAACGGGTATATGGTATTCTTCGGGAATTACTTGACCGGGACCATGAGGAGACATTGTTTCCGCTTCTGATACCTGAACCGGAATTCATGAAAGAGGCTGAACATATCAAGGGTTTTGAAAATGAAGTATACTGGGTCACCCACGGAGGAACGACTCCCCTTGATATCAAACTCGCCCTTCGACCGACCAGTGAGACGGCTATTTACCCGATGTATGCTCTCTGGGTAAGATCCCATGCTGATCTCCCGATAAAAGTGTACCAGATTGTCAATACATTCAGGTACGAGACGAAGCATACACGCCCGCTTATCAGACTCCGTGAGATAACCTCATTTAAGGAGGCTCACACGGTCCATGCTACCTGGGAAGATGCTGAACGCCAGGTTGAGGATGCCATTGCACGATACCGGGAATTTTACGACCGGCTGAATATTCCGGTCCTGATATCAAAACGTCCTGACTGGGATAAGTTCCCGGGTGCAGATTATACCATCGCAGTGGATACCATCATGCCGGATGGGAGAACGCTTCAGATCGGAACCGTCCATCATCTTGGCGATCACTTCTCAAAAACATTCAGCATCCAGTATGAGGATACAAAAGGCCAGCAGCAGTACTGTCACCAGACCTGTTATGGCATATCAGAGCGATCAATTGCAGCCCTTATCAGTATGCATGGTGATGACCGTGGCCTTATGCTCCCACCCGAAGTTGCCCCGGTGCAGATCGTTATCATCCCGGTTATTATGAAAAAGCGGGAGGAAGAGATCATGCAGGCTGCAGAACTGCTTGAGAAGGAGTTGCAGAATGCAGGATACCGGGTGAAGATTGACACCCGTGATCTCAGACCTGGTGCAAAATATTACTACTGGGAGATGAGGGGAGTTCCTCTCAGGCTTGAAATCGGACCACGTGACCTTGACAATGGTGTTGTTATGGGAGTTCTCCGGTCTGGCGGTAAAGAGTCACTTCCACGGGCAGATATCATTGCTGAGGTGAACAGGAAGATGACTGAGTTCACGGCAGCCCTGCAGGAGCGGGCAAAAACCCATATCAAAGATCATCTGGTCATGGTAAAAGAGGAATCTCTTGTGAATGAGATGGTTTCAAAAGGTGTTGTCGCTGTTCACTGGTGCGGGAACCGTGAATGTGCCGACCGGCTTGAAGAGATCGCTGATGCAAGCGTTCTGGGAACTGAAGTCAGGACCGATCTTATCGATCAGACTCCCGGTACCTGTATCATCTGCAAAAAGCCTGAATCAGTAGTCACCCTTATCGGCAGATCCTACTAATCTTTTTTCGATACCCGTATAGACTCGTAATACCTATTTTCTGTATAATGACATTCCAATTCCCTGCTGCACTCACCATTGCCGGATCTGACCCTTCTGGTGGTGCAGGGATTCAGATGGATCTGAAGACCTTTGCAAAGACGGGAGTATGGGGGATGGCTGTCATCACTGCACTCACCGCCCAGAATGCAGCACAGGTGACCGGCTCATGGCCGATGGACCCGGAAATGGTAAGGGAGCAGATAATAACCGTTCTTGAGGACCTGACACCGGGAGCGATAAAAACCGGGATGCTTTCAAATACAGGAATTATAAAGGCAGTTGAAGAAACCGTTCCCAAAGATGTTCCCCTGGTCATTGATCCGGTGATGATCTCAACGTCAGGATACCGGCTCCTGAATGATGATGCTATCTGTGATATCTGTGAGCGTCTGATACCCCTGGCACATCTCATAACCCCAAATATTCCTGAAGCAGAAATCATCTCCCAAATGAAGATCGCGTCTGATGAAGATGTGATTCTTGCTGGGAGTAAAATTATGGATCTTGGAGCAAAACAAGTTTTGATAAAAGGAGGTCATGGTAAGGGAGATGATGCGATTGACTACCTTATCATGAAAGAGGGAAACATATCCTTTCGTCATACCAGATTACCATATGATGTTCATGGATCCGGGTGTTGTCTTTCAGCAGCGATAACCGGATATATTGCACACGGGTTTGATGATATATCATGCTGCAAAAAAGCAAAGGATCTGGTTACTTTTGGAATCCGACATGCATATGAGGGAAAAAACAAACATAAAATGATTAATCCTTAGAATATTCAAAAACCAAGATAATGATAGCCGATCTGCATACATGAGCCGGCAATGAACCATATATCAATGAACTGATGCTCATGGTTATAATGAGTGGGTAATCATACTCCGAATTACACCATACTGCTCAATATATAAAGGATCTCCACCTCGGATGAGACTATTTATAGCTGTTTCACATATAGACGACATACTGGTTCAGGAACCTGATCTGATCCACTCATATGAACGTATGATTTATACATCCAGGGGTTATCATGGAAAAAAAATGGGTATACTCATTTGCAGAAGGGGATGGAAAAAATAAACAATTACTCGGTGGAAAAGGGGCAAATCTGTGTGAACTAACACAATCAGGGATCAGGGTACCTCCCGGATTTGTTATCACTACCGAAGCCTGTCTGTCATATCTGAATGACCCTCATCGCACGCTCCCTCATGATCTGATGGAACAGGTCAAAACCCATCTTCGCTCTGTTGAAGAGGCGATGCACCGCAGATTCGGAGAGAAGAAAAAACCTCTTCTGGTATCTGTCCGTTCTGGCTCAGCTATGTCCATGCCAGGAATGATGGATACCATTTTAAATCTCGGGTTAAATCAGGACACTTTGGAGGGGCTTATTCATGATACCGGGAATGAACGATTTTGTTATGATGCATATCGCCGGTTTATCCAGTTATTTGGGAAAGTTGCTCTTGGAGTTCCAGATGAATTATTTGACGAAGCATTTGAACAGATAAAAAAACAGGCACAAGTTACCCAGGATATTGATCTGTCAGCCCGTGATCTTAAGGATATCTGTAAGAAATTTCTGCAGGTTGTCGAGCGTTACACCGCAAAACCCTTCCCTCATGATCCCAATGAACAACTGGAGATCGCAATAAAAGCAGTATTTAATTCCTGGATGGGGAAACGGGCGGTTGACTACCGAAGGGAATTTAAGATAACTCCGGAGATGGCGAACGGGACTGCAGTAAATATTGTCGCCATGGTCTTTGGAAATATGAGTAATAATTCTGCAACCGGGGTAGGATTTACCCGTGATCCAGGGACCGGGGAGAATGTCATCTTTGGTGAATACCTGGTAAATGCCCAGGGTGAGGATGTTGTCGCAGGAATCAGGACACCTAAACCCCTGGCGGCAATGGCCGATGAGATGCCTGGGATTTTCAAGGAGTTAATGGAACTCCGTAATTCGCTGGAATCACATTTCAAGGAGGTCCAGGACTTTGAATTTACTATTGAGGAAGGAGTACTCTATTGTCTTCAGACAAGAAACGGGAAGATGAATGCAACCGCCATGGTCAGAACATCGGTTGAGATGGTGCATGAGGGACTTATAGATAAAAATCAGGCACTCCTTCGGATAAAACCGGATATGCTTGAACAACTGCTCTTCCCAAGACTGGACCCTCATACTGATATGCAGCCGGTTGCAAAAGGGCTTGCAGCCTCTCCAGGTGGGGCATCAGGGATTGCGATTTTTGATGCTGATCGGGCGGAGAAGATGGGGCATAATGGCCATAAAGTCATATTGGTCAGAGAAGAGACAAAACCGGAGGACATTCACGGATTTTTCGCATCCCAGGGAATACTCACAAGCCGGGGAGGGAAAACATCACATGCGGCAGTCGTTGCAAGAGGTATGGGAAAGCCCTGTGTTGCAGGAGCAGAAGGGATCACTGTTGACGTTAAATTACGTCAAGCTATCATCGGGGAAGTCAGGATATCAGAAGGAGATATCATAACCATTGATGGATCAACCGGTGCAGTGTACCTAGGAGAAGTGCCCCTTATTGATGCGGAATTTTCCTCTGATCTTGTTACTCTTCTCTCCTGGGCTGATGAGAAAGCCAGACTTCTGGTCATGGCAAATGCAGATACCCCGGCCGATGCAAAGCGTGCATTAAAATTCGGAGCAATGGGTATTGGTCTTTGTAGAACGGAACGGATGTTTAATGATCCAGCCAGGCTTCCCATCGTCATTGATATGATCATTGCAGATACAAAGGAGGAACGGGAAAAAGCACTTGATAAATTACTTCCTATCCAGCGGGATGACTTTAAAAATATTTTTTCCATCATGGCACCACGACCGGTTACTATCCGGCTGCTTGATCCTCCGATACATGAATTTTTACCCCAGGAGCAGCAACTCATCGATGAAATAGATATTTTACGTAATCTGCGTAAGAATCTCCGGGGTCTTCGTGTTCTTTCAGATACGGTCTCATTCATGTATCAGAATGATCCTGCCCATCCAAAGGTCCTGACTCCTGCAGATCCGGAACTTCTTGATGCAGTCATATTAAAGAAAGAGATGATGCTGAGTAAAGTCCGATCTCTGCATGAGGTAAATCCGATGCTTGGTCACCGGGGAGTCCGGCTCGGGCTTACCTTCCCGGAGATTTATTCCATGCAGATTCGTGCAATCCTTGAGGCTGCAGCAGAGTGCAGAAAAGAGGGGATCGATGTCCATCCGGAGATTATGATCCCCCAGGTATGTACTGCCCAGGAGTTAAACAGGGTAAAGGAATGGGTTGCTGAGATTCACAAGCAGGTAGAGGACGCATATGGTCTGAAAATCTCCTGTTCCTTTGGATCGATGCTGGAGGTGGTCAGAGCCTGTATGCGTGCAGAAAACCTTGCCGAAGAAGCTGAGTTCTTCTCATTCGGAACAAATGACCTTACCCAGGCGACCTTCTCATTCTCACGGGAAGATGCAGAGAATAAGTTTCTGCCGATGTACAACATGAATCACATCCTTCAGGATAATCCCTTTGAGGTACTTGATGTGAAAGGTGTTGGAAAACTGATGGAACTGGCCGTTCAATGGGGGAGGACAACACGACCGGGTATGAAAGTAGGTATCTGTGGAGAACATGGCGGTCATCCGGCTTCAATAGAGTTCTGTCATCAGATAGGGCTGACCTATGTCTCTTGTTCTAGTCCACGGGTTCCGATTGCCAGACTTGCGGCTGCACATGCAGCAATAAAATCAAGATAATTGGTTTTCATCTTTTTTAATACGTCTTTTTCTTCGGTACCTTGATGATATCTGCTGCACTTCCAAGGTCAGACTGTACCTGGATGAAATAATTCGTTGCCGGAGCGGTGCTCTCTACCTTCCCGGTCGCTGTATCAATATCTCCCTGCAGACTGTCAACTCCTGCTATCGTTGCATCCATTGCCCGAAGGAAGAACTCCCGTGATTTTTTATACGTGTCAGAAAGGGTCATCTGTTCTGCTGAACTCTTCGCCTGCTCTGCAAAGGTCTTCATTGCCGAGAGATCATCGATCGTCATGCCCTTGTAGGGATTGATAATCTTTTCATTTTGGGGGTCCAATTTTTCTATGGCTTCAATAACCAGGGTCTTGTAATCTTCATCATGAGTGGCCCCTGTACATCCTGCTGTATATAAGAAACAAATGAGGAGAATCGGAATCAGAAATAAATGTCGGAGATAACTCATGATATGGGTTTCTGTTTTTTTCCTTAATAAAGTCTGCTTATCTTTTCCAGATCACTATTCAAAGAGCCAAACAGAGAATCGCAGTCAATAGTAGTGTTAAATCAATTGTATCTGCACAATACAACATATCTTCAGAACCAATACCTGGCAATAACTCAGGGGATTATCTCATAATGAAAATCTGCTGCGAATTGTGGCATAAAAATATTTTGGAAAAACCGAAATAAAAAAGGATTATTCCAAGGCATGAACATCAATGAGCTCACAGTAATAAGCAAACGTTATGAATTATTTCTGAAAGTTACGCATATTCCATGATTGTCGGGATCACACTGAATTCTTAATGACAAAAACATCGCAATATCTAATTCCACGTAATGACCAGTATTTCTATCCAGGGGGAACTACTTATTCTATGACCACATGGGAAGAATCAGCAGACGTAGTATTTAAAAATGGGATTATGTTCAACCCATATACCTGTGAATGGGTATATGAGGATTTTGCTGTCAGAAATGGGATAATAATCGGTACAGGTCCGGGATATACAGGAAAAGAAGAGGTAGACCTCAAATCCTCCTATGTCTGCCCTGGTTTTATCGATGCTCATGTCCATATTGAAAGTTCATTGCTTACCCCGTATGAATATGCACGGCTGGTTATGAAGCACGGAACAACCACGGTTATTGCAGATCCTCATGAAATTGCGAATGTAAGTGGAACTGCAGGGATTGAATATATGCTTCAGGCACATGCAGATCAGCCATTGGATATCATGGTTATGCTGCCGTCCTGTGTACCCGCCACCCCACTTGACGAATGTGCAATGACACTCACGGCTGATCTGCTTCGGCCCTTTATCGGTAAAAATGAGGTACTGGGCCTTGGAGAAATGATGAACGTACCCGGCGTTTTGTCAAAAGATCCCCTTGTTATGGATAAACTTACTCTGACTCCCATCCGTGACGGACATGCACCTTTTCTGACCGGGCCAATGCTGGATCAGTATATTACCACCGGACTTCAAAGCGATCATGAAACCACGGTATTGAACGAAGGGAAAGAAAAACTACAAAAAGGGATGTTCCTCTTTATCAGGGAAGGCTCGACTGAACGAAATCTGCAGACGCTCATCCCTCTGGTAAACGGATGTTCATCATCACGCTGTAGTTTCTGCACCGATGATCGCCATGCTGATATGTTGGTAACATCCGGCCATATTGACGATTGTATCAGAAAAGCAATTGAATTTGGATGTGAACCGGAACTTGCATACAGAATGGCAACGCTCTCACCCGCAGAACGGTTTCGTTTGTATGACAGAGGTGCCATAAGTCCAGGTCGTATTGCTGATTTCTGTGTTATTGAAGATTTAAAGAAATGCACTGTCCATTCCACATATAAAAACGGGAAACTCGTATTGCCAGAACAATTCAGATCTGAAAAAAATCATACGATAAAAAACTGTCCATTCCATGCAAAAACCCCCTCTATGGAGGATATCAGGATAACCGGAACAGGCACCGCACGGGTTGTCCGGATACAGGAAGGACAGATTGGAACGAAGGCAGAGTACCTTTATCTGTCAAGTGAAGACATTCCTGATTTGAAAAGAGACATATTAAAAATTGTCGTTGTTTCACGCTATTATCCGGATATTATCGGCGTGGGTCTGGTTCAAGGTCTTAGACTTACCCGGGGAGCAATGGCATCAAGTGTTTCACATGATTCCCATAATATCATCGCAGTTGGTACAAGTGATAGTGAAATCATCTCAGCGATTGCTTCCGTGATAAAGAATACGGGAGCTATGGTTGTACGGGATGGAGATGAGGAGGCATGTTTACCTCTCTCTTTGGCTGGATTAATGTCAGAATTGCCGTATGAAGATGTATGTAGTGCTTTAGAGAGTATTCATCACCTTACAACAGCCTGTGGTGCGATACGAGATCCCTTCATGTACCTCTCATTTCTGGCATTATCAGTAATTCCAGAATTACGGGTAACAACCAGGGGAGTTTTTGATGTAAACCGGTTTTCTACTGTACCTGTCTTTATTGAGGAGGGAGAATCAGGAAAACCCTGATCCCTTTATTACGAAGTCGAGTGCTCCAAATTTTTCAGAAAACGTTATTTGAAGAGATTACCGGTTGAAAATCCTCTCATCAAATATTCACCGGTTTTATAGTATGACCGGTCAAGGGGGTTATAAAAGAAGAAAGGTGCTTCCTGCAGATCAGGCTTCCCATCTGCTGTTAGATATGAGTCATCAATAAGAACATCCACAACCTCAGCAACAAAGAGATCATGTACTCCGACATCAACTACGTGTGTTATCCGACATTCGATAACGATGGGAAATTCACCAACATAAGGGGCATTTACCGAAGGGGCACGAACCGGAGTAAGACCGGTATCAGAAAATTTATCCCGGTCTCTTCCTGATGATACACCAAAATAATCAGCCTCTTTTACATGGGCCGTTGAAGGTATGCAGATAGTACATTCTTTCTTTTCTATCAGAGCCTGATAAGTATGGCGGGTCCGCTGTACGGAAAATGAGATGCTTAAAGGATCTGAACTACAGACTCCGCCCCATGCTGCAGTCATACCATTTGCTTTTCCGGTGGTATCATACGTTCCGATAATGAGAACAGGAGTTGGAATGATTGCAGGTTTCTTCCCGATTGATTGTTTCATACCAGATAATGGGATGTGAATACAGAAAACTGATACCCTGGTATAAATGCGAACAGATATTAACGGCCGGGTATGATTCCTCTATCAGGACTATACCATGAAACATCAACATGTTGATCTGAAATCTATCGCATGGGAAACTATGGAGAGGTATGGGTTTACTCCCCGGTTTCCCCGTGAAGTCATCCATGACACGAATCACTTATCCCCAGAACATCATATAAAAATCAAAAAAGGAGTCAAAGACCTCCGAGGGCTTCTCTGGAGCTCTATTGATAATGCGGATTCAGAAGACCTTGATCAGATTGAGTTTGTGAAAGAAGGAGAACATGGTGAGATTCATGTGAAAGTGGCCATTTCAGATGTTGATCATTATGTGACCAAGAATTCCTCAATCGATAACCATGCAGGACATAATGGAACATCGGTTTATCCAGGGATTGTAACCTTTCATATGCTCCCCGACCGGCTTTGTAAAGGGATTACCTCACTTCTTCCAGGTCAGGACTGTTATGCAATAATTATTGAATACATGGTTCTTCCAGATGGAGAAGTCAGACCAGGAGATATTTACCGGGGAGTGGTTCGGAATAAGGCGAAACTCGTGTATGAAGAGATCGGAGACTGGCTGGAAGGTAAGATTTCGGTTCCACCACGGGTTGCAGAGACAGATGGTTTGAAAAAGCAACTGGAACTACAAAATGAAGTTGCAGTACGCCTTCGATCTCATCGAAGAAGACAAGGCGCCCTGGATCTTGAAACTCTTGAGGCTCACGTGGTCTCTGATGGTGAAACAGTTACTGACCTGGTAATCCAGGAACAAAATGCTGCCCGTTGTCTTATTGAAGAGTTTATGGTCGCAGCAAATGGAACGATGGTGGCTTTTCTTGAGAACGCCGGTCTGCCCATGATACAAAGGGTCGTCAGGGTTCCCAAGTACTGGGAGGAGATTCGGCTTGTTGCTGCGAAATTCGGAGAGAAACTTCCATTCAATCCGGATGCAAAATCACTCTCATCTTTCCTGATAAAACAGCGTGAAGTAGATCCTGAGCGATTTCCAGATCTCTCTCTTACGGTTGTAAAACTCATGGGTTCAGGAGAATATGTCCCTTTTATTCCTGGTAAGACTCCTATCGGACACTTTGCTCTTGCAGTCACCGATTACACGCATGGCACCGCTCCAAACCGGAGATATGTTGATCTTATCATCCAGCGGCTAATCAAGTCTGTTCTTCTGGGAACCAAATCCCCTTATCATGTCAGGGAACTTGAGGAAAAAGCAGAATGGCTCTCCGGTCGGGAAAAGGCAGCAAATAAGGTTGAACGGTTTATGAGAAAATCTGCCGCGGCAGTTCTTTTAAAACCAAGGATTGGAGAGACTTTTGAGGGATTTGTAACCGGTGCATCAGAAAAAGGAACATATGTCAGACTTATCCGCCCCCCGGCAGAAGGAAGAGTAATGCGAAGAGAATCTGGTCTTAAAGTGGGGCAGAAAGTGATGGTGAAATTATTAAAGACCGATCCGTATAATGGCCATATCGATTTTGAATACCTGCATGATGCTGGAAAAGTATAGAGAAAAAATATTTTCGACCATTTTTTATTTGACGGTGAATGACCGAATTGCTGCTGCATTATCCGGATAAACTTTAAAAATTTTGAACAACCCTGATAACCGGAGTATATCAGATACATTTTTATTTGGGGTAGAAAACAGAAGCTCACCTTTCTTTTCCTTCAGAGTCTTGGCTGCAGCAATAAAAACACGAATACCTGCACTTGATATATATCGCACGTCGGTCAGATCCAGAATAATCCAACGCATTCCCTGATTAATTCCTTCTATCAATGTTCCTTCAAGGTCAGATGATGTCGTGGTATCGATAGAACCTATCGGATGAAAAATCCACATTTCTCCCTCATACCAGATATCAATGGGGAGAGCAGAACCTGCTTCCTTTTTTAATGTATAGATAAGATCTGTCTCGACGTCAGGTGATGCCATATTATATCCGTACCCATATACGAGAATGGAGATATAAAGATGCAGGTATGAGAAATCATGGAATCGTATTATATATCGAAGGATGGAATAGATATTCCATAAATAGATTCAGTCACAAATGGTTGATCACATATGGATTCATCAGAGAGTTTATATCAGATCTGGTATGAGCTCACCTCCGGGATAGAGGATGGTATTGTAATTCTAAACACATTAGATATCATCTGTCACCTGAACAAAGGTATTTCTCAGTTATTTCCAGTCACCAGAGAGAATTATGTCGGCAGACAATTTGATGAATTCATTGAGGAAGTTGTTCTTCCGGTGATAAAAAACGCAGATAGTATCTCACCGAATGGATATCACCTTATTTCTTCCACCCTGAAAGACCAAGATCTTTATATTTTTTCCGGACCTGGAAAGGGACAGTCTGTAGAATTTTCCATTCTGGAGAAGAATGATTCTGATTACCATTGGAAAATGGGGTATTTCCGGAGAATCACCAGATGGAAAAAGACTGAAGAACTCTTAATCAGGATAGAGGAGCGATTCAGAATTATTTTTGAAAATCTTTTTGACTCTGTCGCCATGTATCCAGTTGATGAATCATTTTATCCGGGGCACTTTATTGAAGCTAATTCATCATCGGTAAAAAGGCTGGGATACACCCAGGCGGAACTTATGAGGCTATCGCCTGCAGACATTCTCCCCCCTGAAGAGTTTGGACGTTTTTTATCATTCATTAAAAATTTTAGAATTTCACCAGTTCAGACCGCAGAATTTTCAGAAGTTACAAAAGATGGAACGATCATTCCTGTCGAGATAACAGCTCTTGTTGTAAAAATCCGAAACGAAGAATTCATAATTCAGATCTCAAGGGATATTTCAGATCGGGTTAAAATCAGGCAACTCCAGATGAATGCATTTGAACAGATCAATAGGAATATTGAACAGTTTGCAATTTTAAATGATCGGATTCGTAATCCATTAAGTGTTATCCTGACACTTGCATCATTCTCTGAAACTCCTGAAAGCACCAGAATTGCTGAACAGGTACATATCATTGATTCTCTGGTTGATGAACTTGATAAAGGATTTATTGAATCAGAAAAAGTCAGGAAATTTCTTGTCCGATATTTTCAGGCAGATACATGAAATTGAGAATCAATGATTTATCTGTAATTTGTATCCGTTTCTTTCTATTTCTGCCCCATTATTTTTTCCTTTGGTGCATATTGTTCTTCCACCATTCTCTTGGTTCATGATCTTCTGAGCAGCTGACCGAACTGCATTCATATGCGAATCACATACCCCATACACAACCGGTCCAAATGAACTCATACCAGCCCCGGCTGCACCGGCATCAATCATGGCATCCATAATTTCCCTGATTACCGGGGGCTGAAGACTTAGTTCACATTTCTTAAAGCCATAATTCTGAAATTCATTTATTGCCTCCCCAAATTGTTCCAAATCTTCTTCAACCACTGAAGGGATCAATTTCATGAGAAGAATGTGAGAAAGAGCCTGGACCTCATGTTGTGGGACAGGACAGAAGGTCTGAAATACATCATGTTCAAACTGGCCATGGATTTCTGCGAATCCTTCTGGTATTGCCAGTACAAAATTCCAATCGTTCGGAATATCATACCGGCCGACCAGGGGAGCAGGACCTGCACCAGAAGATAAGGCTGATGGTGCAAACGAATCTTTTTTTCTACCTGGCCCAAATCGGTGACCGGCATCAACAAGGAATCCTCCCATGAAAAAGGCTCTTGTTCCAATCCCAGATGTTCCACCTCTTCCAGAAATAGCAATCAGTTCATCTGCACTCATATTTTGTTCAGAAAATACTCCTATTCCTGCCGCTATTCCAAGTGCTGCCTGGGTCCCGCTCCCAAGACCATAGTGAAAGGGAATAGATTGCTGAATATCAATATGTACCGGAGGGATTGATAATCCATTGACGATTAATTTTTCAAGGATTGGTTGCACCTGATATGATACCCCTGGTTCTTGTGATGTCAGAGAAAATGTATCTGACTCTGATATTTCAATGATAAAACCGGGATCTTTCAGAGTAATTCCTGCACCACCATCAACCCTGCCTCCGGAACCATTCATGTCAAGAAGTCCGATATGAAGGCGGGAAGGTGTGACCACTCTGACAGTAGAATCATCAATAAAAAGGGAGGAGGGAATTTGTTCCTCAATATAAAATATTGGACGTGAATTATGAATTATCCGGTATGATCTACTCAGACAATAACAGGTTCTTTTATTTGGGATCTGGCATTCAGATGGAAGTAATCTCTTTTGTATTGACAGGATTTCTCTCCGTGACTCCATCTTTTCATCACGCATGATGAAACCAATAGGCTCATCTTCGTTCATAAGCCGGGTCATTGCCCCAGGTGGAAGATGTTTCAATGGTGCATATGAAATGGCACGTATCAACAGACGGTCATTATTTTTATTATAGAGATAGACCTCCCGAAAATTCACATCATCACCGGGTAGAATCTCAAGATACTCTGCAATTTTTTCTGAAGCTGGAACAATGTTCTGCTGAATAGTTTTGACACCAACAGGCGCATTTATAAATGCCTCTAAAAGCCGGGTGACAGATCCATCTGTTATGAGAAGAGCACGTTCAGGTTTTGTCAATACGCATGATTCATTTTCTATCTGCTGGATAAGTTGCAGGACCGATCCCTGTGTCATTATTACACCAATATCAGAGTGATGTGTATAGAAAAATGTATCAGATTCCTATGATAAGAATAAAAAAGTTTCATAAAAATAGACTCATCAAACTGCATCCGAAATCTGTACGATTATTCCGGGGTTACCAGAACAGATCTGTACAGAAGAGACTATCCTAGATGCATGTTTCGCTGTGAGACAGATAGTGCACCAATAGAATTGTAACCTGGTGCACCATAAGTGTTTCGGCTCTTTCATATGAAAATGTGATTACAATTTTCATCAGTAGAAAAGGCTCATTAGAATCATATTATCATCATGGGGGGTTCATCATAAGATTTCAATATTTGTCATCGATCCTGAATAGAAGAATGGTCAAAAGGATAACAGGAACATTATGTGCACCAACAACAAATAGATATGGTTCACCTATAAGCTCTGTATGATGATGAATCTAAACAAACTCCAGATAAAAAAATGAATAACACAATAATTAAAAATATAGCCGAAATTGAACATCAGCCTTATGAATTAATCCGGAAAGGAATAGAAACCGGATCCATTGCAATCATGTACCGTGGTAATATGGGAATTGCAATCGGAACAGGACTCAGGACAAAAATAAATGTAAACCTTGGTACCTCATCTGGTCATTGTGTCCCAGAAGAAGAGATTCAAAAAGCGAAAATTGCTGAACTTTATGGTGCAGACACTATTACGGACTTGTCAACCGCTGGAGACATACCAGAAATCAGACAATCAATACGTGATGTCACATCACTCCCCATGACCACAGTCCCTCTCTACCAGGCGGTTGCAGAAAATACCCTTGATTATCTCACTGATGATCTCATAATAGAGAACCTGAAAGAACAAATCAAAGAAGATATTTCATCAATGGTCCTTCATTGTCCCTCTAGACAGACCATAAAGGCAATGAAACAGAGTTCCCGCATAATGGGAGTTGTTTCCAAAGGAGGCGCAATGATGAGTTCATTTATGCTAAAAAATAATCAGGAAAATCCCTATATTACACATTTTGATGAGATTCTCACTATACTAAAATCGAAAGATGTCGTCCTTTCACTCGGAAATACCATGAGAACAGGTTGTATCCATGATAACCGGGATAGTGCACAGGTTCTGGAGATAAACGAGAATATCCTGCTGGCACAGCAGGCTCATGAGAAAGGAGTTCAGGTAATTATTGAAGGAGCCGGAGGACATATCAGAGCCGATAAAATCGCAGAAAATATAAGGTACTACAAAGATAAGACAGATTTTCCACTCTTTGTAGCAGGACCACTTCCAGCGGATGTTGGCATGGGATATGATCATATTACCGGTGCGATTGGCGCAACATTCGCAGCAGGAGCCGGAGCAGATTATCTCTGTTACATCACTAGGGCAGAACATAAAAGTCTTCCGACTCCTGATGAGGTCAAAGAAGGACTTATTGCATTCCGGATTGCTGCTCATATTGGAGATTCAATGAAATATGGATTGTCTGAAAAGGACAAACATATCGCTGAGAAAAGAGCGCAAATGAATTTTGAGGAACAGGCAGCATTTGCTCTGGACCCGGAGGAAGCAGGACGGGGTATTCCTATGGATACAAATTGTTCCATGTGTGGATCTTTCTGTGCACTAAAAATGATTCAGACCTATTGTAGAAGAACTGATGAATAGACATGAGTTCAAATCGTCAACAATATCCTGATGAAGTCTACAATCAATTCACACAATCCAAAACTCTGTCATTTTATTTTTTTCGAATGAACAGGTATATAAAATCTCATACATTCTATTCTTTTAAGGGTCGAATTGGAATGGGACAGGGTAAGGCTTGAATGAGCGATGGTATATTATTCACAACTACAGATGACTGCTCAAGCATTAAATTTACCATCTCATTGTGACCTACATGTCTGAAATCTGTCCGAAGTGCAATTATTTTTTTCCCAAGTCCAAATGCATATCCAATCTCCCAGGAAGTTCCAGAATCTGCATCAGCACCGTCTATCACAGCAACAACAATATCAGCATTGTGAATAGCTTGTACATTTTTTTCAAATATTTCTCTTTGAATAGATAATTCCCGTGAATGTTCCGAATCTCCACAATCCTGGGGAAGATGAACCTGCATAGCATAACCAGTTAATATATCCGCTACTTTTCTATTGAAATCACACTCAGCTTCGGAAAATAAAGGTGCAGCAAGATAAACTTTCCAACAGGCTGCTTCAAAGACATCAAAGGCCATTATATCTGAAAAACGTTTTAGAAAGAACCCTCTACCAGGTATCTTTCCGTTAGAGCCATGAACCGATCCATACCAGGTATTTCGCACCCCACAAACCGGAGATGAATCAACTCCAATGATCGCATATGGACGACCATCACTTTTCCAATCTTCGCGGACATTGGTTTCAAGTCTGCATATAAGATCTGAAAAATCCGGATTATCCAATCGACCAAGATAATGCCCTGGCTCATGATCAGGCCCCAGGTACATCGTCTCTGCACAAGGAAGCATTTTCACAGGTATTTTAAACGTTTCACATCGGAATAAAACCTGAGAAAATGCATCTAAATCTTTTTGATGAGTGATTCCTCGTGCACGAAGTTCTGGATTTTTTATGCAGGGACATAAAAGAAGATACATCCTGTACTAATCATCACAAATGAATAGATATAATCCCTGTGCACATATGAGAAAAAATTGATGGTGAAATTAATTATTACATCAGTATTCAGGGACAGTTCTTATCTTTCTGGCATTTTATACCCTTTATTTGAGAGTTTTACAAAAAAATTAAGAGCCTTATGTATTGGTGGTTCGCATTTTTCTAAAACGTTCGAGTAATTCATGGAGAAGTGACTTTGAAGGCAAAAGAAGTAAACCCGCTTCCAGATCAAACTCCGCGCAATGCATGTCCGTTTTGAACAAAAGAATCTGATCCAGTTCTTCATCAAATTCCTGACCAGCAATAACAGACTGAATTACTGCATGAGGCATGTCAATTACCATAGATGGAGGTGAGGGAATGAGCATGAGAGATAAGAGATTTGCACATGCATCAAGGTAGGAAGAAGTCATAATATTTCCAATTTCATGAAGCATACTCATATCCATTTCATTTATTTCCCGATCTTCATCTGGAGCTCCAAGCATTATCGATGATAACCGGAGTATGGACTTTTTTGGAACATGAAGAATTATCGAGCCATTTCCTGAAACCTGACCACGAACCTGGAAAACAACCATAGAAGCAACGGAATCATCAAGATAATTCTGAAGATTTTCCAACTTTACCATGATAATTTTCTGAACTGAAATTGAAACAGGTACTCCTATAAGAGAAGAGAGAGCAATTGCAGCATTTTGTGCTCCGCTGTCTCCCAATTCCCATAATTCATCTGCCTGTTCAGTGGTCAGGATTTCTGTTCCATCAGTAATTATTTTTGAACTCATTTTCATCTCAATACTGAAACTTTATTGCTCTTAGTATATCTGATTGACCGTAAAAATGAAAGTAATCCATTAATTTTCTAATTTATTAAATTACCTGAGTGAATATCTTCTTTTAACAAATAAACCCCTGCAATGAGAACGGCCATTATTACTGATAATCCAAGATAGTGGTATACTTCCGTTTCACTTATGTTTATGACAATTATATGCCTTATTAAGGCAGTTAATGCAACAATGAGAAGAGCCCGTACTGGAACTCTTTTTGTCTTTAAATAAACAGTTACAGTTTCAAATAATTCAATGATAATGATAGTAAAAAGAATCGAATAAATCACCTGTATGATCCCTTCTTCCCAATGCATAGTTGCCAAAATTACTAAAACTTCCAGAAAGGATTCAATCAATGATAATATTGCGATTATTGAAAGTAATATCGCTACACCTACATATACTGCAATAGAAATCGTAGAAAAGGTATTGACTAACTGATTTGCACGTTCTTCTGACAATTCAGGCATATCACATAATGAATTATAATATAAGAAATATCTTTTGATAAATATATTATAAGGAGAAGAAATCCCGAACCATTTTATACCTGTAAAGTGAATTTTTTCTTATTACGTGCAAATATCGCCTCCGCAAAGAAATATATTGACATAACAATACAAGCTAAAGAGGCAACCATTGTTGGTAAGGTTCTCTCATCACTGGCGGAACCAAGTAATGTACCAATAAGAAATAATCCAACGAAAACTAGGGTTACACCATCAAAAAGATACACAAGCCATTCATATTCTTCAACATTTCTGATGGCAACCATGTAATATCGGTACAATGGATTATCTTTTCAAAAAAAACTATCTGAATAATTTTTTTATTTTTACAAAAGAGTCTCTCGTTGAACAATAGCAGCGAGGATGATTTCCCGAGGACTCGCGTACCTCAGTATCGTCATCCACGTGAGGTGTCTTAACTTCCGTGTTCGGAATGGGAACGGGTGTGACACACCTGCTGTGGCCGCTATTGATAGCCAAACTCCGGGTTCGAACCGGAATTGAGTTGACCTGCTGTC
>Ga0232080_100035_pt1 | contig 43690 bp, 36 predicted proteins | sample SJ14nscriptome_FD_186098 | JGI IMG/M metagenome (GOLD analysis project Ga0232080, IMG submission 186098) | Metatranscriptome of enriched culture of PCE-dechlorinating microbial communities from Ithaca, New York, USA - SJ1.4 (Metagenome... ... | reverse complement strand
GTTCTATGTAAAGCCAGCGGGAGGGACTTGGTCATTATTGCGCAATTATAGTTCAACCAATACGTATACCTGGACGCCTTCAACGGCCGGCACTTATTATTTGGAAATGCATGCCCGCGATGTAGCATCCACAGCACCCTATCAGGCCTACTATGATCTTATCTATGAAGCAACTTCGGGGGGGAGCCTAGTCGATCTATTAAAAATTGGGCCGGTTGGGCCCCAAATACTGGATGGCGGAATTACTATTAACTTGTATTCATCAATGGATGACGAGCATTCTAATTTACATTGGGCTGGCCTGAAGGACTATTCTCAGACTGGGTCTTAAACACGCGTTTGTCTTGATGATCATTTACGCGCTGAATACATTTGTTGACTTCACTGGTGCTTGAAGTTGCTGGCCAATTATATTATAAAGGTGACAGAGCTGTTACCCTTAGAGATTTAATAACAGGCACATTGGTATTTGTAGTAAAACGATTAGTAAATGTCAGTTAGTAACCTCATTATCATTGATACTTTTAAGAGAGCGGGTTATAATTTTTTATGCTTTTTATTAGCATAAGCCCTAAAGACAACAATAATAACATAGTTGGCATTGTCATGGGAAAACCGTTGCTGTTAAATTTTCGGCCATTGGTAATGGAATACAAGGAGAGAAGATAATGACTGAAGACTTTCGCATATGTACAAGATGCGTCATGGATACATCCGATCCAGATATAATTTTTGATGAAAATGGTGTATGCAACCATTGTAAACAAGCGGAGGATAGGCTCAATTCTGAGCCATACTGCCTGCCTGTAAAGGAGAAGGAAAAGCGGCTTATAAAACTGGTTGATGAGATAAAACGGAGCGGAAAAAACAAGCCTTACGATTGCATAATAGGTCTAAGTGGAGGTGTGGATTCCAGCTATGTAGCTTATAAAGTTAAAGAGCTGGGGTTGCGTCCTTTAGCGGTTCATCTTGATAATGGCTGGAATTCTGAATTATCAGTGCAGAACATTGAAAATATCTGTACGAAGGTAAACATTGATTTGTATACTTGGGTTCTTGATTGGGAGGAGTTTAAAGATCTGCAATTAGCTTTTTTGAAGGCATCTACACCTGATTCAGAAATTCCCAGTGATAATGCTATTTTTGGAGCTATTTGGGGAACAGCCATAAAATATAAGGTTAAGTATATTTTGGCTGGATATAACTGGGCTTCAGAGTCGATTCTTCCCACAGCCTGGTCACAGGGCTATTTTGACTCAAAATACATTCTCTCTATTCAGGACGCCTTTGGAAAACGGAAGTTAAAGACTTTTCCCCTTATTAACAAATTTCAAATAGCTTTTAACAGAAAGATCAGGAAGATTAATCTGGTAAGCTTTTTAGACTATTTACCTTATAATAAGGAAGAAGCCAAAAAAATAATTATAGATGAACTTAATTGGCGTGATTATGGTAAAAAACACTGCGAATCGCATTATACTAGAATATATCAAGAGTATATCTTGCCTACTAAATTTGGTTTTGATAAACGAAAAGCGCATTTTTCCAGCTTGATCGTTGCGGGACAAATGTCAAGGGACCAGGCTCTTTCTGAATTGGCTAAACCTATTTATCAGTCTGAAGAAAAGATAGACGAAGACCTTACTTATTTAACCAATAAATTTGGAATTAGCCGCAAAGAATTCGAGGATATTATGAGCCTTCCGCTGAAGTCCTATAATGACTACCCTCATCAAGAAGACACCTTGTTTTTCAAAATAGTACAAAAATTGTATGGTGGTTTAAGGAGAAAATAGTGGTAACAATTATAGACTATGGGATGGGCAATATAGGTTCGTTAGAAAATATGCTAAGTAGACTGGGGAGCTCAGTTGATATTTGTAATAGCATAGCAGGACTGGATAAAGCGCAAAAACTAGTACTGCCCGGAGTAGGTCACTTTGATAATGCCGTAGAACAACTACAAAGATTAAAGCTGATTGATATTCTCAATAGGAAAGTGAAGATTGACAAGATCCCCATCCTTTGTATATGCCTGGGAGCACAGTTGATAATGGGTAAAAGTGAGGAAGGTATTAAACCCGGTTTGGGGTGGGTGGAAGGAGAAGTCATCAGGTTTCGCTTTTCGAACAATAATAATTTAAGAATACCTCATATGGGATGGAATACGCTTAAAGTTAAAAAGAGAGAGCCTTTATTCAAGAATATGACTGATAATCCCCGGTTTTATTTCGTGCATTCCTATCATTTAGTGTGCAAGCATGAGGATGATGGGATAGCGACTTCGGAACACGGTTATGAATTTGTTGCGGCAATTCAACACGAGAATATCTTTGCGACACAATTTCACCCCGAAAAAAGTCATAAGTTTGGCATACAGCTCATGAAAAACTTTTTGGAGATATAGAAATGCTTAGAAAAAGAGTTATACCGTCTTTATTATTGAAAGGGTATGGTTTGGTAAAAACGGTTCGTTTTAATGATGAAAAATATGTCGGAGATCCCATAAATACCATTCGGATTTTCAATGATAAGGAAGCAGACGAACTGGTTATTTTAGACGTCAATGCTACTGTAGATAATAAAATTAACTTTGAACTTTTGTCCCGACTAAATAAAGAGGCATTTATGCCGCTTGCTTATGGTGGAGGCATTAAAAACATAGACGAAGTAAAAAAGATAATTAATCTTGGTTATGAAAAGGTTGTTTTAAATTCAGCAGCTATTAATAATCCTGATTTGATTGAAGCTGCTGCCAGAATATGCGGTAGTCAAAGCACTGTAGTATGCATTGATGTTAAAAAGTCATTTTTGGGGCAATACAAAGTTTTTCAACATAGTAGAAGGAAGATAATGTCCATAGACCCTGTCAAATGGGCAAAAGATGTTGAACAGTTGGGAGCAGGCGAAGTTATTTTATATGATGTGGATCGTGAGGGAACTTTTTCTGGATATGATCTGACACTTATTAACAAAGTGTCTTCCGCTATAAGTATTCCTGTAGTTGCATTGGGAGGGGCAAGGACCATAGATGATTTCTCCAAGGCTTTTAATGCTGGAGCAAATGCAGTTTCGGCCGGTAGTATGTTTGTTTACCACGGCCCACATAAAGCTGTTTTAATATCTTATCCACTATCCGAAGATATCGATAACTTTTAGATAGGGAATACTCAGAGCAAACCATCATGAGGTATAGAATGCTTTTAGTTACAGGTATTACAGGTCATAGCGGCCGGTATTTTTTAAATGAGTTGATAGAATATAACTATGAAGAACCGATTCGCGTTATCGTTAGAAGCAGTTCAGATACAACGCAGTTGGATAAGTGCGGACTAAACGTTGAGAAAGCAGTTGGAGATCTAAATGATAGAGATTTCATTGACAAATGCATGCAAAATGTCGACATGGTAATGCACATATATAACATTCGTTATTCGCCAGAAATCGTTAAGGCGGCAATTAAATACAATGTGAAGAGAGTAATATTAGTGCATACTACAGGAGTTTATTCAAAGCACAAAAACGCCTCCCGGGAATATATAGATATAGAAAATAAGGTGATAGACATTGCAAAAGAAAAGACGAACAACGGGCTTAATATTACGATCCTCAGGCCTACTATGATATATGGTGATTTGTGCGATAGCAATATAAGCAAATTCATATGGATGCTGGACAGATCGCGGATAATGCCGGTGATTGACCATGGCAACAGTTTGCTCCAACCCGTCAATGCAAGGGATCTCGGTAAAGCATTCTACAAAGTACTGATCTCACCAGACGCAACATCCGGGAAGGCCTATGATCTTTCCGGCGAAAGGCCAATAAAGCTTATTGAGGTATTTCAATTGATTGCTGAGGGTCTTGACAAGAAGGTAGTATTTATTAACATTCCTTTGAATTTGGGTGTTTTTTTGGCAAGAGTTTTGAAAGTCGTTTCATTGGGCAGGCTCGATTATATAGAAAAGGTTCAAAGGATGGGGGAAGATAGGCATTACTCTCATCAGCGAGCCACCTCAGATTTTGGTTATGAACCCATTCCTTTTTATAATGGGCTAATGATAGAAGTTGGGCAGTATTTGGAGAAAAAAAGGCTTTAAATCCATTAATTTGAGAGTGGAGAATGTATGAAGATAGCTGTGCTTTCCAGCCATACTCCATCGCTTTTTTGGTTTCGTATGGATATGATGAAAGAGTTTATAAATAGGGGCCATACTGTCATTGCATTGGGAGCCGATTCAGAGGCAAATTGGAAGGACCAGTTTAAAGAAAACAATATAGACTATCGGCAATTGTATGTTGAACGCAACGGGATGAACTTATTAAAAGATTTGAAAACCTTCATTAAGTTGTACAAGTTCATGAAAAAGGAGAAGCCTGATAAAATATTTACCTACCAGGCCAAGACCATAATTTACGGCAGTATTGCCGCCAGGATTAACGGAATTACTGATGTCTATACATTGATAGCCGGTCTTGGGTCCATATTTAGAGGGGCCGGGTTAAAAAACAATATTGTGAAAACCATTATGAAAGCAGAATACTGGATTGCCTGCAAATTCAGCAAGAAGGTATTCTTTCAAAATAATGATGATAAAAATACTTTTATACATTATGGACTGGTAAAGGATGATAAAACGGTAATTATCAATGGCTCCGGAGTCAATCTGGACAAATTCCAGCCGGTACCGATGCCAAACGAACCGGGAATCCTGTTTATCGGGAGATTGATCAAGGACAAAGGTGTTGCCGAATATTTGGAAGCCTGTAAAGTTGTTAAAAAAATGCATCCCCGGGTCCGTTTTTTACTGGTGGGACCGTATGATAGCAATCCCTCCGCGCTACGGCCAGAGGAGCTAAAGCCGTATATCGATGATGAAATTGTTGAATACTTTGGCGAACAAAACGATGTAAGACCATATATAGCTCAATGCAGTATATTTGTGTTGCCATCCTACCACGAGGGCACGCCTAAAACTGTGTTGGAGGCAATGGCTATGGGTCGAACAATAATTACCAGTAATGCCCCCGGGTGTAGGGAGACTGTCATTGATGGTGTCAATGGCTATTTAGTGGAGGTAAAAGACGTTCAGGCATTGGCCGATAAAATGGAGCAGCTAATAAACGAGCCGGATCTAAGAAGAGAAATGGGGGCAAAAAGCCTGAAGATAGCTTCCGAAAAATATGATGTAAAATTAGTAAATCAGGTGATCATGCAGACAATGGGAATATAGCATTTTAAACCTGGAAACAGCCTGATAAGTAAAGGAGTCATCGCGATGGGGTACAAAGACCTTGATTTTGATAAAAATACTACTTTTCTAGTAACAGGAGGAGCAGGCTTCATAGGTTCCAACCTTTGTGAGGCGCTATTGTCTAAAGGATATATAGTAAGGTGCCTGGACAACCTTTCAAATGGGAAACAAGAGAATGTAGACTTGTTTCTGGATAATCCGAATTATACCTTCTTTAAGGAGGATATCAGAGATTTTGATTCCTGTATGAAAGCCTGTGAAGGAGTTGATTATGTTCTCCACCAGGCAGCCTGGGGAAGTGTTCCAAGAAGCATTGCCATGCCTTTATTGTACGAAGAAATCAATATCCGTGGAACTCTCAATATGATGGAGGCGGCAAGACAAAATGGAGTAAAAAAGTTTGTATATGCTACCAGTTCCTCGGTGTATGGAGACCATCCTGCACTACCGAAAACCGAAGGGCAGGAAGGTCAATTGCTGTCTCCCTATGCCATAACAAAACGGACTAATGAAGAATATGGAAAACTCTATACAAAGCTTTATGGCCTTGATACATATGGTCTGAGGTATTTTAATATTTTTGGAAGAAGGCAAAACCCCAATGGAGACTATGCTGCGGTAATCCCGAAATTCATCAAACAGCTATTAAATAATGAAAGACCTACTATAAATGGAGAAGGCAAGCAGTCTAGAGATTTCACCTATATTGATAATGCCATAGAAGCCAATTTCAAGGCCTGCAAGGCATCCCATGCAGCGGCGGGACAGATATATAATATTGCTTATGGTGGAAGAGAGTATCTTATCGATATTTACAATGAAATTTGCAGGTCTCTGGGGAAGGATATTGAACCCGTTTTTGGGCCTGAGCGTACAGGGGATATAAAGCATTCCAATGCCAATATAAGTAAAGCCAGAGAACTGCTTGGCTATGACCCTGAATTCAATTTTGCTCGGGGATTGGCCCTGGCTATCGATTGGTATAAGGAAAACCTGTAAGACGTACCATGGGGAGATATTGATAGTATGTCGAAAGGAACCATAATTTATATAGGTGGCTTTGAACTTCCAGACAAAAACGCCGCTTCCCATAGGCCAATGGAAACCGGAAAAATATTTAAAATATTGGGCTATGATACGGTAATAATTGGTGTAGATAAAAATCCTAACCCGGTTAAGAACATCGGCGTTATTAATGATAGTAAAGGCGGTTACGATTGCTGGACCGTACGATATCCCAGGAATATAAAACAATGGATAAATTATTTAACTGACATAAGCGATGTCAAAAGCATTATAAAACGATATACAAACGTTAAATACGTTATTTGTTATAATTATCAAGCCATAGCTTTTTGGAGAATACAAAATTACTGTAGAAAAAACAACATTACCGTGTTAGCTGATTGTACGGAATGGTATGGAAGCAACGAAGGTAGTTTGATATTTAAGCTGGTGAAAACTATAGATACCAGCCTGCGCATGAAATATATAAATAAACGTGCAGATGCGATGATCGTTGCGAGTAAATACCTGAAAGACTACTACTCAAAATCGAACTCTTTTATCCTACCGATGCTTTTTAACCACGAAGGTCTGCGTGAACCTGAAGGCAATCACTCAATGATAAAAGTAGCTTATGCAGGGGTCCCCTTTAGGCTGGGAGCACCTCTAAAGAATCGCAGCCTTGCCAAAGACCGCTTAGATTTATCCATTTTACTTTTATATAATCTTCACAAACGGAATGTAAAGTTTACCTTTAATATATACGGTATAACCAAAGAGCAGTATTTGAGCGTTTTGCCTGATGACGAAGATATGCTGCAAGAGCTGGAAGACATTGTTTTCTTCCATGGTTATATGAAGAATGCGGATCTCAGAAAGAGGATTCAAGATGCAGACTTTACCGTCTTGATAAGAGAAGAAAACCGGGTTACTATGGCTGGATTTCCAACCAAGTTTTCTGAAAGTATCATGTGTGGTACCCCGGTTGTAACTACTAAAACCAGCGATCTTGAAGACTACCTTGATGAGGGGGAAAATGGATATTTTCTCAATATAAATGACATAGAATCTGCAACTGATAAATTTGAAGGTATATTGAAGCTTGATCGAGAGAAAATACTGGAATTAAAGAAAAACTGTGCCGATTATAAAAAGTTTAGCATTGATTATTGGATTGAAGATGTTAGGCGCTTTTTTAATGAATTGACATTGGATAAACGGTAAAAACATGGGAAAAAAAATATTATTAATACACCATTCGGGTTTGGTTGGTGGAGCCGGTATTAGCCTATACAATATGTGGGTGACTTTAGAAAAGCAATATCAAGTAGTAGCTTATATTGCTGATGATCCTCCTGCGCTTATGGATTTTTTAAATAAAAGGGGCTTATATCCGTGTACGTTTTCATTCAGGCTGGGAAAGCTGACTTATTATAGTGGTGGAAACAGCCTGTTAAAGCCAAGGTTTTGGTACCATGCGCTGCATTCCCTATTCCAGATAGCGTATTGGAAAAAGGTCATTGCCAAAGAACAACCCGATTTTATAATTGTAAATTCCAAAGTCCTATGCTGGATGGGACGGATCTTTCAGAAAGCAAATATCAAAAGCATGTGTTTTGTTAGAGAAACAATACCCGGGAGTTCCAAACGGCCAATGAATAGACTTATGAGCAAAATGTTGGATGATTTTACTCTGGTTGCGTTTTTATCTGATTTTGATCGGGCTCAGACAGAATTGCAGAAAGCGGAGATGGTTGTATCACCTGATTATTTGGAGCCAGCCAATTATATAGATAAATTGGGGAGAGAGGCTGCTTGCCAAAAGCTCAATATTAATCCAGCCAGTTTTAATATTTTGTTTGCTGGGGGAATAGACGAGCTTAAAGGCGTTGATATCGCAGTACAGGCCATCAATTGTTTAAAAAATGAGGATACAACTCTTGTTGTAGCTGGAAAGGACACCGGTGAGGTGTCTTATGTAGGCTTAAAGTCATTGTTCAGCGTTCTTAAAAGAAGAAAGACTATTCTCTTTTCGAAAAGGATTAAAGAAACTATAGAAAAAACAGGCCTCAGGGACAAAATTATATTTATTGGAATACAAACGGATATGTCTACAGCGTTGTCAGCATGTGATGTACTTATTTTCCCAATGAAAAAACCGCATCAAGCCCGGCCAGCTTTTGAGATCGGGGTTCAGAAAAAACCTGTAATAATTACGGACTTTCCCAATATTCATGAATTTGTCAAAACCGGCTGGAATGGATTAACTTTTCAACCGGGCAACCCTGAATCGCTGGCTGAAGCTATATTGAAGCTGAAAAATAATCCTGAACTATTAAAAGAAATGGGCACAAATAATTACGAATACACAATGAAATATCATACCGAAGAATTTGCCATGAGCAGGCTTATAGAAAAAATCAACGAAGTGATGAAATAAGGGCAGAGGAGACAATATTTTGTTTAAAGGTAAGACTTTATTAATCACAGGAGGGACGGGCAGTTTTGGCAACGCCGTACTTGACCGTTTCCTAAATACAGAGATAGGGGAAATTAGAATATTTTCTCGTGATGAGAAAAAGCAAGATGATATGCGTCGCTATTACAAAAACGATAAGATTAAATTTTATATTGGTGACGTAAGGGAGCTCAGCAGTATAAAAAATGCTATGTATAATGTTGATTACCTCTTTCATGCGGCTGCACTCAAACAGGTTCCTTCATGTGAATTTTTCCCGTTGGAAGCTGTAAGGACAAATATTCTGGGGACCGAAAACGTATTAACGGCTGCTATTGAATATGGCGTAAAAAAGTGCATATGTCTTTCAACCGACAAAGCTGCTTACCCAATTAACGCTATGGGCATTTCCAAAGCTATGATGGAGAAAATTGTTGTCGCCAAATTCCGTACCGTATCACCGGAGAAAACAACTATTTGTGTTACTCGCTATGGTAATGTTATGGCTTCTCGCGGTTCAGTAATTCCATTATTTGTACAGCAAATAAAAAACAATCAACCTATGACTATAACCGACCCGAACATGACACGTTATCTGATGAGTCTGGAAGAAGCGGTAGAACTAGTAGTATATGCATTTCAGCATGCCGAGAGTGGAGATATTATAGTACAAAAATCCCCGGCCAGTACTGTGGGGGACCTCGCTGAAGCAATCCGGCAGTTGTTTGACCCGGAACATGAAATTAAAATAATAGGGACACGCCATGGCGAAAAGGTCTATGAAACCTTACTGACTAAAGAAGAATATTTTAAAGCCCAGGACATGGGCACTTACTTCAGAGTACCAGCGGATAATCGCGATTTGAATTACGATATTTACTTCATTCAAGGGAATGAACTTCTATCTACCACTGACGAATACAATTCGCATAATACGTATAGATTGAATGTTGAAGAAGTGAAAGAGAAGCTGCTCGCTTTGCCATATATCCTGGAAGAATTGCATGGTTGGGAGGTGAAGAAGTAGTGAGAATTCTTATAACCGGAGTTGATAGTTTCATCGGCCAAAACTTGAGAGCCGAACTATCAAATCGAGGTTATAATGATGTGACTGGTCTAAATGACTGTGAAGACAGGGAGAAATTAAAATGTTGCATTGACAAGAGCGATTTTATATTTCACCTTCATACTATCTATCGCTCAGAAGATCCGGAGCTTTTTGAAAGCGTCAACATTGGAACCACAAAAACAATAATCGAACTGATTGGAAACAGGTGCAAATCGTTGCTCTTGCTGTCGTCAACTCAAGCTGGAAATGGTGACCCCTACGGGCAGAGTAAGCTGCTGGCGGAGAAATGCGTTAAAGAATGGACGAATACCACTGGCAACAAAGCTTATATTTTCCGTCTGGCTAACGAGTTTGGTAAATGGTGTCCTCCCAACTTTAACAGCGTAGTAGCAACATTTTGTTATAACATTGCACGAGGTCTGCCCATCAAAATAAACAATCCGAATGCACCATTAAAATTAATGTATATAGATGACATTATTGGTAATTTCATATCAGTACTTGAACCCGATTTGGAAACGAATGACAAAATACTCTCCTATGAAACTAGCGTTGGAGAAGTTGCTAAATTAATCAAATCATTTTCAACCGCAAGGCAGGAACTTGATATTCCAGATATGCCAGATGGATTAATCAAGAAATTGTATAGTACTTATCTAAGCTATTTACCACCCGGTAAATTATCTGTGGCATTACAAACGCATACTGACAACCGGGGATCTTTTACGGAACTTTTTCATTTTGGAGGAATGGGGCAGGTATCGGTCAATATATCCAAGCCTGGCGTAACCAAGGGAAATCACTGGCATCATACGAAGAATGAAAAGTTTATAGTTGTATCCGGTAGCGGGATAATAAAGCTCAGGAAAGTAGGAACTAATGAAGTATTTCAATATCAGGTAAGCGGAGAAAAGATAGAAGTTGTGGATATACCACCAGGATATACTCACAGCATTACCAATACCGGGGAAGTTGATATGTTGACGATAATGTGGGCTAATGAAATATTTAATGCAGACCAACCAGATACATATTTTGAGGAGATATAAAAGAATGAAAAAAGTCAAATTAATGACTATCGTGGGAACTCGGCCGGAGATAATTAAGCTCTCTGAAATCATTAAAAAATGCGACAAATACTTTGAGCATATTCTCGTTCATACCGGGCAGAATTGGGAATATACACTCAACGAAGTGTTTTTTGAAGAGCTTGGCCTAAGAGCTCCTGACTTCTATTTAAACGTGGTTGGCGATAATCTTGGCCAGACCATGGGAAATGTAATCGCAAAATCATATGAATTAATGCTTGAACAGAAACCGGATGCTGTTTTGGTTTTAGGAGACACCAATTCTTGCCTGTCAGTCATTTCCGCAAAGCGATTGAAAGTCCCTATTTTCCATCTTGAAGCAGGAAACCGCTGTTTCGATGAAAACCTGCCAGAAGAAATCAATCGCCGAATAGTTGATCACACCAGTGATATAAACCTTTGCTATACTGAGCATGCCAGACGGTACCTTTTTGCCGAAGGACTTAAAAAGGAGCACACCTACGTTGTCGGTTCTACAATAGCGGAAGTATTGAGAGCCAACATGGATAAGATTAAGAGCAGCAAGGTGCTTGAAACCCTGGGCCTGCAAAAAAACAATTATATATTGCTGTCAGCTCACAGAGAAGAAAATATTGATATTGAAAAGAATTTTTTTGAACTCATGAACGCAGTAAATGCTATGGCTGAAAACTATTCCATGCCGATAATTTATTCAATGCATCCGCGGGCAAAGAAATATATTGAAGAAAGAGGATTCGTTTTCCATAAAAATGTGAAAGCTTTAAAACCATTTGGTTTTGCTGACTACAATAATTTGCAGTTAAATGCTTATTGTGTTGTATCTGATAGTGGGACAGTCCCCGAGGAAGGATCCTTTTTTAAGTTTCCTGCTGTGTCTATAAGGACCAGCACCGAGAGGCCTGAATCACTAGAAAAAGGAAATTTTATTATTGGAAGTATAACTACTGAACAAGTTCTACAGGCGGTTGATCTTGCAGTTAACATGTACAGAAATGGGGATCTTGGTGTTACCACCCCTGACTATGCTGATGAAAATATCAGTGTAAAAATCGTAAAAATAATACAAAGCTACGTCGGCATCGTCAATCGGATGGTATGGAGAAAATGATACACTGCTGCAAGGCTTGTGAATCAGAGGAGAGAACCAACGGAAAATGGTTATTTATTATATATTGATTCTATGTTGGCTGGTTATGCTCGTTTTTTCGAGAGAAATGGAACGCAGATATACAAATTTCAATTCTAAACTATTCCAGGCAATAAGTATGGGAATCTTGTTATTTTTGGTTATGGGATTGAAACATCCCAGTGTGGGAGTTGATACTGCTCAATATCTATATAGATACCACTATGTGCCATACCCTCTGGATTCCGATATATTTGCCTATCCTGAATGGGTGTTTTACGGGTTTTCAACCATATTGAGCAAAATTGGAATAGGCGATCAAGGCTATTTAGCTATTTATGCATTAATAATTTCAGCCTCTTTTTCTAGATTTTTTTATAAGTACTCAACCGATATCTTTTTGAGCTTTTATTTGCATTTAACTATAGGTCTTTTTGATTTGTCTTTATCAGGAATGAGACAAATGTTTGCAATATGTATAATTCTTCTGTCCTTTGATTTTCTAATGAAAAACAAACTGGTACCATTCGTGATTTCTGTTATTATTGCTTACTTTACTCATAATTCAGCAATATGTTTTTTACCATTTTATTTTTTAAAAAATATAAATATCGATCAAAAAAAGGGAACCATCCTGTTGCTTCTTACAGCCTTACCTCTGGCAATAAGTTTTCCTTTCGAATCAATAATCAAATTCTTAGCTCCGGAGAGGTTTTTGATAAAATACAATGTATATGAAACATTATCCCATCAAAGTCCAATAAATCCTCTACTAATTGTTATTTCTTTAGCAATTCCCGCTGCATGCATACTGTTCTGGAAATATAATAAATGGTCAATTGAAAATGCTGGCAGGATAATGTCAATTCTATTTATTATGAGCCTTATGAACGCCTTTACAAATGTACTTTCCATAAATTTAAATATGGTAAGGAGATTATCTTTTTATTTCGTACCTTTTATAATGGTTCTTATCCCAATTATAATCAGCAACCTTAAAATCAGGTCCAATAAAGTACTGGCTATTTTATGCTGTATAATATTTCCACTTTATCAATTCATTGTGGGAAATATTGACGGGACGCTAAGTATTGAGGACTATAAGTTTTTCTGGCAATAATATTTACACTTTAAATTATATAGCTTTGCTTTTAAAAGTAAGGAGAGTTTGCAATGATTCAATCCTGGAAAGATTTCAAGGAATATTATATACAAGATTTAAGAGCGACTGGATTAGATAAACGCTCATTACTCCACCGTCTGAAGGATAGAAGATATAGGTTTTATAAAAGCTTGCGATTTACAGAGTATATCATCAATTGTAGACCTGGATTTAAACAGGTACTCGCAAAAATATTTCAACTCAGGCATACCAGAATGTGTAGTAAATACCAATGGACAATTCCACCCAATGTCTTTGGACCGGGTTTGGCGATCGTTCATGTTGGAACCATTGTTGTAACAGGCAATGCCAGAGTGGGGAAAAACTGTCGAATACATGTGTGTGTAAATATAGGCAACGCGATTGTGAGGGGTACTTCTGGAGCTCCAGTAATTGGCGATAATGTTTATATTGGTCCCGGTGCGAAAATATTTGGGCCAATTATAATTGGCGACAACACTGCGATTGGTGCGAATGCTGTAGTAAATAAATCATTTCAAGATGGAAACTGTACTATTGCGGGATTACCAGCCAAAGTTGTTTCAGAGAACACTAGCTCAGTATATATTAATATTGCTAACTAACAGGAGAGTAAAGAACTAATGCATATATTGATTGTGGCACCAGCGTATGCACCATATTCAGGAGTAGGTTCGGTTCGCATGATGAGCCTATCTCAATATTTGGTAAAAAAGGGAAACAAGGTAATTGTTTTAAAAAACTCGCCTGAATTATGGCCCCAACATGCCCTAAAAAGCCGTGTTCCTGAAAACATTGAGGCCATAGATGTTTATGCACGGGGCAGTTTTAAAGAATGTATGGAGGCATATAAGAAGGCGGTTGAAGAAGTTATAAAAAACAGGCATATTGATATTTCAATATACTCGTGCAATCCCTATTACACCGCACCGGTTGCGGCAGATATGAAAGAGAAACACGGGATGAAGTATATTATTGAATTTCGTGACATATGGATCAAAGACGAATTTATAACACGAAATTGGTTGAAACGGCTCAAAAAAATCATTTCTAGGCTTCCATTTAGATCATATGAAAAGAGAGTTATACAATGGGCAGACGCGGTTGTAACCGTAGCCCCTAAGGAATGCGAAATACTTCATAATGATTACCCAGAGAGCAAAAGTAAAATATCAGTTATCTTCAATGGATATGATGATGAACGACTTTCTGGCGATGCTATGTTTCGAAATGAATATCCTAAAGAATATATAGGTGTTTTTGGCAAGTTCGGTTACTACGATTATGAGTATGTCGTTGAAATGTTAACGGCGATAAAGCAGCTTTGGTTTGATGGATACAAAATTAGAATTCTGCATATTGGTGATCTTGATAAAAAAACCGCAATGGCTCTTAAAATAACGAAATTTCCACAAGAGGCTTATATAAATACAGGTTTTTTGGATTATTCGCAGGGTATGGCTTTGCTAAAAGGTGCCATAGCCTGTTGTTTGATAGTGCATTACAAAAGGGCTCTGGGTACCAAAATTTTTGATTATATTTATACAGACAAACCAGTTGTTTTTTTTGCACATCAAGACAGTGCAATCGCCTCAATTTTGTCAAAATGTAAGAATGCATTTCGTTGCGAGTCTGCCGATGACGCATCCGAGGCCATTCGTAAAATTATAGATGAAAATTTGGAAACACTCGGATGCTCAGAACGCGAGGTGTATTCGCGGCGTATTCAAAACGATCGGTATTACAAAATTATTAATGAGATTGCTGCATACGAATGAAAAAGTCATAGAATGCTGGTCTATGCTTTTTATGGAAGAAAGCGGGTAAGGGGTATGGATAGGACAATCTTAGAAACAGTATTGCATCGGTTTTTCAACATTATTGGGGCAGGATTAGTTGCAGTTGTTATTCTATCACTATTTACTCTTATATACAGCTACTCTGGAACTCACGTTGATAATACTTCTGGTGCAACAGATTATCGTTGGATGGCCGGACAATACAAAAGCAATATGGTAGAAGGATTTACCTGGACCAAAGCCGATGCAAATGGATTCAACAATACATATCCAAATCATTATTGGGGAAACGGCATACTGTTGATGGGGTCGTCTCACATGGAAGCATTCAATGTGCCACAGGATAAGAATACTGCCAATGTATTGAACTCACTGCTGGAAAACAACAACAGCAATATGCACGTCTATAATATCGGTATGTCTGGTCATACAATATATCGTTGCGCAAAAAATATTGAAGCTGCGATAAACGAATACAAACCCACTTCATATGTGATTATCGAAACATCCACAATACAACTGGATACCAATTCAATTTATGAAGTCTTGGATGACAGGCTCTTGAAAATTAAGTCATATGATAGTGGCTTGATATATCAGCTTCAGAGGATACCTTGTTTGAAGTTGTTATACAAGCAACTTGAGGCTATAAGACAGGGTAATATATCGGATAACGAAGGATTGTCTACAACGGTTGAATCGGTCAATAAACCGAACAAATTAGAATACGTCTCTGCATTGAACCAATTTATGGCCAAAATCCAAGCCTCAGCTGAATCACATGGATGTCAACTTATTATTTTCTACCATCCCACGCTTTTTCTTAACAAAGATGGCTCTGCTTATACTAAAATTAACGGCGATTATCTTTCTATGTTCGCCGATTCTTGTAAAAGGAACAACATTATGTTTGTGGATATGTCGGACACATTCATGTCAGCCTATAAAGAAAATTATATTTTACCAAATGGCTTCTCTAATACATCAATTGGCAGTGGGCACCTTAATGAAAATGGACATAAAATGATCGCGAACAAATTATACGAAGTGATTAAGTCAAGAGAAAAAGAAAATAGAGCCAAGGAGACGAATTAATGACATTCTATAATTTAATATTTATTGGGTTTTTCGTCTGTCTTTTATGCCTGCTTAGTGTTTCAAGGATTCCCGCTTTTCGCAACAAACTAGACAAAAAAAACTCTCTAAAGTTGAATCATGCAATACTGCTAGGGGCTAGCTACCTATTTCTCGGTTTATCAGATTGGTTGTTCTGTCTTTTACTTCTGCTGCTAACATTGGTGACATATTTTTGCGCAATTGGGATTGAAAAGAAAAATCAACCTAAGCTTTTTATGCTTATCGGTGTAATTTGTCCGCTAGTAATGCTCGGAGTGTTTAAATACGCCAATTTTTTCCTGAGTTCTTTCGAAAAAGTTTTTGGCAAAGAGGATTTAGTAACACTTAATCTGATTCTTCCGCTTGGAATTTCGTTCTTTACTTTTAGCGCGATTAGCTATGTGGTAGATGTATATAGAAAAAAGCATAGCGCATCGAATGACTTTGTTAAAGTAGCACTATATATATCGTTCTTCCCGAAGCTTATCGCAGGACCAATTATGAGGGCATCAGAATTTCTGCCGCAACTTGATGAGGATAGAACCGTAAGCTTTAAGAATATCGAAGTTGGTCTTCAAATCTTTATTTTTGGGCTTTTTAAAAAAGTAGTACTTGCAGACCATTTGGCGGTATTCGTCAATGAAGTGTTTGCGACACCGGTGGCTTTCAGTTCTCAAACCGTCGTTTTAGCTGCAGTTTCCTATTCATTACAAATATACTTTGATTTTTCAGGTTACACTGATATGGCGATAGGTATAGCAAAAAGTTTAGGATATGATTTATGTAAAAATTTCAACTTGCCGTATATTTCTAGAAATGTGACTGAGTTTTGGAAAAGGTGGCATATAAGTCTTTCGTCTTGGTTACAGGACTATTTGTATATACCTTTGGGAGGGAATAGAAAAGGGGAGATAAGAACATATTTGAACCTTTTACTGACCATGATTCTTGGTGGTCTGTGGCATGGAGCAAACTGGACGTTTATACTGTGGGGGGGGATGCACGGATTAGGACTTTGTATACATAAGGTATTTATGAAGTGGCGAAAAGATAAGATATATAAACCATCTTTGCTAATTAAAATCATGTCTATACTATTCACATTCATATTCGTTACTATTTGTTGGGTGTTCTTTAGAGCTCCAGATATACAGACCGCGTTTACTATCACCGGAGTTCGACAGTTAATAGGCACATTTGAGAGTAAACGCAAAAAAGAAGCCCATAATATTGGGATTTTACTTTAGGTAACGAGGTAAAAATCCCAAAAACCATAGACACACGTTTTTTAATTTTGTTCTTTATTATTTCATAGTATATGCATTATAATATAGACATGTATATTAGAACTATTTCTCGCAAAAATAAAGACGGCTCCAAAGTCAGCTACATCCAGCTCGCCCATAACTTCTGGGATAAAGAAGCCGGTCATCCCAAGGCAAAAGTGCTTTACAACTTTGGCCGCGAGGATAGCCTTGATAGGGATGGGCTCAAACGCTTAGCCCAGAGCATCAGACGCTATTTGGGACCTGGGGATGGAGCGCCTGGTGAAGAAGCTGTCCATGCCGAGCCTTTACGTTTTATCTCCAGCCGTCCTTTTGGCGGAGTCGACTTCCTGGATAAGCTTTGGAATCGTTTGGGCATCGCGGGTTGTATCCGCAAGCTTTTGAAAACTCGAAATTATTCGATGCCGGTTGAACGTGCTATTTTTGCCATGGTAGCTAATAGAGCATTGGCTCCCAGTAGTAAACTGGGGGTGGAACAATGGGTGGACCAGGATGTATATATTGAGGGGCTGGCAGAGATCGAAGTGCAAAATCTATACAGAGCTATGGACTTTCTGCTTACGGCCGACACAGACATCCAGCATGATGCCTTCTTTTCAGTAGCCGATCTTTTCAATCTGGAAGTTGACCTGCTGTATTTTGATACGACCTCTACCTGCTTTGAAATCGAGGAAGAAGATGACTTTCGCAAGAAAGGACTCAGCAAAGACCACCGTCCCGATCTCCCGCAGGCAGTGATCGGTCTTGCCGTGACCAGGGACGGGATCCCGGTACGCTGTTGGGTTTGGCCGGGAAATACGGCTGATATGTCGGTGGTGGAAGAAGTAAAGAAAGACCTGGTAGGGTGGAAATTAGGAAGGGTAATATCAGTCGTAGACCGGGGATTCGTTTCTGAGGAAAACCTGAAGACCCTGCAGAAGACCGGCGGCCACTATATCGCAGGGGAGAAAATGCGCAGTGGCAAAGCAGACACCATAAAAGCTCTCTCAGTAAAAGGGCGCTATCATGTTGTCAAAGACAATTTGGAAGTCAAAGAGATAGTAGTTGGGGATGGAGAGGGGCGTAAGCGTTATATCCTGGTCCGCAATCCCCAACAGGCGGTAAGAGACCGGGAAAAGCGGGAAGCCACCATTCAAAAACTGCAGGAAGATCTTGCGAAGTTAGGAGACTTGAAGGGCAAGGCACATACGAAAAACGTATGTCACCTGGTTAGCCATCCAAGCTATGGTCGCTATCTGAAGACCCTGTCTGATGGTAGTCTGCGATTGGATCAAGCCAAGATCAAGGCTGAAGCAAAGTTGGACGGGAAGTATCTTATCCGCACGTCGGATGACACCTTATCACCAGAAGATATTGCCCTGGGATACAAGCAGCTATTAGAGGTAGAAGCGGCCTTCAGGACGATAAAAAGCACCCTGGAATTACGGCCTGTGTACCATCGGCTGGAAGAGCGTATCCGTGCGCATATCCTTTTGTGCTGGTTGGCGCTTTTGCTGATTCGGGTAGCTGAGCGAGAGACGGGAGAGACCTGGCTAAAGATGCGCCATGAACTCCAGAAGCTGCATCTTGGAGAGTTTAAGGGAAAGCACGGACAGGTTTTGCAGACGACCGAAATCACGAACGAGCAAAAAAGTTATTTCTCAGCTTTAAAACTAGAGCAACCTCCTCGATTCATAGCGATAAAAACCCAATAATACGGAGCTCTTCACTAGTAACACGCCGTCTTGGACATAGTAACACGACTATTTTCTGCCCATTCCCCGCAATCCTTCGTCAATTCTTAGGTTGCGGCTTTTTCATTATCTATTCACTGTCGAACTCGGGTATCATCTATCGAATGTTTATATGGCAGGATGGTGTAATGCAGATGTATATTTGGTCCTTCGTGGCTATGATAGTAATCATTATTGGGTTTATCGTTGCATGGATGAAGAATAAAAAATGGCCTGTATCTGATAAGAAAACGGGTGTTTTTACAATAAACGGATTTTATCCAATTATGGACTTGACGAAATTCTGGTCATTGGTGATATTCTTTACGATGGTTGGATTGACTATTGGTTTGGCATATACTGGGAACAATCCATTTATTTATGGGAAGTTTTAGGGAGCATTACAATACTCCGAATTTTGTACTTTAGTTAAATTGTTGTAGCGTACTTTAGCAATCATTTTTTCGTTCATTAATAGGTTTTATAAAGCAATGTCTAAATATTTTCTGGTTAGACGCCTTAATACTAAAGTATATACTATTAAGGCTATGCTTGTGGCAATTGCAGAGCCGTGCATGCCAATAAAGGGTACGAGAACAAAGTTGAGAACGGTATTAACTAGAACAGCGATAACCGTTAACATACTCTCTTTTTCCGGCATACCTCCTTGAGATAAAATATTTGCAAAACTTAGATAACCGGATACCAATAATATACAAAAGAGCATAATTATGAGCGGCACCAATCCGGACATAAATATCAGCCCAACAATGTAACGACATATCAGGGGATATAGCAAGGCTATGACAAACCCGGAAATTAGCATAAAAAGCCATATCCATTTCATAAGGCGTTGCTTTTTGAGGAGCATTTCGGCCAGACTGCCTCTATTAAGATGCTGGGCTAAAAGCGGATTGAGATTGTTTCTAAAGACCACAATTAACTGTATATAGCCTTCAGCCAGCATTGCAACAAAGGAATAAATGCCTACAATTCCATCAGAACAGAATATGCCCAGGATAATAATATCGATACGGGTGTTGAGCTCGGAGGCCATCCCGCCCCAAAAGGCCCGATAACCAAAATTGAAATGATGTTTTAACCATATTTTCTTGACTTTACTCGGGGGGCAATCGATAAGTAAATATACGCTCATGGAAATAAATAATATCAATTCAGCCAGGGTTAGGATGCCGCTTATATAGGAAGGATCAATATTTTTAATTACAAAGATGATAAGGAACAGAACCAGTAAAACGTATCGGCTGGCCTGAAAGACAGCGAATGAACGCATATGGCGCATACCATTTAGGGCGCCAAGTATTACTTTGTTCAAAGAGTAGAGTATTAAACCGAGAGATGCCAGGTGAATTCCTTTCTCAATGATAGGGCTGTCAAATAGTTGGGCGAAGGCGCTTGCGGAATAATACATAAACAATGATGCAACCGTGCTAGTTATTAGAGATAACAAGAGGGCTGAAGATAGAATTGAGCCTGTCTCTGTTGCATCCTGGTTTTGGGCGGTATACCTCAATGTGGAAACATTAACTCCCCAGACAGCAAGCTGGGAAAATAGTATGTAAACAGCATAAACCTGATTGAATTCACCCAATACGTCGGCACCATAGTAACGGCCTATCAGCATATTCAACAGTATGCCGGCTAAAGCCAATGTGGCAAAGCTGGAAAGATTCCAAATAACACCTTGTGCAAATCGACTTGCTATCAGATCCTTAATTTGTTTAATTGTAAAGCAATTCATTACTATTTTCTCTCTGGCCAATTTTGCGTGCTGGAGTACCGGCAACAATTGAATAACTCTCTACATCGGCAGTTACAACAGAACCGGCAGCAATAACAGCGCCAGTACCTATTTTTACACCTCCAAGAATGGTAACATTACACCCAATCCAGACATCATCCTCGATAGAAACCGGTTTGTTTTCCAGGCCTTGTTTATAGATTGGCGTATTACGATCATGGAAAATGTGATTAGAGCTCAAAATGGAAGTCCTATGGCCTATACGCACATCGTTGCCAATCGTTATTCGTCCATATCCCGATATATATATCCATTCATTCAGGGTGACATTATCTCCAATTATTGTACGGTAAGGATACCATAAGGTAACGCCTTCATAGATCCTTACCCGGCCGAGATGTTTGAAAAAGGGTTTTGAAATCCAATATCTAAGGAAGTCGCCCACAGGTGAAGGCAGGTATTTGAATGGGCTGTAGACTAAAAAATATATGCCGTGAATAAGGTAGTCAAGCCAGTTATAATCTACCTTTTGGTTGCTCATTCTAAACCTCCATCGCCTTTTAATAACTGTTTTCCGAATATACTTTGGGCGCCCGGTTTATAATTGTCATTGCATAATCCAAGTTCAATCCTATAGTAAGCGCATATTGCTGAAGTGATTCATAACGTGGTTTATTATCCTGCTCCACAAGCTTCAGTCCTTCTTCTCGGGTTATCAAGCCAGCGCGTATTTGATTACTTCGAAATGTGTCATATTCAGAAAAACCAGCCATTGTGTAATAGATATAGTTATAAAAAGCGGCTGTGCCGTCTCCGATGCGCCAGGTATTATTGGTATCGACAGCTTTTTCCCAACCATAATTTTGTTCCAATACCTGCGAAATTACTTTTTCATTCCAAGGTATGTACTGATATAAATAAACAAAGTCATCTTTGGCAACATAGGTCGAATAGTAGGCATGCAAGGTATCCCATATTGAACGGTTAAAATAGGCAGGATTAATGAGATAATTTTTACCATAATACTTTATTAAATCCACTTTATTCTTCAGGCTGTAGTTCCACAGCCTTGAACCATGGGCAGTCTCCTTAATGCCACAAAAACCTGTTTTAAATTCAGTCTTTTCCAGAGGATTGCCAGCACAAAAAAACACCAGATTTATACCAGTCTCTTTGCGCAGCTTCCTGGCTATATGATAAAATTGCTTGTCTCCAGCCATAAAAAGGGGGATCATTCCCAGATCCGGACTTTTTAACCAAGCTTCAATATTAAGGCGTATATTCCGTCTTTTAACCGATATGTCCGGGGATCGTACGATATTTTCAACTCCTAATGAGCCGCAGACTTTGGCTATATTACGGCGTGCTACATCGGTTACCATACCCCAGTCATAGGTGAAGCTAATGGGGTTCATTCCCAAGACTTTTTTTACATAGTGCAAACCGTAACTACTGTCCCGGCCACCGCTCAGAGCCAGAATACAATCTGGATTTCCGTTCTTACTGCGATATGGTTCAACCAAAGCCTGCAGTTCCTGTTCACCCTTTAACTCTGGAGGCCTATAATCCCGGCAATAGTTGCATACGCCATTTACATCAAAAGAAATGTTGGGGAACGTTATTGGCAGCAAGCATTTTGTACATTTAGGTAATTCCTTACGTTTGCCAGATTGGCTTATTATTACTGGTATATTATAACGGGGAGAAGAATTGACTGTTATATCAGTTACATCAGTTTTTAAGGAAAATTTAATGTGAGCCAGGTTGCTATAATCTACAATTATTCCGGTTTGTGCTTCAAGCCGCTCTATCTTAAAGTATTGGCGCCGTGTTTTAGGAATGCTGGTTTCTATAACCCGATTAAGTATATACATTTCGGATGCAAACAAACCCAGGTTCAGTTCACTTGCCAGAGCATAGTAAAGTGACCCTGTATTGGTAGCCAGGGCCAGGGCATCGTCTTTAGCTGAAAAAAAGGCAATGGAAGCTGAACCGGATATTTTATTAAAGCTTGCTTTTAGAACCCTTTCCAGTTTGTTTGTTTTGGTTCTTTCCTGCTCAATTAGCTTAAAAAGAACTTCTGTATCCAAGCCGGATACCTGTTGAATGTCATACTGGCTTTTTATTTCCTCTTCATTAACTAAAATTCCATTATGAACACCGACAACATTATCTGTTACAACAGGCTGGTTATTGTTTTCTTCGGATTGAGAACCATTGGTTACCAGCCTTGAATGGCCGATGATAGCAATGGGCAATCCCAGCTTATCATTAACAAACCTTATAAACGATTTTGACTTTAGCATCCGGGAAATACGTAAAGGCTGCTTAAAAACACTTATTTGATTGTTATATAGAATTGCACAGCCAGCCGCCTCACGGCCTCTTTCTTCAGATCTAACAGCCAGAGTATTAAAAATCTTATATATTTGGTCAGGAGTAAACTGGCCAGTGTCTCCTCCCATAACTCCAAAAATGCCACACATAATTATCTTTCCTTACCTACTTTTGGGCGATAAACAGGTTATTCATCCTAAGCAAAAATTTTACAACCTGTACGTTTGAAAAGCCAGCTTTATTCATCATAGTTATTACATTTGACGAAGATAAGCCGAATAATTCACCTTCCTGGACATGGCGATGACTGTGCTCGCCCCAGAAGCGAATTCTATGGCTGATATTTCCTATGAAAGGGCTGATCATAGTGACCAATAATTGGCCGCCAGGCTTTAAAAGTCGATTACATTCGAGCAGGGTAGCATTCCTCTCCGGTATATGGTTTAAAGCGGCAACAATGCTAATCGTATCAAAGCTTTCAGAGGGAAAAGGGAGGTGGTCTGATGATGTGACAATAATACCATCCCCTCCCCAGTCAAAAACATCTACGCCTTCACTGCCCCGGGACGAATTATCAGATAAAAAACGGTAAGTCCTTATCAAAAGATTATCTTGACATCCTATATCTAAACACCGACCATGCATATAATTAAGTACAATACGCATACGTGCGCATCTTAACGAAGTTAATCCCAGGCGTTCAACCCAGGGATCTGGAAAAAGGAAACGAACGGGCACACCAAATAAATCAAAGATATTTCGCCAATTCGATTCTGGACGGGTAACGATGCGTATAAAATCTTCGGGCAATAAATTCATCCTAAACACTCCTGAATTAATAATTCTAATCTATGTTGTTATTAAGTGTAGTACAGATTGCTATTTAAAACGCTCCAATCTTAACTGAGATATTTGATCGCAAATGAGACCCAGGCTCAAAAGAAGAATGGAAGTCATAATAGCCATCAGAGCTGCATTTGTTATGCCTTCATGAGCGATTGCATAAGGCAGTCCCCAGGCAACTCCCAATAAACCAATAATAAAGCTGGCCGGAAGAAATATACGCAGGGGATCAAATAATGCACAAATCCGAAGAATTAATAAGATAGTGTCAATACCGGTCCTCACCGACACGGTGCTTTTACCCTTTCTTTGTTTTACTTCGATGGGAACATATTCAACATTATATCCTTCAAAAATTAAAGCAATAGTAATCGTTGTTGAGAAGGAAAAACCCGAAGGGCATACATGAATATACTTCTGTACCACAGACCTTTTCATAAGTCGTAAACCCGAGTTTAAATCAGGAATCTTAGTACGGGTAATGTAGTTTGCCAGTATATTTAAAAGACGTTTACCGGGTACACGCCAAAAAGGACTGTGAAAAAGTCCGGTCCTTTCGCCAACTACCATGTCATTGTCAAGGTGTTTCTCCCAAAGACGATCGATATCATAAACGCCATGTTGACCATCTGCATCTATTGTAATGACATATTCGGTTTCAGCATGATTGATCCCCGTTTTCAAAGCCGACCCATAGCCGCGGTTGCGAGTATGCTTGATAACTCGAACAGGAAACTGGCTGGCTATTTCGGCAGTATCATCTGTGGAGCCATCATCAACTACAATAATTTCATGTAAGTAATCAAGATTAAGGCTGGTCAGTTTATATAATACTTCTTGGATTGCTTTTTCTTCGTTGAATGCCGGGATAATAACGGTTAAACGATCGTTCAAACAGTTGCGGCTCCTTTCACCAGTACTATCTTTTTAAGAGGTATAATTTGGATATCGGCAATTCATATTTGTCTGGCGTATTTCGGTTAAAATTCAGCTTATCATACTCTGTTTCAAGGCTGATTTCCTTTATGATCATTGCCTGGGGATGGGCTTTTTTAATTACATCGGGGCTGTCCGTTAAAATTAGATCATCAATAATATTAGTCAATTCATTTTCCTTTTTTATTATTTTAATTTTGTTCAAAGTGGCTTGATAGTTTGAGGTTAGCGAATCGTATTTTATTTGGTCTGGTTTACTGTATAGATAGCTCAATATCCAAATCATTAATTCAATACGCTCAGGTGAATATTTTTTTGGATTTATATATATGGAATAATTGTTTGAAGGAACTTGCTTTAATGATAATGCGAAAGCATAGGATTCTTTTGTATAGTTTCTTTCGAAAGAAGCCTTTTTGTAGGCAAGTCCTCCGTTATAAAAGGAGCCTCCGAAAGCAATAAATAAAACCAGAAAAATTACGGTAAGCTTTGTACGTAATAATTCCGTCATAGACAAGAGCCCGACTAATAATAAAGGAATTAATGAAAACAATACGGGGATATATTTCGGATAATTTAATCCAAAGGGAGTCCAGTTAACATATATATCGAGCTTGTCCAGATAAGCATGATAATATGAAAAGTCTTTTACAGCAGGATAATGAAAACCTAATTTTAATCCGAAAATTAATAGAAAAAGCATAATAATGACTATACCAACATTAGGGGCTGGTGCTTTTAAAAACAAGCTTTTATCGCTTTCGATTATTGTGGCTAAATACATGGAAAGGCCCAGAATGGTAAAAATAAAAGCTGTGTAGATATAACTGGGAATAGGATGGCCAAAAAGATGCAATAGGAATATTAGAATGATAAATGCCCAGGAAATAAAAAAGGGATATTTCGTTTCGCCTACTTTGTAGGCACCTAAACAAATGAAAAGGGCAATAAAGGGAAAATAAATAGTAGATGTCAAAAGGCCACCATAATTTGCAGCTATCTTGTGTGGTAAAGACAGATTTTGTTGAATATTAGATGTAAAAAAGGTTTTAAATGTATAAATAAATGACTGATAATTATATAGCAAGATAAAAGCCAACCCTACAAACAATGTAGCGCAGATTAATCCAATGCATATTTGCTTAATTTCAATCCACTTCTTTTTATAAACACAATATATAAAGAAGAAAAGCAATACCGCCACTCCGGTTATTTTTGAGAATAAAGCAAGACCGATGAAAAAACCGGTTAGGTATTTTAAGAGGGACTTTTCTTTTGCTTCGGAAAAGAATGTTATAAAGGCTAATAAAGCGTATAGTGCAACAGTTTGATCAGGATATAAAAATGTTGACCAACCGAGAGTAAGAAATGAAGTATTGAACAATACACCGAATATTAATGCAGCCCAAAAGCCTTGTTTTTTAAACGCCCAGATAGAACCGAAAATCAGGATGAGAATGTTGATAAATCCAACATATAGCATACCGGCTATATAAGGGTTCGAAAATATCAGCATAAATATACGAAGATTTATAGCAAGATTGATTCTATCCAACCATGGCCAGCAGCCAAATGTTGTCCCCCAATAGGCAGGCCCTAAATATTGTAAAGGATCGTTGGGCATAGTATAAGCCCAAAAATAATTAAAGATATTCCATCCATACAAACCAACCATTATTACTATGGTAAATATTCCGGTCGAATTTTTTTTAAAAAATTCGATATTTAGTCCTTGCATAAATAGCGCCTCCACACAATATAAGCTTTTTAATGATATATAGCTGATTTACGCAAAATTTCTTAATATGGAAACAATAGCTGCTGATGCCTGTCCACCGCCATAGGCATTATCAGGGTTTCTTTTCTCTCTGTTATCAGATAAAGCATACTTAATTCTCTTACATATAAAGGATGGACTGCTCGGTTCCAACAATTGGTTCCAACCCCAGTCAACTAACTCTACCCACTCTGTTTCATCACGAAGGGTCACACATGGTACACGGTAAAAAAAGGCTTCTTTTTGAACTCCTCCTGAGTCAGTAACTATTAATCTGGCATTTTTCTCCAACATACTCATATCAAAATAGCTTACAGGGTCAATAATTTGAATGTTCTCTGAAAGTCCGGTCAACATATTATCTTTCTGCAGAAGGTTTCTTGTTCGTGGGTGTAATGGAACAGTTACCGGGATTTCTCGGGCTACCAAGTTTAGTCCTTGAAAAATACTACTTAGTCTGACAGGATCATCAGTATTTTCCGCCCGATGAATTGTAGCCAGAATGAAGTCTTGTTTATTTAAATCTAGTTGCTCTAAAACTCGACTCACTTGTTGAGCTTTATCTTGGTAAAATAGAGCGGCGTCATACATTACATCGCCAACCAGATGTATTCCTTGTTTTGTAATACCTTCAGAATTAAGGTTATGCACCGATGCTTCAGTGGGGCAAAATAACAGCTCACTTAGATGATCGGTCAAAACTCTGTTTATTTCTTCCGGCATATTGCGGTTGTAAGAGCGCAGACCCGCTTCAACATGAGCAACTGGAATATGTAATTTCGCTGCAGCGAGGCTGCCGGCAAGGGTGGAATTGGTGTCTCCATAGACCAAAACCCAATCGGGTTGTTCTGTTAAAAGGATTTTTTCAGTTGCTTCCAACATTCTTCCCGTTTGAAATCCGTGGCTTCCTGATCCAATCCCCAGATTATAGTCAGGAAGGGGAATTTTCAGTTCATCAAAAAAGACCCTCGACATATTGTTGTCATAATGCTGACCGGTATGAATGATCACTTCGAGAATTTGCTGTTCATCATTTATAGAATTAAACTCGCGAATTGCCCGCGAAACGGCTGCTGCCTTAATGAACTGCGGACGTGCTCCGACGATGGTTGCTATTTTCATTCAAACTCCTCGCTTATTCTTGTATTTCTTTAAAGCTAGATTTGCTTTTTATAAAGCGCTACTATCCACCTATATCTCGTTGTTTTTGGCCATATAAGTTTTAACAAGTCTTTCGTGGATCTTGTTGTTGTAGTATTCTCTGTCCGATTCTCCTGTTTACCTGGGATTGTAGTCCCGCAAATCGGGCATGTAATTCCAAAAGTCCACTGGTTTGTGTTAGTACAATGTTTCTTACTTTTCAGATAAAGATTCGGAAGCCATAAATCGTTTATGCACCCTATAGCTTTAATGTTTTCACATACAAAGCCAACGTCATAAAAGATCTTTGACATCGTTTCCATATCGAAAGATCGCATATGTAAATCTGGATTAAAAATACTCTTACAGTTTGGACACATTGTCCTACCTATTTCAAGATCTTGGTTATTTGGTACAGAAATCAAAATATACTTATTGGCTACTCGGGCTAATTCTTCTATTCCTTTTGCATAAACAGGTCCGGGTAGATGCTCAATTACTTCCAGACAAGATACTAAATCAAATTCAACATCAGAAAAAGGTAATTCTATAATACTCGCTTGCGTTTTGTTTGATTTGACATATTTAAGGGCTGCAAGACTTCTATCAACAGCGTGTAACCTTGTGAATCTTTTTGGTTCTTTTAACAAGTAATTAATAAAATTACCATTTCCACAACCTACATCCAATAGGGTCATAACATCAGTTGGAATCAATTGAGCAATATCTATTATTCTCTGGATATCTTCTTTCGATTGCTGTGTATTCCAAAAAGATTCATTTTCGTAATATTTGCGTTCAAACTCCATTAATAACCACCCCAAATTTAATTGAAGCTGTTTCGAATATTTACTAAAACATAAACAATAAAGAAGCATAAGGATACTGATAATATAATCCAATTTTCTAGTTGGTACCAATACATAACTAAGGGAACTAAAATATATGGGATACTAGCTCTAAACGATAAAAGTATTCTTTTTAATACATCTAAAATCTTATTACCAACCATTTTATTAATCCATAAGCATAAAATGAAATATAAGACAGCGCTGAATAAGCCAAATAGAACCACTGTTTTTAACGCATTTCCATAAATTGCTCCAACAAATAAAATAACAAACCGACCAATTACCATTATGGTATTAAAAAAAAGTAATTCTTTTTGTTTCTCAAGAACATCGAAAACGACCGAAATAGGTGAAGCAATAAAAGCAAAAATAAACCAAATCGTTAAATAGCGAAAATATATGCCAGACTCGACCCAGACTGCACCAAAGGCTGTCTTAAAAAGATAAGGAGCACAAACTGTTAATAAAAGCGTAGGAATCACAACAATGTCAAGCAAGCGAGAAAAAAATAGCATTACAGTTTCATTTAAATTTCCCTGGTCTTTGGCTTCAACAGCGCGGGGTAAGAAAGCTGAACCCATAGACCCTCCAATAAGTCCTGCTGGTAGAAATAATAATTTTTGGGCCAAGGCATAATAGCCTACCACGGTTGCGCCAAAAAAATGGGCCAGCATGAACACCGGAAGCATTGTTGAAACCGAATTGAGCAATTCTGAAAAAGCACCATAATATAAAAACTGCCTGTAGCGCATTGCTTGTTCTTTAATTAAAGGCAGTTTAAAATTTTTAAGAAGAGTTTCTTTGTTGTTTTTCCATATATCCCAACCTAAGTGAAAAGTGGGGATACACTGACCAATTAAATTACCCAAGATTAAACCACCAGCACCTGCATACCCCCCAAACCCTGAAATGATTTGAGTAGAAGTAGCCAGACCGCTTTGTGCGACTTGTCTCCTGGCTAGATTTCTAAAAAGGCCTGTCCTAATGCACCAGTAGTTAAAGGCTTTAAAAAAACCCAATGATGCAAGATTAATGGGAACAAACCACAACCAGAAAGCAAGTAGAGGGGTCTTGAATAGATTAGCCACCTGGTTATGAAAAAGCCCAACCACTGAAAAGACTAGCAGGGTTACAAATAGAGTGAAAAAAATACACAACAATAACACACGCGCAGCCGTATTATCATCGACAGGTAAAACGATTGCTTTTTCGTAATATCCGCAAGCAATTACTGATAATACAGTTGATATGGATATGAACAAGGACAATACTCCATAATCGTCAGGAGTATATAACCTGGTAAGAACCGGAGTAAAAAGAATTATTATAATCTGAGCAAGGGTAGTGCCACTGATTAATACCAGGAAGTTGGCAAAAAAACTGCCGCTGGGGATGTGTTTGGAAAAAAAGTCTCGTATTTTCATCAACAGATAATGTCTCCTTTTTAGACTCTCCTACTTCACATCCGCATAGATTTGAAAGTGTTACAATCATAAAGGAAAGTATACTACATTTTGTTCGCTGTTGGCCTTGATAATGCCCTCAAGCAATTCGAGCGACTTACGTCCTTCATAACCGGATACATTGTTATGACTGATGTTTGGATTTGCCAGTTCCGAAATGATATTTTTGTAGTACTCGCCATGACCAAAGCCATACACTGATTGCGGGTTTGTTCCTGCGGTTATAATTTCATTGTCGTATTCTTTGATATCATCAAATGCCCAGTGCTCTATTTTATTCATGGCGAATCCACTGACTTTTACTGTTCCTTTTTCGCCCAATATAGTTATGGAACCTTCAAGATTTTGGGGATAGGTAAGGACTGTGACATTAATAGACCCTATAGCGCCATTGGAGAATCTGATAATTGCAGAACCGGTATCTTCGGCTTCTATTTCACGGGCCAGTGTAGCGGTTTGAGCTACGACTGAAGATGATGCTCCGCCAAACCACTGAATCATATCAACATAATGGGATGCTTGATTCATAAAGGTTCCTCCATCCAGGGTCTGGGTGCCCCTCCATGGAGCCATATCATAGTAGTCTTGAGGTCTTGTCCAAAGTACGTTGGAAAGTATCAAGTAAATTTTTCCGAAACGGCTTTCTTCAAAAGCCCTGCGCAATAATTGTATGGAGGGATTTAAACGATTTTGCAGGACAACAAAAAGTTTGACTTTGGCGCGATTGCACTCGGCGATCAATTTATCAGCATCTGCTAGTTTTACGGCCATAGGTTTTTCAGTTAAAACATTTTTACCCTGTCTGGCAGCCATAATCCCATGCTGTGGGTGAAGGCCTGAAGGAGTACAAACAGATACCAGATCTATTTCGTTAATCTGAAGCATTTCTTCGTACTTAGTAGTCCAAAAAGGAATATTGTATTTTTGAGCAGTGCTTCTGGCTTTGTCTTCAACTATGTCGCAGCAAGCTATGCAATGGGCATCAGGCTGTGCTGAAATTGCCTTCAGGTGATTTTTAGATATGCGTCCACAACCAATAAGCCCAATGTTAACCATAATTTATCGAACTCCCTTTGCGATGTTTCTATTAATTGATAAGAAAAACTTTATAGCTCAATTCTAAACAGAGAAGAATTCTTTAATTTGTTGGACAATGTAATCAATTTGTTGAGTAGTAAGTTCAGGATCGATAGGCAGAGCTAAAACCCGTTTGCTCGCTTCTTCAGCCCTTGGGAAAGAGCCCCATTTGTAGCCAAGGTAATTAAAACAATCCTGCAAATGTAGTGGTAAAGGATAGTAAACTGCACTGGAGATACCTTTTGAACTGAGAAAAGAAATCAAATCATTACGCCGATCCACTTCTATAACATACTGATTAAATACGTGGCCTGGGGTGATGTTTGGCCATCTCACAAATTCTCCTAAACCGGCCATCTCAAACGAAAGATTGTATTTTGCTGCCACTTCGCGCCGTTTTTGTGTGAAATCATTTAAAAATCGCAGTTTAACGTTGAGTACTGCGGCTTGAATGGTGTCAAGACGACTGTTGTATCCCACTACTTTGTGGTAGTATTTGGGCTGAGCTCCATGAACCCTCAATATTCTCAACTTATCAGCTAAAAGGTCGTTATTGGTAACTATCATTCCCCCATCACCAAAACAACCCAGGTTCTTAGAGGGAAAAAAGCTAAAACAGCCTGTATCTCCAATAGTACCTGATTTCTTGGTGAACGATGATCCGTCAATACTAAACGAACTATCAGAATCTATAGCCTGACAGGCGTCTTCAACAACATAGAGGTTAAGCTGTTCTGCGATATCCATTAATTTCTGCATATTACAGGAAAGTCCGAATAAATGTACTGGAATTATAGCTTTGATCTTCGTGTCATTTCGAGCCAGTTGTTCAACTTGATATAGATCAAGATTATATGAATCTTTATCTATATCAACAAAAACAGGGACAGCGCCTAAACGGCTAACCGCTCCAGGAGTGGCGAAAAATGTAAAGGTAGGCACAATAACCTTATCTTCCTGGGTAATACCAAGTGCATGGAGGGACAATAATAAAGCGTCTGAACCGGACGCAACACCGATAGCATTTTTAACTTGAAGATAACTGGCAATGTTATCTTCAAACTGCTTTACCTGTGGTCCATTAATATACGCGCCACTGTCCAAAACTTCCAGAATCGCCTGATCCAGGTCGTCTTTCATTGATCTGTATTGGCCGGACAGATTTAATGTAGGAATGATCATTTAGTGGAGGATTTAGTCAAGCCATATCAATCCTCACATTTCACCTCCTGATTTATCATAGTATATTTTAAATGACATGCTAAACACTGAGCTTTATTGTTGATAAACGCAATTTTTTCACCGCACTTACATACATAGCCACCAACCCGGGCAGGATTACCATAGGCCAATGCATAATCTGGAATATCACTTGTTACAACTGCTCCCGCTCCGATAAAAGCATACTGCCCAATCGCGGTTCCACAAACGACCGTTGCATTGGCTCCAATGCTAGCACCTTTTTTAACCAGGGTTGGCCGGAATTCGGTTTTTCGTTCAATAAAAGCGCGCGGGTTTATTACATTGGTGAAGACCATTGAAGGACCTAAAAATACATCATCTTCACAGATTACTCCGCTATATACCGACACATTGTTTTGAATTTTCACCCTGTTCCCCAATACTACGTCTGGAGAAACAACGACATTCTGACCTATAGTACAGTTTTCGCCGATGCTGCAACCGGACATGATATGGCAGAAGTGCCATATCTTTGTACCCTTACCCACCTGAATATCTTCATCCAGGTATGATGATTCATGTGCATAATAATCAGCCATAGTTCCCTCGTGGTATTAAAGTAAAGTTATTTTTTGACGTGGATCTTTAACATTTTTGGTTACATTTCTTGTGTCAAACACGCGTTGAGAATGGTCAACCAGCCACTGATAATCAATATTACTATGATCGGTCGTTATTATAACTAGATCTGCTTTTGACACGTTTTCTTCATTCAATTCAATAGACGACATTTGGACACCATGTTCATTGAAACTCGGTATATAAGGGTCATAATAGGTAACATCCACCATTTCACGATTCAACAATTTAATTACATCTATTGCCGGAGATTCCCTTTCATCTTCGATGTCTCTTTTGTATGCCACACCCATAAGTAATACCCTTGCCTTAGATGAGGGGACACCAGCGCGGTTTAAAATCCGGATTGCTTTGTCTCGTACGAATTCAGGCATTTTTCTGTTAATTTCACCTGCCAGGGCAATGAAATGAGTATTAAAGTTTAGTTCCTTAGCTTTCCATTCAAGATAATGCGGATCAAGGGGAATGCAATGTCCACCAACACCGGGTCCAGGATAGAAAGGCATAATGCCGAAGGGCTTAGTGAAAGCGGCATCTAGAACTTCCCATACATTCAATCCCATGCGATCACATAATAAGGTAATCTCGTTTACCAGAGCGATGTTTACCGCACGGAAAGTATTCTCAAATACTTTGGAAAGCTCGGCTGCTTTTGCGCAGGATACTGGAACCACATTATCTATGGTCTTGCTGTAAAAAGCTATTGCTACTTCCAACGACTCCGGTCCGACACCGCCTACAACTTTATTCGTATTTTTTGTTGTATAGCGAAGATTCCCTGGGTCAACGCGTTCTGGTGAATGAGCTAAATAGAAATCTTCCTCAACCCTAAGTCCTGATTTCTCAAGAATGGGCAGCATGATTTCTTCGGTAGTTCCTGGATAAGTTGTGGATTCTAAAGTAACCAGTTGTCCCGGTCTTAAGTAAGGTGTGACCTCGCGGGTTACTGATTCAACATATTGTAGGTCAGGGTTTAAGTTCTTAGTAAGTGGGGTAGGAACACAGATAACTACAACATCCATATTGGGAACCTGCTTAAAGTCAACAACCGCGCTAATAAGCTTATTGTCAGCCAACTGCTTTAAATCCTCATCTTTTACATCTAATATGTAGTTTTGCCCATTATTTATCTTTTCTGCTTTAAGTGGGTTCTGTTCTATACCTATGACTTTGAAGCCAACTTTCGCTTTTTCCACGGCAAAAGGTAACCCTACATAACCTAGCCCTACAACACCAATTATTGCCGTATGATCCGAAATTTTCTTTAGCAACTCTACCTTATTTCCCACATGCAATGCTCCTTTATGAAATAGAATAGCCAACAACTGTTGTGCAGCAATTAGAGACATAGCTTTGATAATGCTAGTACCTCTTCTAAGCTAGCATATTGCCAAATACGTTGATACGAGATAAAAGTATATACTAATAAAACATATTATTAAATACCAGGGGAATAAGGCGATATTACCATTAAACTAAATAATAGAGATATGCCTACAAAATAGACTAAGAATTTGTCAACAAGCATTAAAAAAGAATCCTAATCTAATAATTCATTGGGAGCGCTTATAAAAATAATTCAAGCTATAATAACTTAGATGCTTAGAATCAAGTAAAAGTTTACATGTCTACTTCCCTGGAGTATTTACATGGGAATCAGCATTATCTGGCTGATTGGATGAATTGTATAAATGTCTAAAAAACACAAAAAAAGCAGCAATAACTAGACCTAAACATCCAAACAAAGATGCATTAACTACAGTTTTGGGGGCCGTTCGGGTCTCAGGTACCATTGCAGGTGAAAGAACAACAATTTTATTCTCAGCAGCATTTAATGATTTAGCCAAGCCTACTTGTAATATTTTATCATTTAAAGAATTGACTAAATATTCCCTGCGGCTAACTTCGCTTTCCAATCTCTTTTGATCAATTATGTTTAAGGAGGTTTTACCGCTTTGAGCTTGAAAATTCTTTAAATCTTTATATGCTTTATCTAAATCAAGCTGGGCGCCTTGTAGCTCTTGATTCAGGCTCTTCGAAAGTTCATACATCTTCGTATCGTTTATAGATTCCATCTCATTTGTTGCCTCACTGATCAGTGCGTTAGCAAGATCAGCTGCAATTTGCGGATCCTTGTACTGAACAGTAAGATGAATAATTTTTTTATTTTCCTTGTCCAGTTCAGCTTGTATTCCGCCTTTATATGAATTCAATTTACCTTGCAGACTTAATTTCTTAATGGCTTTATCCAATACATGTGAGCTGGCTAATATATCTTTAAAGCTATTCTGGTCAACCTGAATTAATTCTACAATCTGGTCAATATTGGGATACATTTTTTGTAAATTTTGTACATTATCATCATTGATTATATATGAATAGTTATTTTGACCGTTTAAATTAGTTATTGAAGCAGGGGCTATTACTGCGGTAGATTCGTAAACGGGATCCGTAAAAAATGAATCATTCAATATGCTTGCCAAAACAAAAATGATTGTTACTATTAAAATAACTAATTTACCATTTATCAATATTTTTAGTACTTTTTTCAGATCAATCTCATCATCAGAGTAAAGATGGGTTTGGTTAGGATTTTTGTTTGCCATTGCTCCTCCTATAAATATCCAGAGAAAGAAAATAAAATTTAAGATAAAAATACGTTTATTCGAATGAACAAAACACTCCCACTATACCTGTAACATTTTATCATAAAACTATGCTTATGAAAGATTACTTCTTTTAGGACTATAGCATAAAAAATAGATCAGGTATATTTAGAAAAGGATGAATACATTAGTCATTACAGATATATTTTTTTCAACCAGTTTTCAATTTGCTTCATTTGGTTATCTAAATTTGCGTCTCTTGGAAGACGGGTCTGATTTAATAGTTTCTCTGATTCGGCAGTGTTACCTATGTTTTTGTAATAAGCCGCTAACCATATTCGTGCCCGGTTGCGTAAATCACTGATCTGCTCGACACGCTGCTGACCCGTTCCACTTTTTACAGAAGCGTTTAACATTGCGCGTAGCTGTTGTTCTCCATCATTTTTATTACCTAGCAAGTAATATGCTTGACCTGAAAAGCAATAGAGTCCAAGCGCTGGTGAGTCAATCTGTGCTGGAACTTTATTGATTACTTGCAAACACTCTTCCCACTGAGATTTGGCATTCTCTAATTGCCCTTGCTCCAGTAATTGTAGCCCATAGAATAAATGGCTGTTTGCCAGATTTTCATAGGATGACGGGTCCCAGGGATTGGCTTTGATAATAGCCGGCGCTAATTGGAGTGATTTGCCGTAATCACCAAGTTTTACATACATTAAGTTGGCATTGTTGAGAATTTGTATATTATAAGGTTCAAGATTTACAGCTTTTTCCGAATATAATAAAGTTTTATTGTACGCATTCTGGTCTTGTTTTGATATTGCTATAGCTTGCCAGAAGCTGGCTGTTTGGATACTATAACGGGCATTTAAAGGATCAAGTGTAAGCGACCTATTTAATAAAACTAAGGCTTTATTGGGATTTTGATTCATTATTTTAATTGCTGAACGATAACTAATACCGCCCGCCCACAGAGATATAGAAAATAATGAAATGCAAACAGCAACAACTATGCTTATAACAAATAGCGTAATGGTTGCCTTTTTCCAGGATATAGTCAGTGAGCGTTGGCGGCTTTTTTTTGAAGGTTTAGCTTGTATTGCACTATCTGATGTCTCTGTAGCCAAAGCCTTAAGTATCCCAAGAAGTCCAAAAAAAAGAAATGCAACGGATGGATAAGACATGTCCCAGTCAATGAAACTATGTGATGCCAGTAATAGGAATGCGGTAGTTCCACTCCAAAAGGCAACTGCTTGCTCATTTTTAGATTCATCGTTACGGAACTTAACAAATGTTTTCCATAACATGTGAAACAAAACAAGCAATAAGGCAACAAGGGACAAGATCCCCAGGATGCCCCCTTCCAACCAGGTTTGAAGTATAAAATTATGTGCGGTTGAACTCCAATATAAATGGGACGCATACTGGTGGTAGAGTGCTTCCCAGCCTCCGGCACCCACTCCAGTAATTGGGTGATCTTTTATAATTTTGATGGCATCTTGATTGTATTCCATGCGTGACTGTACATTTTCATCTTGCATGGTAATCTGGGTAAGTCGGGCTATTGAACTTTGAGAGAAGGAAGTTTTCGCTCCAATAAAAAGCATGGCCCCAAATACCAAAACAAATAATATAGCTATAATAGTCTTTGCTTTTTTAGAAGCTAATTGCGCTGGCAGACCAGGCTTTTCTAAAATTAATGTCTTTATATAATTAATTCCATAATATAAGATAATAGTTGTGATAACACCCAGTACCATATATAAAATAGCCCCGGATTTTGACGATTGCGCTAAAAATAAGCGCCCCATAACTAACCCGGGTAGAATCGTAATTAGCAGAATTAGTAAAGTATTCCGACGGTTACCTTTATCGAGTAGATAATAGACTAGAGTCATCAAAGGAAACAACAACCAGGCGCCTCGTGAAAGACTGCCCAGCATAGACATTAACAGCAAGGTATTACCTCCAGCTATTATAGCCTGCACTATAGATTGACGGCAGGATAATATCAACCCCAGACCCAGTAAATAAGCAACGCCCATGTAAACACCCAGGGTATTAGCATATTCTATAGTGCTGCCAATTCTATCGCCAGCCTTCAAAAAGGGATAATTTAATGCTCCACAATAAATAAGTAGGCCAATAAAAGCCATGCTTATTCCGCTTATAAAAAAGGTTACGTACAAAGATTTATAAGTCTTATTCATTAATACAGCTTGAAAACACATCCAATAGATCATAATATAAGCTGCTGTTTTCATCAGAGCAATTAGACTGGAACGTGTATTTACTGCTGTGAACAGAGAAATAACATACGCCAGTAGCATCCCGAGAATAGCATAATCCAAAGGATGATCAAACAATTTGGAATCTCTATTTTTTATTTGTTTATAAAGGAAAAATAGAAATAAAAGGGGAATTATAGCTAAAAACGGTATATAATAATCTTCAAAAAATATCCCTCTTAGTAGAGGTGCAATACCTAGAATAATGCAAAGTAAAAATCTCACTATGTTATCTAAATTTATCTCTCCAAAATTCTCGTGGAAATTAGGCATTTATTTCATTCCTTTATAAATATAATATTGTCTCAAATAGGGAGCTTCTCCTAAAGGATATTCGACATTTTTGCTAACCACCCTGCAAGCTCTGAGTGTGGAACTGCATTTACTTGAATTTTAACTTGCCTGGCGGGTTCCAATAATGAATTGATTTTTCTAATACCCAAATTCCCTATAATTACTGCCAACCCTGCTAGAATTTTCGCCGACATAAGAGCATCAGCAAAAATGGGATTTATCTTCCTTTATTATCTCTGCTACAGTTGCTTCCAGTAAACTGAGTACTTCAGGGGATGCTGAATTTGCATTTAACTTATTAATAATTTTTAACAAATATCGTCGCAATAGTATATAGGCGATTACCATTATTCCAGCAGTTGTTAACGAAACAAGCAGCAGCCGGTGGGGTAAACTCAATGCCCAATACCCAGCAGCACCCAGACCACAATTTATCATGAAAACCGTCAGTGTAACCTGCTTATGTGGATAACCAGCCTGCACGGCAAGCTGGTAGACATGGGTCCGATGTGGTTCATACCATTTCTTTCCCTTGAACATCCTAATGATCAATGTGCAGGTGGAGTCAATTATAAAAGCTCCCAGCAGCAAAATCCAAATAATTAAAGGCATATTGCCGGTATTTTCCGATGCAATGGCCAGGCAGGCAAAAATATATCCCAGAAAACCACTGCCCACATCGCCCATGAATATTTTCGCGGGTGGCCAGTTCCATAATAAAAAACCTGTAGTTGATGCAGCTAAAATAATACATACCAACCATAGACTGAACGATTGTTGCTCCCACAATAAAAAACCGCATATCGCGGCAGTTACTACGGCCTCGGTACCGGCAATACCGTCAACACCGTCCATGAAGTTGTACATATTTATCATCCAAACTGTGCCGATAACGGCTAAAATGCTGCCAATCCACGATAATTGGATTTCGGAGAAGCCGACATTCATTGCCGAAAAGCCACCCAACCAGGTGACTGCCCAGACGGCCGCGATAATTTGGCAAATAAATCTTACTATCGGGTGTACCGATTTCTTGTCATCCATCCAGCCCACCGCAGCGATTAGCAGTCCTCCTCCCAGTACCGCTACAAAAAGGCCAATTCCTATCAGCCCGGTAAACCTCAATATGCACAGACTCAATAAAAAAACGCTCACAAATCCCAATCCCCCTCCACGAGGAGTGGCAATGGTGTGTGAACTGCGGTCGTTGGGAATGTCCAGCATCTGCTGTTTTAGGGTATATTTCAACACGAAATAAGTAATGACAAATGATACGGTAATTACAGCCACAATGGATATAAACAATGAAAATCTCAATTTGAATACCTCTTTATATAAACATTAGAAACCCAGCAGCATCAATATTGAGTATATTATTTTGCGGATATTTTGGGTATCAGTAATTTCGGATAATGACAAATCTAGTAGACTATTCTCACGGCGTGAATCACCAAAAAGGTAAGGATAAGGCCACTATGCCCAAATATTCATGAAGTGCCGTCCAGACATTGCAAAAACTACTGGGCACAAATTGGCTAAACGCCAGGACCGAACGTGTATTATATTGATAATTACAGGGGTATGGGACAACTTCAACCTTGATCCTGGAGAAGTTTAGAACGGAACGGGGAATATGATAAGCTGAGGTTATTAAAATCGGTTTTTTATAGCCGTATTTGTCCAGGATTGCTTTTGTATTGACTGCGCTCTGGGTTGTATTCAACCCGGACTCTTCCATAATAATTTTTTCTACGGGGATGCCCAACCCGATCAAAAACCGCTTTGCTATTTGGGCTTCATTTCCAGACTGACTGTTTACCTGTCCCCCGGACAGAATAATCGGTAAATCGGTCTTTTTTTGCAGACGGGCAGCTGTTAACAGGCGGCTCGCAGAAGCTCCGGAAAGGTCTCCTTGTCCGTCTATATCTGGCGTATCCAGTGTAGCGCCGCCAGTAAGCATGATCAGTATATCCCCATCCAAGTCAGAGGGAGGCTGGTACCGGTTTTCCAAAGATCTGAGTAAAATTCCGCTGATAAAAGGAGTTGAACAAAGATACATGACCAGAGTGATAAACGCCAGTATTTTTGCTGCCGTTTTATCACGCCGGTATAACCAAAAGGTAAATCCGATGACAAGTAGGATAAAAGTGCCAGGAGGTAGAATAAGGTTGCAGAGCATCTTGACTGTATTAAGCACAGATAATTCTCCTCAGATATCAGCCAATAAAGAAAAAGGGCCTCCAAGAGTAAATTACGATAAATTGCTCAGTTTCGTATCATTGCTCGCATAGGTGTCATTCTTTTTAAAGTCGGGAAGAATTTCGCCTATTAATTCCACAGCATCGTTTTGCCATAAAAAGCTGATCCGACCAAATAGGGTTTCAGAGGTTTCTACCATCCCCTGATATTCAAGGGTATTACGATCGGATATGAATATTCGATCATGCTGTGTAGCTGCCATTTGTTCCTGAGCGCTGAAAAGCTCCTCATGCAATTTTTCCCCTGGCCTAACGCCGGTGAAGGTAACTTTGATATCCTTATCGGGTTGGAAACCGTGAAGGTGTATAAGGTCATAGGCCAGATCAATAATCTTAACAGGTTCACCCATATCCAGGACAAATATTTCTCCGCCCTGAGCTATAGCTCCGGCCTGAATGACAAGTTGAACTGCTTCCGGAATAGTCATGAAATAGCGAGTCATTTCAGGATGGGTAACTGTAACCGGTCCACCTTTTTTTATTTGTCCTTCAAATATTGGTATAACGCTACCTCTGCTGCCCAGAACATTGCCGAATCTAACAGCAGCAAAACGAGTGTTGCTGCTGCGTGCATAATCCTGAATGATCATCTCCGCTATCCGTTTGGTTGCCCCCATTATGCTGGTGGGATTTACTGCTTTGTCTGTGGAAATCAAAATGAAGACATTGGTACTAAATCGATCAGCCATTTCCGCTATGTTTCTTGTACCCAGAACATTGTTTTTGATGGCTTCAGAAGGATTTTTTTCCATCATCGTTACATGCTTATGAGCTGCGGCATGAAATACCACTTCGGGGACATAGAAGCCGAAAACTTGCTGTAGTTTTGTGCGATCTTTAATGTCACATAACTCAGGGATTATTTCAAGGCCAGGAAACAGCGTTCTTAACTCCCCGTCTATATCAAATAAATTATTTTCACTGTATTCCAGTAGGATGATCTTTTTAGGATTAAAAGAACAGATCTGTCTACATAGCTCGGAACCGATAGAGCCGCCAGCTCCACTGACTAACACTGTTTTTTTGTCAAGGTAGGATGCAATTTCGCCCAGGTTTAAGATTATTGGTTCTCTTCTAAGTAAATCTTCCAACTTAATTTCCCGAAGCTTTGGGCTTTTGTTTAGCAACTCCTCCCCCCCCTGGAAGATGCTTAACTTGGAAGAAGTCTCACGGCAGATCTCGATTATTTCACGGAATGCACTCCCGCTCGCGGAGGGAATGGCAAAAATTATCTCATCAATTCGATGCCGTTCGACAATTTGGGGAATATTATAGCGGTTGCCAAGAATGGGAATCCCATACACAGTCATGTGTTGTTTCATTTCGCTGTCGTCAATAAATCCTACCGGCATAAGATTAAGTGCTTTGTTATTGCTTAATTCCCGTGCTACCATAGCACCGGCATCACCTGCCCCAATGATTAGAGCTTTTTTGGCAACACTGCTGAAGTCCTGAATAACCAAGTTTCTGATCATACGCCATCCGAGCCGCGCACCGCCGATAAAGATTACCGTTAATATACCAGAAATAATATATACGCTTCGTGGTAAATGTGGCAGGTGTAAAGAGTAAATGCAAAGGACTACGGCCAGGGTGCTTACACTTATGGCTTTGATAATGCTAATTACCTCGTCCAGGCTGGCATATTCCCATAAGCGTTTATATATTTTAAAGAGACTTAATATAATCAAACTAATTATTGAATACCAGGGAATTAAGGCCCAGAAATTTTTAAGAAACAAGGGTTCAATTTTTCCATCAAAGCGCAATAAAAGCGATATGTATACAGATAGGTTGACCAAAATGACGTCAACAGCCATTAGGAGTACTATTCTTTTCCAATAGTTCATTTTACTCCGCCTCGTACAAAAATATTATAATCAGTTCATTTTAGTAAAAAGCCTAAATTCGTCTAATTATTATAGTGCTTATACTAAAAAGGATATTAATTCATTATTAACGTGACTATTTTATCATATATTGCCTGTTTTTGCTCACTAACCAGGATTCTACAAAAAGCTTCGAGCTAAAGATACCTTTCTGTAGTCCCTGATTTATCACTTTACGATGAAAAGACTGTCTATATATATAGACGAGTTTATAAGAAAGATGTTGTTTACGATTTTAGTTCAGTCAAAAATAACTGTATCCCTTTTTCCACAACCAAAATTACCGCTATTACTACCAACCCCGCCATTATCCCCATTACCAGCCCCCCCGCCGTGCGGATTATTGAAATATAGGCCGCCGTAAACACATGGCAGAAGCTGTTCACCATGGAAATGCTTCCTATTATAATGGCAAATCCCAGGATGAGCAGCCAGGCTTCTTGCCGGTATTTATGATATAAGTAGACAGCTGCGAACAGGGCTGGATAGCCTATTATTATTTCTTTAAAGCGCGGCCGGGCCAGGAGGTTGCCCTCCAGTATCTCTCGCAGTTTTAATTCAAGCCCGGATACCGACACCAGATTGTTGCCGCTGCGGCCGATATAATAGTAGCCGGCCCCGGCTGCCAGGAAGAAGAGCAAAAGCACCAGGTAGCTGGGTTTAGCGTTCAGGACATCCCATATATAGCGGAACAGGTTTTGCTGTCCGGAAAAACAGCTGAAATAGTTTAAAGCAAAGAGCAGCAGGGGGAAGAGGAAGGAAAGCTTTACCCCGGTGAACTCTTTGATGTTCATAATAAACTGGATGTCGGACAGGCTGCATATGATGGTATAGGCACCTATCATATTGACTGCTACTATAATGCCCAGGGAAGCGAGTAGTTTAACGGGCAGCCCCGACTGGCTGTCTCGCAGGTAGATCAAGAGGAGCAGGCTGGACAGCGAGGGGTAGATAATAGCCGCGGCCAGGGCGAACAATTTGGTTAGATCCATATGCACCAGGAAGATGGCTCCAATCAGCCCGATTGCTCCGGCAGCCAGTAAACCGGTAATCCAGGGCGGTTTCAGCTTGAACAGCAGCCCCAGGTAAAGGGTGCCAGCCGTCAGCAGGCTGAGGCCGATCATGAGAAGACGCCAGGGCGGATTGCTGGCAGTGGGGAGATGCCCCAGATCCTGGTTGAGAACGAATCCCTTGGTGACTATATCCCGGTGGAAATCGCCGATTATCTTTATGGTGTTGTCCAGGTTGGTCGAGTAGCTTTTTTTGATGTCCTTGAAAGGCGAGATATAGACCACCCGGATTCCCCGGTCG
>Ga0232080_100004_pt1 | contig 74389 bp, 77 predicted proteins | sample SJ14nscriptome_FD_186098 | JGI IMG/M metagenome (GOLD analysis project Ga0232080, IMG submission 186098) | Metatranscriptome of enriched culture of PCE-dechlorinating microbial communities from Ithaca, New York, USA - SJ1.4 (Metagenome... ... | reverse complement strand
TTACTCCACGATTTCCGAGACGACGCCCGCGCCCACGGTGCGGCCGCCTTCGCGAATGGCGAAGCGCAGGCCCGTTTCCATGGCGATGGGGGCGATCATTTCAACGTTGAACGTGGCGTTGTCGCCGGGCATGACCATCTCCACGCCCTCGTTGAGCGTCACCACGCCGGTGACGTCCGTGGTCCGGAAGTAGAACTGCGGACGGTAGCCCGTGAAAAACGGGGTGTGGCGGCCGCCCTCTTCCTTGGTCAGGATGTACACCTCGGCCTTGAACTTCCGGTGCGGGGTGATGGAACCCGGCTTGGCCAGAACCTGCCCGCGCTCCACATCGTCGCGCTTGACGCCGCGAAGCAGCACGCCCACGTTGTCGCCGGCCATGCCCTTGTCCAGAATCTTGCGGAACATCTCAACGCCCGTGCAGGTCGTCTTCACCGTGGCCTTGATGCCCACGATCTCCACTTCCTCGCCCACCGTCACCGTGCCGCGCTCCACGCGCCCCGTCACCACCGTGCCGCGGCCGGAGATGGAGAACACGTCCTCGATGGGCATGAGAAACGGCTTGTCGATGTCCCGCTTGGGCTCGGGAATGAACGCGTCGCAGGCGTCCAGAAGCTCGAAAATCGGCGCCGCGTCGGCGCTGTTGATGTCGTCCGACTCCAGGGCCTTGAGCGCGCTGCCCTTGATCACCGGAACGTCGTCCCCGGGGAAGCCGTACTTGCTCAGAAGCTCGCGCACTTCCAGCTCAACCAGCTCCAGAAGCTCGGGATCGTCCACCAGGTCGACCTTGTTCATGAACACCACCAGCTGGGGAACGCCCACCTGACGGGCCAAAAGGATGTGCTCACGGGTCTGGGGCATGGGGCCGTCCGTGGCCGCGACCACCAGGATGCCGCCGTCCATCTGGGCCGCGCCGGTGATCATGTTCTTGATGTAGTCGGCGTGACCCGGGCAGTCCACGTGGGCGTAGTGGCGCTTGTCGGTCTGGTATTCCACGTGGGCCGTGGCGATGGTGATGCCGCGTTCCTTCTCCTCCGGAGCCTTGTCGATCTGGTCGAAGGGAATGTATTCGCCGAAGCCCTTCATGCTGGCCAGACGGGTGATGGCTGCGGTCAGAGTGGTCTTGCCGTGGTCGATGTGACCGATGGTGCCGATGTTGACATGCGGCTTGTTGCGCTCGAATTTCGCCTTGCCCATGGTTTCCCCCTGCTTTTGTCGTCGTGTGGTCTGTTGTCTCGCCTAGCGCGTCTCGCCGCCAGGGCGTGTTATTTCTTTTTCACCAGTTCCTCGGCCAGGCTGGCGGGAACCTTTTCGTAATGATCGAACTGCATGCTGAATGTGGCCCGACCCTGGGTGCGCGAACGCAGATCCGTGGCGTAGCCGAACATCTGGGACAGGGGCACGTGGGCGCTGATGATCTGGGCGCCGGGACGCGCGTCGAGCTTGGACACCCGGCCGCGACGGCCGTTCAAATCACCCATGACCTCGCCAAGGTATTCGTCCGGGGTGACCACCTCAACCATCATGATCGGTTCGAGGAGCACTGGCCCGGCCTTGTGCACGGCTTCCTTGAAGGCCTGGGAGGCGCACACGTAGAAGGCCTGCTCGGAAGAATCCACTTCATGGTAGGAGCCGAAGGTGAGTTCGGCCTTGATGTCCACCACCGGGAACCCGGCCAGTATGCCGGATTTCATGGCGTTCTGGATGCCCTTGTCCACAGCCGGAATGTATTCCTTGGGGATCACGCCGCCCACGATGGAGTTGACGAACTCATAGCCGCCGTCTTCCTTGGGACCGATCTCGATGACCACGTGGCCGTACTGGCCCCGGCCGCCAGTCTGCTTGACGTAGCGGTTCTCGTGCTTGACGCTCTTGGTGATGGTCTCGCGGTAGGCCACCTGGGGCTGGCCGACATTGGCGTTGACCCCGAACTCGCGCATGAGGCGGTCCACGATGATTTCCAGGTGCAGCTCGCCCATGCCCGCGATCAGCGTCTGGCCGGACTCCTCGTCTCCCTTGACACGGAAAGACGGGTCTTCCTTGGCCAGCTTGGCCAGGGCCTGGGACAGGGCGTCACGGTCGGCCTTGGTCTTGGGCTCGATGGCCACCTCGATGACCGGCTCGGGGATGGTCAGGGATTCCAGCTTCACCGTCTTGCCCTGCTCGCACAGGGTGTCGCCGGTGCTGGTGATCTTCATGCCCACTGCGGCCACGATGTCGCCGGCTTCGGCTTCCTTGATGTCCTCGCGCTTGTTGGCGTGCATCTTGAGCAGCCGCCCCACGCGTTCCTTTTTCCCGGTGTTGGCGTTGACCACGGTCATGCCCGACTCGATGCGGCCGGAGTACAGGCGCAGAAAGGTCAGATGGCCCACGAAGGGATCGGACATGAGTTTGAAGGCCAGGGCGGCCAGGGGCTTTTTCGGGTCGCAGGGGCACTCGATCTGCTTTTCCGGATAATCGGGATCGCTTCCTATGACGGCCGGGATGTCCACGGGGGACGGCAGATAATCGACCACCGCGTCGAGCAGGGGCTGCACGCCCTTGTTCTTGAAGGCCGAACCGCACAGGACCGGGCAGATGGACAGCCCGATGGTGGCCTTGCGGATGGCCGCCACCAATTCTTCGGGAGAGATGTCCTCACCGCCGAGATATTTTTCCAGCAGGGTGTCGTCTTCCTCGGCCACGGCCTCGAGCATGGCCAGCCGCAACTCGTCGTAACGATCCGCAAGATCGGCGGGGATGTCCTTTTCGACATACTCGCGGCCCTTGGTGGAATCGTCGAAATAGACGGCCTTGCCCCGGATGAGATCCACCACGCCCTGGAAATCCTCCTCGGACCCGATGGGAATCTGCAGGGGGACGGGCTTGGCGCCCAGGCGGTCGCGGATCATGTCCACGCAACGGAAGAAGTCCGCGCCGACGCGGTCCATCTTGTTGACGAAGCTCATACGCGGCACGTTGTAGCGCTCGGCCTGGCGCCACACGGTCTCGGTCTGGGGCTCGACTCCGGCCACGGCGTCGAAGACGGCCACGGCCCCGTCGAGAACCCGGAGGGAACGCTCCACCTCGATGGTGAAGTCGACGTGCCCCGGGGTGTCGATGATGTTGATGCGATGGTCACGCCAGAAACAGGTGGTGGCGGCGGAGGTGATGGTGATGCCGCGCTCCTGCTCCTGGACCATCCAGTCCATGGTGGCCTGGCCGTCATGGACTTCCCCGATCTTGTGGGACACGCCGGTATAGAAGAGAATTCTCTCCGTGGTCGTGGTCTTCCCGGCATCAATGTGGGCCATGATGCCTATGTTGCGTTGCCGCTCGATGGGTACGGGCTTGGACACGAAAATCTCCGCTACCAGCGGTAATGGGCGAAGGCCTTGTTGGCCTCGGCCATGCGGTGAGTGTCTTCGCGCTTCTTCACCGCCCCGCCGCGATTGTTATAGGCATCCAGGAGTTCCCCGGACAGTTTGTCGGCCATGCCCTTCTCGCCGCGCGAGCGGGCATAATTGATGACCCACCGGATGGCCAGGGTGACCTGGCGCTCGGGGCGCACTTCCATGGGTACCTGGTAGGTCGCGCCGCCAACCCGGCGGGGCTTGACCTCCATGTGCGGACGGACGTTGCCCAGGGCCTTTTCAAAGGCTTTCAAGGGGTCTTCGCCGGCCTTCTCGGCCAGCACGTCCACGGCACGATAGAAGAGCCCTTCGGCGACGCTCTTCTCGCCGTCGTGCATCAGGCGATTAATGAACTTCGTGATCAACTGGCTGCCGTATCTGGGATCGGGCAGCACCGATCTCTTGGGGACGGGGCCTTTACGAGGCATACGCCATCACTCCTTGTCCTGTCGGTCCTTAGCGGGCCGTTCTTATTTGGGGCGCTTGGCGCCGTACTTGGACCGGCTCTGGCGGCGGTCGCCGACCCCGGCCGTATCCAGGGTGCCGCGGATGATATGGTAGCGCACGCCGGGAATGTCCTTGACGCGGCCGCCCCGGATCATGACCACGGAGTGCTCCTGGAGGTTATGACCCTCGCCGGGAATGTACGAGGTCACTTCGATGCCGTTGGTGAGCCGGACGCGGGCCACTTTGCGCAAGGCCGAGTTGGGCTTCTTGGGGGTGGTGGTGTACACGCGGGTGCACACGCCACGGCGCTGGGGGCACGCCTGCAGGGCCGGCGTTTTCCGGCGCTTGGCGACAACGGCGCGCTCCTTGCGGATGAGCTGGTTGATCGTGGGCATAACCTTCTCCGTAACTTTTTATGACAAAGACGGAGGCATTTAGTTGATTCGCACGCCTCTGTCAAGCCCTCCCCGGAAACGGGGAAAAAATCCCCACCGGGCCGGAAAAGATAAGCGAGACGGGGATGAAAGGAAAGGGATCAGGCGGATATTTTTCCGCCTCCGGACACAATACCTTCCCGCCAGGATCGGATTACCGCCTGGAACACGCGCTTTTTATTGGGTATTGTTCATTGCGGGGGATGTGAAAATAATGACGCATCAGTCCAGGAAGGCTTGGCCCACGACCCCGTTGACCAGGTTTCCGGACCTGGTCCGCGACTTCACCCGGTCCAGGCGGGTACGGCGAAAGCCCGCCTCCCGCAACAGGTTCTCCAGTTCTTCCAGGGTGTAATGATGGGCAGTGTAGAGATGGCGCGTTCCGTCCAGAACCCGGAAGGTGCCCCACTCCCCTGTCTCCGAGAATCCACGTTCGTACCGCTCCCGGTACAGGGGAACCTCCGGGGTCAGGAGAAAATCGGAAAGGGAAAGACCGCGCGTGAGCACTCGGGCCGCCTCGGCCAGGACCGCCCGGCGCAGGCCGGGGGTGTCCAGGGTGGTCAGAACCGCATGCATGATGCCGTAGGCGAAGCGTTTCCCGGCAAAGGGAAGGCGATTCAGATCCCCGCGCACGAAGGCCGTGCCCGGCAGGCGGCGTTGCATCCCGGCCTCAAGGCTTGGGAGATTCACATCCACGCCGGCCCACACCGGCCGATCCGCAGCCCCGGCCGCGCGCCCAACCAGCGCCCCCAGCTCGGACAGGGTCCGGCCGTCCCCGCAGCCCATATCCAGGATCGCATCCCGCGGGCCGACCACGGTGACGAAGTCCGGGTCCAGCCCCAGGGAAGACGGCACCCGGCCCATGGCTTTCCAGTGATCCGTCGACATCCCGCCGCCTATTTCACCTCGCCCGGCTCGAAACCGATCTTGGCGATGGCCTCGCGCACGGCCGCAGGGTCGAGGGCGGCGGCATCGAAAGTGGCCAGGCCCTTGCCCAGGTCCACGTTGACGTTGCTCACCCCGGGCAGGGCCGCCAGGGTCTTGGTCACGTTCATCACGCAGTGGTTGCAGGACATTCCCTTGACTTCGATGCTGGGCATGTTCGTGTTCCTCGCTCGGCGCGCGGCCCGGGGCGGCGCGGTTGCCCTCCCGGGTCCAGACCGGCCGGGCCGGGCCGGCGCTACAGGGAAGGTGATTCTCATTTTCACATACAGCCTGCCCGCAGACCCGGGACAAACGCCTCGGAGGCCGGCGCAATACCGACTCTAAAGACTTGAGGCAAAGGCCGCGGCCGCCTTGAAATCCAGCGTTCCGGCGTAGATGGCCCGGCCGGTGATGACGCCGTCCAGCCCTTTTTTCGCCAGGGGGGCCAGGGCCGTGACGTCGTCCATGGTGGCCACCCCGCCCGCGGCGATGACCGGAAGTGTCGTCAGCGACAGCAGGCGCTCCATGGCCGTGATGTTCACCCCGGTCTGCATGCCGTCGCGGCTGATGTCGGTATAGACCAGAAAGGCCACACCCTGGTCTTCCAGGCGCGGCAGGACGTCCTCCACGGCCATCCCGGCGTCGTCCACCCAGCCCCGGATCTTGAGCCTGCCGTCGGCGGCGTCCAGGGACACACCCACCCGGCCGGGCAGGGCCCGGGCGATCTCGCCGAAGCCGTCCGGGTCGGTGATGGCCATGGTTCCGATGAGGATGCGCCGCACCCCGGCGTCCAGGTAGGCCTCGGCCACGGACAGGTCGCGGATGCCGCCCCCGAGCTGGACCGGGATGTCCAGGCTCTTGCAGATGCGCCCGATGAGCGGCGCATTCTTGGGGATGCCGGAAAAGGCCCCGTCCAGGTCCACCACGTGCAGCCACTCGGCCCCGAGTTCCGCCCAATGATGGGCCATGGCCTCGGGATCCTCGGAGAAGACGGTCACGTCGTCTTCCCGGCCCTGGCGCAGCCGCACGCACCGGCCGTCCTTGAGATCGATGGCCGGATAGACGATCACAACCCGAACTCCGTCACGGCGGCCCGCATCCCCTCGGCGGCCAGTTCGTAGGCCGTCAGCCAGCGTCCCTTGCGGTCGATGAACTTTTTGGCTTCAAGCAGATTGTCGGCCAAGGCGAGCTGCTCCTCGTCGAAATGGAAGAATTTGATCACCCCGCCGGTCTTGACGTCGAGCAGATAGAAATTGATGACCACGGCGGCGGAGACGGTGGTGCCCATGGCCGAGCCTTCGCGCTCCCGCCAAGCCAGCACCTGGGGCACGACCACATAGTCCACCCCGGCGCACCGGCCGATGTCCTGCCAGTAGCGCAGGGTACCGAGCCGGCCGCCCTCGGTCTCCTTCGGTTCCGCCTTCAGGCACGCGGCAACGGCGGAAGGTCCGGCGATGCGGGCCTTGCCGCCCGAGGCCAAAACCCCGGTGAACACCTCGTCCAGCTTGCCGGGCACCCCCTCGCTCACGGCCGGGGCGTCCTCGGGCAGAAATCCGGCCAAAAGCTCGAAATCGGCCCTGGGATTGGCAAACGGGGCCACGGCGATTCTGGCTTCCGTGGGGGCGGCGCTTGCCGGGGCTTTCCGCTTGCACCCCAGGGAAAACACAAGAAGCGCCACGGCGGCGACCACAAGCAGGCGTTTGAGCAGCATGGTGTTCATCGGTCGAGGCTCCCTTTGGTGCTGGGCACGCCGGTTCTCCCGGCGGCCAAAGCCCGGCGCAGGGCCATTCCCAGCGCCTTGAACGCGGCTTCGAGCTGATGATGGCCGTTTTGGCCGTACACGAAGCACACATGAAGGTTCATTTTGGCGCAAACGGCCAGGGACTTGAAAAACTCCCGCCACACGTCCTTTTCCTCGCCCGCCACCACGGCAGGCAGGGTGCTCTCAAGATAGACCAAATACGGACGGCCCGAAAGATCCACGGTGACCTCGGCCAGGGCCTCGTCCATGGGCACCCGGGCGTGCCCCACCCGTTCGATACCTGCCCGGTCCCCGGCGGCGGCCAAAAGCGCCTGCCCCAGGGCCAAGCCCACGTCTTCCAGGCTGTGGTGGGCGTCCACCTCATGGTCGCCCCGGCAGGTCACCTCCAGGTCGAACCCGGCCCAGAAGCCGAGAAGCGTGAGCATGTGGTCGGCAAAGGCAAACCCCGTGTCGCACCGGGTGCGGCCCCCGCCGTCCAGGTGCAGGGATACGGAAACGTCCGTCTCGGCGGTCTTGCGTTCGATGCGGGCCGTTCGCTCGGTCATGTCCCTGGCTCCCCTGGCAGCGGCCGATCAGACCGTCTGCTTGTCCGCAGCGGGTGAAGCGGCGGGTGTTTCGGCTGGTTCCTTGGCGGATTTTTCCGCCTGGGCCGTCGCGGCGGCGGCATCGGGCTTGTCCGCTTCCTTGTCCGGAAAAAGTTCCTTCTTGGCTTCTTCCTTGCGCTTGGTGTCCTCGGCCCGCTGCACCTCGGCCTCCAAGGTGCTTTTCACGTCGGTGCTCACCCGGCGGAATTCCGCCAGGCCCTTGCCGATGGTGCGCATGACGTCGGGCAGCTTGCTCGGGCCGATGACGATGAGCGCCACCACCAATATGACCAAAAGTTCCGTCGTGCCGATGCCAAACATATGTCTTCCCGTTTTGGGCGCTTACGCGTCCGGTCTATTCCCATTCGATGGTGCTTGGCGGCTTGGAGGAGATGTCCAGCACCACCCTATTTATTCCCTTGACTTCATTGATTATTCTATTTGAGATGGTGGCCAGTATCTCCGACGGCACCCGGGACCAGTCGGCGGTCATGGCGTCCAGGCTGTCCACCACCCGCACGGCGCACACGCTTTCGTAGGTCCGGTCGTCGCCCATGACGCCCACGGTCTTAAGCGGCAACAGCACGGCGAACCCCTGCCACACCTTGCGGTACCAGTCCGAGGCCAGAAGCTCGGCCTGCACGATCTTGTCCGCCCGGCGCAGGATGTCCAGGCGCTCCGGCGTGACCTCGCCGATGATGCGGATGGCCAGGCCCGGGCCCGGGAAGGGATGCCGCCAGATGATGAAATCCGGCAGGCCCAGTTCCACGGCCACCTTGCGCACCTCGTCCTTGAAAAGCTCGCGCAGGGGCTCGACAAGCGACAGCTTCATGATTTCCGGCAGCCCGCCCACGTTGTGGTGGCTTTTGATCACCGCCGACGGTCCCCGAAACGACACGGACTCGATGACGTCGGGATAGAGCGTCCCCTGGGCCAGAAACTCCACGCCGGGGAGTTTTTTGGCCTCGCGCTCGAAGACCTCGATAAACGTGCGGCCGATGATCTTGCGCTTCTCCTCGGGGTCCGTGACCCCGGCCAAAAGCGACAGGAACAGGTCCGCAGCCTTGACGTGGATGAGGTTCAAGTCGAAGTGCTCGCGCAGGTAGGCCGCGACCTCCTCGCCTTCATTTAAGCGCAAAAGGCCGTTGTCCACGAAGATGCAGTGCAGGCGCTTGCCGATGGCCTTGTGCAGCATGACCGCGACCACGGTGGAATCCACGCCGCCGGACAGGGCGCAGACCACGTGCTTGTCGCCGATCTGGTCGCGAAGGAGCTTTTCCTGGGCGGCCACGAAGGAGGACATGGACCAGCCCGGGGTGAGCCCGGCGATCTTGAACAGGAAGTTGTGCAAAATCAGGGTGCCGTCCTCGGTGTGGGCCACCTCGGGATGGAACTGCAGGGCGTAGATGCGCCGGGCCGGATCGGCCATGGCCGCCACGTCCACCGTGGGCGTGGAACCGAGCACCGAAAAGCCCTCGGGCGGCGACTTGACGCGGTCGCCGTGGGACATCCACACGGTCAGCGGCCGGTCCATGGGCAGGCCCTCGAAAAGGGGCGAGGCCGCGGTCACGGTGAATTCCGAACGGCCGTATTCGCGATCCGTGGAGGACACCACCCGCCCCCCGGGCAACAGGTGGGACAGCAGCTGCATGCCATAGCAGATGCCCAGGATGGGCAGGTCCAGGTCGAAGACCCCCATGTCCAGGCTGGGCGCGCCGGGATCGATGACGCTCGACGGGCCGCCCGAGAGGATCAGGGCCCGGGGCGCCAGCTCCCGCAGCTTGTCCACGGGCGTGGTGCAGGGATGAATTTCCGAATAGACCCCGGCCTCGCGCACCCGGCGGGCGATGAGCTGGGTGAACTGGGAGCCGAAATCCAGGATGACGACGGTGTCCGGATGGGTCATGGCGTTTTGGGCGCTTTGCGTGGTGCGGTTGTCGGATCCGGCCGGGCCGTTTCCGGATTAATAGGTGTCCACCCGGTAATTGGGGGCTTCCTTGGTGATGATCACATCGTGGACGTGGCTTTCCCGCAGACCGGCCGCAGAGATGCGCACGAAGCGGGCCTTGGCCTGCAATTCGGCAATGTCCTTGCAGCCGCAGTAGCCCATGCCGGACTTGAGTCCGCCCACGAGCTGGTAGATGCTCTCGGTCACGGGGCCCTTGAAGGGCACCCGGCCCACGATGCCCTCGGGCACGAGCTTTTTGGATTTTTCCTGGAAATAGCGGTCGGAGCTGCCCTCACGCATGGCGTCGATGGAGCCCATGCCGCGATAGATCTTGTAGGTGCGGCCCTGGTAGAGAATGGTCTCGCCCGGGCTCTCCTCGGTGCCGGCAAAAAGGCTGCCCATCATCACCGTGTCCGCCCCCGAGGCCATGGCCTTGACGATGTCCCCGGAGAACTTCACCCCGCCGTCGGCAATGCAGCATTTGCCGTGCTCCCGGCAGGCCCGCACGGCCTCCATGATGGCCGTGACCTGGGGCACGCCCACGCCGGCCACGATGCGTGTGGTGCAGATGGAGCCCGGGCCGATGCCCACCTTCACCGTGTCCGCCCCGGCCTTGATCAGGGCCAGGGCCCCCTCGTAGGTGCCCACGTTGCCCGCCACCAGGCGGCAGGACGGGAAGTCGGACTTCAGCGCCTCAATGGAGTCCAGAATGTTTTTGCTGTGGCCGTGGGCCGAGTCGAGCACGATGAAATCCGCCCCGGCGTCGAGCAGGGCCTGGACCCGTTCGTTGCGGTCGCCGCCCACGCCCACGGCCGCGCCCACCCGCAGCCGTCCCAGGTCGTCTTTGCAGGAATTGGGATATTTGCGGATCTTTTCGATGTCCTTGATGGTGATGAGCCCGCGCAGTTTGTTGTCGGCATCCACCACCAGGAGCTTTTCGATGCGGTTTTTGTGCAGGTGGTGTTTGGCCTCCTCCAGGGTGGTGCCGACCGGGACCGTGACCAGGTTGTCCTTGGTCATCACGTCCCTGACCCTGGTCACCGAGTCCTTGACGAAGCGCACGTCGCGGTTGGTGACGATGCCCACCAGCCGGTCCCCGTCCACCACGGGAAGCCCCGAGATGCTGTATTCGGACATGACCACCAGGGCCTGCTCCACGGTCATGTCCGGGGGCACGGTGATGGGGGAGATGATCATGCCGGATTCGGACTTCTTGACCTTTTCCACCTCGAGCCGCTGCCGCTCCACGGACATGTTCTTGTGCACCACGCCCACCCCGCCGCAGCGGGCCAGGGAGATGGCCATGCGCGACTCGGTGACCGTGTCCATGGCCGCGCTTAAAAGCGGAATGTTCAACCTGATGTCGGGCGTGAGGTTCGAGCTGACGTCCACCTGGTCCGGCGTCACCTCGGAATAGTCGGGAAGAAGCAGCACGTCGTCGAATGTCAAGCCCCGGCCGAAAATCTTGTCCATAAAAGCGTCCTTTTGCTCCTCAAAATGATCCGGCCGTTTGCCTCTAGTCCAGTCCGAGATAGGCGGAACGCACCTTGGGGTCGGCCAGAAGGTCCGCCGCCGGCCCTTCCAGGGTGACGGCCCCGGTCTCCAGCACATAGCCCCGGTGCGAGATATGCAGGGCCATCTGGGCGTTCTGCTCCACGAGCATGACCGTGGTCCCCTCGGCGTTGATCTGCTGGATGATCTCGAAAATGTTCTCAACGACCATGGGCGCCAGGCCCAGGGACGGTTCGTCGAGAAGCAGCAGGGCCGGTTGTGCCATGAGGGCGCGGCCGATGGCAAGCATCTGCTGCTCCCCGCCGGACAGGGTGCCTCCCATCTGGGTCCGCCGCTCCCGAAGCACCGGGAACAGTTCGTAGGCCCTCTCCTCCCCGGCCTTGATGCCGTTTTTGTCCTTGCGCAGGTAGGCCCCCATGAGCAGGTTCTCGCGCACGGTCAGGCGGGGAAAGATCATTCGCCCCTCGGGAACCTGGGTGATGCCCCGGGACACGATTTTTTCCGTGCTGCAGCGGGTGACGTCCTCGCCCTGGAAGGTCACGGTCCCCTGCCGGGGCGGGGTGACGCCGCTTATGCTCATGAGCGTGGTGGTCTTGCCCGCGCCGTTGGCCCCGATCAGGCACACGATCTCGCCCTTCTCCACGCGCAGGCTGACGCCTTTGAGGGCATGGATGTTGCCGTAGTAGGTGTGAATGTCCGTCAGTTCAAGCATGGGCCGCGCCCTTTCCGAGATAGGCCTCGATGACGTCCGGGTTCTCCCGGATGGCGGCGGGCGCGCCCTCGGCGATTTTGACCCCGTGGTCCAGGACCACCAGATGTTCGCAGATGCGCATGACCAGCTTCATGTCGTGTTCGATGAGGACTACGGTCACGTCTTTTTCCAGGATGGCGTAGATGAGGTCCACCAGGGATTCGGTTTCCTTGGGATTCATGCCTGCGGCCGGTTCGTCGAGCAGAAGGAGCTTCGGGTCCGTGGCCAGGGCCCGGGCGATCTCCAGACGGCGCTGGTCGCCGTAGGACAGGCTTGCGGCGGATTGCAGGGCGAACGACCCCAGGCCCACGAAATCGAGCCACTCCATGGCGTCGTCGATGATCCGCCGCTCCTCGGCCCGCTGGCTGCGGGTACGCAGGACCGCGCCGAAAAAATTGGACGAGGTGCGGCAATGGCGGCCGATGCGCACATTGTCCAGGACCGTCAGGGACGAAAAAAGGCGGATGTTCTGAAAGGTGCGGGCCACGCCCAGGGCGGTCATCTTTTCGGGTTTGACACCCTGCACATCCTGGTCGCGGTCCCCGGGACGGAACACGATGGCCCCTTCCGTGGGCTTGTAAAGCCCGGCCACGCAGTTGAACATGGTGGTCTTGCCCGCCCCGTTGGGGCCGATGAGCCCCAATATCCTGCCCCGGGCCACTTCGAAGGACACGTCGCTTAAGGCCATGAGCCCCCCGAACTTCTTGCTGACGCCGTCCACCCGTAAAATCGGTTCCATAATGCGCTATCCGGTCTTGCGCGCCGCGAGCCTGCGGCGCAGATCCATGATAAGGGGGCCGGACATGGTGCTCTCGGCCACGGCGGTGAAAAAGCCGCCCGGCCGAAACCGCATGATCAGGACCATGATCAGCCCGTACACCAGAAAACGGGTCTCGGCCGGAAGGCCGAGCCCCGGCAGAACCACCCGCAACACCTCGCCCAGGGAGATGAGCACCGCCGCGCCGATGAGCGACCCGCGGATGTTGCCAAGCCCCCCCAGGACCACCATGCACAAGACCAGGAAGGACTCCCAGAACTTGAACATGTCCGGAGACAGAAAAAGCGTCCAGCGGGCGAAAAACGCCCCGGCCAGGGCCCCGATGCCCGAGGACACGGCAAAGGCGATGATCTTGTATTCGAACAGGTTGACGCCCGCGGAGGCGGCGGCCATGGGATCCTCGCGGATGGCCAGCCAGGCCCGGCCCAGGCGCGAGTCCTCCACCCGGCGCATGACCGCGTAGATGACGGCCACCATGAGAAAACCCAGGTAATAGTACGGGGTCTCCCCGGAAAAGACGTATTTCCAATCCCATTCCGGATTGAAAAGCGTGGACAGCCAGGACAGGTCAAGGGACACCGGGGCGATGCCGGGCAGGCCCAGGGGGCCCCGGGTGAGCCAGATCTCGTTGGTCAAAAAAAGCACCACCAGTTCCGAAAAGCCGAAGGTCACGATGGCGAAATAGTCCCCCACCAGCCGCAGGGTGGGCGCGCCCAGGATCACCCCCCACAGAGCCCCGTTGACCACCGCCAGGGGTACGATGACCCAGAAGGACAGGTCGTAGGTAAGGGTCAAAAGCCCGGCGGTATAGGCCCCGATGCCGTAGAAGCCCACGTAGCCCAGGTCCAGCAGGCCGCAGAATCCGGGCATGATGTTCAGGCCCATGGCCAGGACCATGTAGACCATGACCAGGACCAGGACGTGCAGCACGTAGACGTCGCTGACCGGGGTCAAAGGATAGGCGAGGGCCGCCGCCAGAAGGAGGTATTTCAAGGGGCCAAGAAGTGCCGTGACGCCGCGCATAGGTGCAAACCGGGGTGAAAGGGTTTCGGGATGGTCCGGCCGGGCCGGATCAGGCCTTTTCCGTCACGGCCCGGCCCAAAAGGCCGGAGGGCCGAAGAATGATGACCAGGATCATGATGGCGTAGGCCACGCCGTCGCGATACGGCGAGGACACGTATCCGGCCCCCAGCGTCTCGGCGATGCCCAGCACCACCCCGCCGAACATGGCCCCGGGCACCGAGCCGATGCCGCCCAGGACCGCCGCCGCAAAGGCCTTGACCCCGGCGTTGTAGCCCATGGTGGGATACATGGTGTTGTAGAACATGGAGACCATGATCCCGGCCATGGCCCCGAGCCCCGAGCCCAGGGCGAAGGTGAAGGCGATGACCCGGTTGACGCTGATGCCCATGAGCGAGGCGCAGACCCGGTTCTGGGCCAGGGCCCGCATGGCCGTGCCGGTCCTGGTCTTGGTGATGACCAGGTTGAGCAGGATCATGAGCGAAACGGCCACGATGTAGATGGTCATCTGCATCCAGGAGATGTTCACCTCGCCGAAAGACAGGGCCGTCACCTTGAAAAAGGCGGGCAGGGCCTCCTTGACGAAGGGCAGGGGGCGGCTGCCCCAGATGATCATGGCCAGGTTCTGGAGAAAAATGGACATGCCGATGGCGGTGATCAGGGCGGCAAGCCTCGGGGCGTTGCGCAACGGCCGGTAGGCCACCACGTCAAGGAGCACGCCCATGATCGCGCAGCAGGCCATGGCCAAAAGGACGGCCACGATCAGGGGCGCGCCGAACACGGTGAGAAAGGTCATGCACAAAAACGCGCCGAACATGTACACCTCGCCGTGGGCGAAGTTGATGAGTTCGATGACGCCGTAGACCATGGTATAGCCCACGGCGATCAGCGCGTAGATGAGCCCCAGGGTGAGTCCGTTGACCAGTTGTTGTTCGAGCAAGGCCGACTCCCGCCGCGTTCGCCGTTCCTCTCGGAACGGCCATGGTGATTTTTGTCCCGGCCGGTGTCCGGGATCGTTCAGGCGCCCGGCTTGTAACGAAACAGGCTGGAGGATGTCCAGCCTGTTTCGTGTTCGCATGCGTTGCGGTTCGCCCTAGTCCATCTGCTTGGGGGCCGGGACGAAGGCGTTGCCCTTGACCATCTTCACGAAGGCGGGCTTCAGGCAGTCGCCGTTTTGGTCGAAGTAGTTGACGCCGGTGATGCCCTTGTAGCCCTTGTCGGCGGTATTGATCCCGGCCAGGTAGTCGCGGATCTTGGTCCGGTCGGCGCCGACCTTGGCGATGGCGTCGGCCAGCATTCCGGTGGCGTCATAGGCGTTGGCGCTCATCCAGTCGACTTCGCGGCCGAAACGGGTCTTGAAGGTCTCGATGAACTTCTTGGCGTCGGGCCCGGCGGTCTCGGCCAGAAACGGCGCGGTCAGGTACAGGCCGTCGGCGGCGTCGCCGGCCAGCTTGATGTAGTCGGCGTTGTCGAAGCCGTCGGCCCCGAACTTGGGCACGTCCAGGCCGATCTTTTTGGCCTGGTCCACGATGAGCGCGCCCTCGGGATAGTAGCCGGCGATAAACAGGGCCTCGGGAGCGCCGCCCTTCATCTTGGTCAACTGCGGGTTGAAGTCCTGGGCGCCCTTCATGTAGGCCTCTTCGCCCACGATGGTCAGGCCGAGGGCCTTGGCCTCGTTCACGAAGGCGTCCTTGAGGCCGATGCCGTAGTCGTTGTTTTCGTAGAACACGGCGATCTTTTTCAGGCCCATGACCTTGGACACGTACTGGGCCAGAAACTTGCCCTGGAAGTCGTCGCGGTAGACGTTGCGGAAGGACCAGGCATTGCCCTTGGCGTCCTTGTTCTTGTCGGTGATGGTGACGCTGGTGGCCGTGGGGGAGATGGCGGCGATGCCCTCGCGCACGTAGGTGGGCAGGGCGGCCAGATGGGCCGAGGAGCACAGGTGGCCGACGATGCCCACGATGGCCTTGTCGTTGGCGATCTTGGTGGACACGGTGGCCGCCTCGCGCGGCTCGCACTGCTCGTCCAGGTACACGGCCTCGATCTTCTTGCCGCCTATCCCGCCCGCGGCATTGATCTCTTCCACCTTGAGCGTCACGCCGGCCTTGACGTTCTCGCCGAACCCTGCGGCGCTGCCGGTGTAGGGCGAGGGCACGGCTATCTTGATCACTTCGTCGGCCAGGGCCGGCACGGCGGCCAGCAAAAGCCCCATCAGGCAGGCGGTTCCCAAAAATTTCAGACCTTTGCCGAGCATGTCGTCCTCCTTGCGTCAACGGGTTGGCGGAAAACGTCCCCAACGGGACGGGAACAGGCGGATTTCCGGGCCGGTGCGGTGCTGCCCGGCAGGCAGTCCCCACGCCAGCCATGAATTCATCAAAACGTCACAAAAAGCAATGCCGAAGCGCCAGGCAACAGGCCCTGCGGCCCTATTGCGCCGGCTTGTCCCCGGCCGGGGGCGGGTTCTCCAACTCGCTTTTGGCCTGGGTCTTGGTCCGCTCGTCGGCCTCCGGGGAATCCATGACTGCCCGCATCTGCTCGGCGGCCTTGTCCATGTCCCCCAGGGCGTACTTGTAAAGCAGCCCCAGGTTGAACCGGGCCCGGAAGTCCGCCGCGTTTTTGGCCAGGATGGCTTCGAAGGCGGCCCGGGCCTCGTCGGCCTTGCCGGTGTTGTACAGGGCGATGCCCTTGTCGTTGAGCATCTGCGGATTGTCCGGATCGAGGCTTTCGGCCTTTTCCAGGAAGATCAGGGCCCGGTCGTAGGCCCCCATCATCATGAACCGCTCGGCCAGCTCCAACTGCACGGCCGGGTTGTCCGGATCCTCCTTCTGGCGCTGCATGAGCTCCATGATTTCCTTCATGGGCCCGCTGTCGGCCATGCCGCCCATGCCCTGGGGCATGGCGGGCACGTCGGTGCGCACCACCTGGGAGGGATTTTCGGCCCGGTACAGGAACGAGGACACGAACATGCCCAGAAGGGCCAGCCCCATGAGCGCGGCCACGGAGCGCCCGATCATGGCGGTCCTGCCGTCGTCCTGCACGGACGGATCATTTTTCGTCGTCACGCGACATCTCCAGACGGTTGAGGCGCTTTTTCAGCCGGGCCTGGACCCGGGACAAAAAGAGCAGATAGCCGCCCACCCCGATCCACACCAGGGCGTTGGCGGCAAAGAGATATGATTCTTTTTCCATGCGAGATCCCTTATCCGATGCGGTCCAGGGTTACGGCGGCCATCCCGGCCTCGGCGGCCGACTGGGCCAGACGCAGGCGCACCAGGGTCACGGACAAAAGCCCGAAGGCCGCCAGCCCGGCCAGAAGCGTCACCAGCATCTCCGGCTCCAGGCCGCCGCCCTGGGCCCCGAGCACCGCCGGGTGGATGCTGCGCCAATACCGGGCGGAAACGAACACCAGGGGCACGTCCAGAAAGGCCGCCACCCCCAGCACGGCGCACACCAGACGCCGGCGCTGGGGCCCCATGTCCGAGGCCCGCAGGACCAGATAGGCGGCGTAGACGAACCACATGACCAGGGTGGTGGTGAGCCGGGGATCCCAGGTCCACCAGACGTTCCAGATGGGCCGGGCCCACATCATGCCCGTCAGGAGGGCCAGCCCGCTGAGGACCACGCCCAGTTCGGCGCAGGCCCCGGCCAGCCGGTCCCACTTGGGATCGCGGCGCACGAGGTACAGGACCGAGGCCACGAAGACCACGGCAAAGGCGGCCATGGACCATCCGGCCATGGGCATGTGCATGTAGAAGATCTTCTGGACCACGCCCATGCTGGCCTCGAGCGGGGCGTAGAACCAGATGAGGTACTGGGCGGCCACGAAGGACAGGATGGTGGCGAGGCTTAAGATGGTCATGGATGATCCGGGGTTTGATTGGCGGCTGCTTTCGTGCCGTGCATCGAACTGGTGTGCATACCGCGAAACCGGCTGAAAAACAATCGCCGCCCTAGTCCTCGCCGCTGTAGAGCGACGGGAAGAGGGCCAGGGCCGCCGCCGTGAACACCGCGTCGAAGGCCAGGGCCATGCCCAGCCACAGGGACGCGTCGGCCGGTTCCCCCGAGAGCACCCCCTCGGTGAGCCGGATGGCGGCCAAAAGAAGCGGCGTGAGAAGCGGAAACAGCACCACGGTCAATAGCGACTCCCGGGCCCCGCGACCGGCGGAGATGGCCCCCAGAAGCGAGCCCAGGGCCACGATGCCCCAGTCGGCGACCACGAGAAAAAAAAGCCCCGACAGCAGCGATCCGGCCGGACGCTGGCCCAAAAAGGCCACCACGGCCGGGGCGAACACCGCCTGACAGGCCAGAAGGAGCGCCATCCCGGCCGCCGCCTTGCCCAGCCATACGGCCTGCACCGGGGCAGGCGACAGCAGAAGCCCGTCTCGGCAGCCCCCTTCCTCCAGGGAATACAGGGTGTTGAAGACCAGAACCTGACCGAAGGCCGTGGCCAGCCAGAAGACGGCCGCCGCCGAAAGGGGCGGGAAAAGCTCCCCGGGATCGCGCGACAGGCTGAAGATAAAGATCAGGATGAGCCCCAAAAGCACGGTCTGGGCCGGTCCCTGGGCCCCGGCCAGGGACAGGCGCACGTCCTTGGCGGCCACGGCCGCGGCCCGGCTCAGCATGCTCCCTCCAGGCCCAGGCCCCCGGCGTCGAAATCCCGGGCCGGGCCGCAAAAAACCGCCCGCGTCCCGGCCAGATGCAGCACCCTGTCGGCCAGGGGCAGGTCGCCGGCCACGTCGTGGCTGACCATGACCACCCCGGCCCCGGCCAAGCGCAGGGCCGCGATCTCCCGGCGAAGCAGCGCCGCCGAGCCCGCATCCAGGCCCGAGGCCGGTTCATCAAGAAAAAGAAGGCGCGGGGCCTGGGCGAAGACCCGGGCCAGATCCAGCCGCTGGGTCATGCCCCGGGAGAACACCCCGGCCGGTTCGTCGGCGAAATCCGCCAGCCCCACCCGCGTGAGGAGGGCCAGCCGGGCCGGCCGGTCCAGGTTCCGGCCGTGCATCCGGGACCAGAAGGCCAGGTTGGCCTCGGCCGTGAGCCCGGGATAGACAAAGGACCGGTGCCCCAGGAAGGCCACCTGCCCGGGCTCGGCAAAATGCTCCACCAGGCCCGGTTCGGGCCGGGCCAACCCGGCCATGATGCGCAAAAGGGTGGATTTTCCCGCGCCGTTTCTGCCCACCACCAGGAGCACTTCGCCGGCCCGGACCTCGACCTCGATGCCACGCAGGACCGGCCGCTCCCCGTAGAATTTGCCCACCTTGCCAAGCCGCAGCAACACCCCCGGCCCGGGCATGGACGCAGGCGTGGCCATGGACCGCCTAGGCCTCCCCTTCCCCGCCGCCCGGGCGGACCCGGAAGCGCGAAATGCCCACGAACCCGGCCAGGCACATGATGGTGCCGCCGATCCAGATCCAGTTGACCAGGGGATTGACGCTGATTTTCACGCTGATGGACTTCTGCTCGGTGAAGCTCAAGAGCACGGCGTAGAGTTCGTCGCCCAGGGAAAAGACCGTGGACACCTCGGCAAAGGGCTGCTCGAAACCGCGGTAGACCCGGCGCTCGGGGGTCAGTTCCGACACCTGCCGTCCGTCCCTCTCCACGGCGATCACGGCCCGGGCCACGCTCATGGCCTCGCCCTCGGTGATGGTCATGTCCTGGTAGACCAAGCGGTACCCGCCCACCTTCATGTCCGCCCCCGGGGCCAGGATGGCCTCCTTGGCGCTCTGGTAGGGGCCGGACACGGCCACGCCCAAAAATAAAAGCGCCGTCCCGGCATGGACCAGATAGCCGCACAGCCCGCCCTTGGCGCTGCGCGCGGCCCGGTCGCGCACGAAAAGGAGCACGATCCCGGCCAGGGCCCCGATGGCCCCCACGGCCGCGGCCAGGGCCACGGGATGGGTCATGCCCGAAACGTACAGGACCACGCCCACGATCAGGGAAAACACCCCCAGGCCTGCGGCCGCGCCACGGTCGCGCAGCCCTTCCTTCCAGGACAGCCAGGGACAGACGATCAGCAAAAGGGCCACCATCGCGAACAGGGGGTTGCAGGCCCGGTTGTAGAAACCGGCCTCCAGGCCCACGGACTTGGCGCTCCACAGGGTGCTGATGACCGGCCACATGGTGCCCAGGATGACCACCAGGGACAGGGCCGTGAAAAGCCAGGCCAGGACGACCAGGGCCCCGGGAAGGCTCACCAGCCCCGGCAGGGGCCGGGAATCGCGCTGTGGGTCGCCGCCCAGGCGCAAGGCGGCCACGGTCAGGGCCAGGGAGAAAAGGATGAAGACGATCAGCGGCCTGCTGACGCCGCCCTCGCCGAAGGCGTGCAGGGATTCCACCACCCCGCTGCGCACCAGATAGGTGGCGAAGATGCTGGACAAAAAGGTCAGGCTGACGAGCAGGACATTGGTTTTGCCAAGCGCCCCCCGGCGGCGCTGCACCACGGCGGTATGGATGAAGGCCGTACCCATGAGCCAGGGGATGAGAGAGGCGTTTTCCACCGGATCCCAGGCCCAGTAGCCGCCCCAGCCCAGTTCCATGTACGACCACCAGCCGCCCAGGATGATGCCTGCGGTCAGAAAAACCCAGGCCACCAGGATGTAGTTGCGCCCGGCCCGTATCCAGGAAATCCTCTCGCCGGACAGCCACGCCGCCAGAGCCAGGCAGCAGGGCACGGTGAACCCGGCGTAGCCCAGGAACAAAAGCGGCGGATGAAAGATCATGCCCGGGTTGCGCAGGAGGGGGTTGAGGCCCCGGCCCTCGTGGGGGGGCGGAACGAGCTCCATGAAGGGGTTGCTCGGCCCGGTCAAAAGCAGCAGGAAAAAGGCCTCGACGCCCAGGTAAAAGAGCCAGAACAGCCGCTTGGTCGGGAGGGACAAGGATTTGTATGCCGGGGAAATGGCGAAAAGCGAGCCGAAAAGGGCCAGGGTCAGCATCCAAAACAGAAGCGACCCGGCCTGCCCGGCCCAGAAGGCGGTGACCGTGTAGAACAGGGGCAAGAACGTGTCCGTGTATTCGGCCACATACTGGAAGGAGAAGTCCCTGTTCCACAGGGCGATGGTCAACACGGCCGAGGCCACGGTGGTCAGGACGAAAACGCCTGTCTGGGCGCGTTCATACCACAGCACGCCCTCGTTTTCGCCGCGCCAGGTCTTCATGGTGGCCACGACGGCCGCAAAAAGAGACACCAGAAGGGACGCCATCAGGGCCCAGTAGGCCACGAAATGCATGGGAACTCCTTTGTCCGGGCCCACGGCCCGGGTCGTGCCGGAACGCCTTTTTCCCGTCCCCGGCCCAGGTAGGGTCCGGACGCGACTGGTGGGAAAAGCCCGATCCCGGGGGATCGTCCGCCCCGTGCGCCGCAGGCCGCCCGTCATGGGGCGCTTCGGCCGGACGGCCCGGCGCGCGAATATCCGGGAGGCTTTGCGAAGCGGTTACAATAATGGGGCGTGTGGCCCATTGCCGCACACGCCCCTTCCCTCTCGTCGAATTCAGCCGACGATCGTCCGGGGACGAACCGTCATCCGGTCCCCTCCCGGTTCTGCTTCTCGTACTTGGACGGACACTTGGTCATCAGCGAGTTGGCCCCGAAGACGCCCGAGGCGGAATCGAAGCCGCCCTCGACGATAACCTCGGCCCCGGGCTTGAAGGTGTCGGGCACCGCCCCCTTGTAGTCCACCCACAGGGTCTTGGCGGTGTTGTCCTTGTCCTCAAGCTTGAAGGTGACCCCCAGGCCGCCCTGGGGGGTGGTCAGGCCTTCGGCGGCCACGGTGCCGAAAAGGCGCACCTTGTGGAGCTTGCCCGGCTCCATGGCCATGGCCTCGGAGACGTTCAGGAAATAGGAGCTGTTCTCGCCGAGCCCGGAGACCACGAGATAGCCGAGCCCCCCCAGAAAAAGGATCAAGGCCGCCGCATAGATGCCTTTGGAGCCGTTTTTTTTCATGCCGCCCTCACGGTTCGCGTGGAGGTTCGTCGGAATCGCCCGGCACGGACATCTTGGTCAGCAACTGGCTGCGCCGCGTCCGGGCCAATTCCCTCATATCAGTCACCTGATCGGTCTCGTCAACGATTTCCTTGCCCAAAATCTCTTCCAGCACATCTTCCAGGCTGACCACGCCGCTGACGCCGCCGTATTCGTCGAGCACCACGAAAAGGTGGGTGCGCGACTCCAGAAATTTCACCAAAAGCCGGTCCAGGGTCATGGTGTCGAGCACGAACCGCACCGGTTTCATGAGCTGGGCCATGGTCAGGTCGTCCTGGTCGTTGGCCAGGGCCTCCAGAACCTGACGCCGGTAGACGATGCCCACCATGTCTTCCGGATCGTCCGCATCGTGCACCGGGATGCGGCTGTGCGGCCAGAACGCCCCTTTGGCCATGCCCGTGGTCATGGTCGCGGACAGGGAGAAGACCACGGTGCGCGGGGTCATGATGTCGCTGACGGTCTTGTCGTCCAGCGACAGGATGTTTTTGATGGACAGTTCCTCATATGGCTTAATCACGCCTTCCTTGCGGGTCAAGCTGACCACGGCCCGCAGATCCTCCTCGGTGGAGACCGGCCCCTTGCGCCTGGGGCGCACCATGCGGGCCATGATCCCGCCCACCCAGATAAGCGGCGCCAGGGCCACGATCATGACCTGGATGGGCACGGCCAGATGGGGGGCCAGCCTACGGTTGTAGGCCACCCCCACGGTCTTGGGGATGATCTCGCCCAGAGCCAGAATGAGCAGGGTGAATCCGGCGGTGAAGATCCACACCTGCTCCGGCTCGAACACGGCGGCGGCGGCGGCTCCGGCCACGGCGGCCCCGGCCGTGTTGGCCACGGTATTGAGCGTCAGGATGGCGGTGATGGGTTTTTCCACATTGGAACGCAGGTAGTACAGGTGCTCACCGGCCTTTTTCCCGTCCTTGCGCAGCTTCTCGATGAAACTCCAGGGTACGGAATAAAGCATGGCCTCGCTCAGCGAGCAGAAGGCGGACACCAGCACGGCAAAGGCCACGGCGATGATGAGGGTCAACATGGGGAACGGGCCGCGACGGCGCAAGGGCGCGTCCGGACACCGGGCGTTTCGGAAAATTCGGGGCGCACAGGGAAGGTTGCTGTCTGGCGAAACGGGTCGTGTTCCATTAGGGTGATGCGGATCGGGCGATTGCCGCCCCGAAAACGCATTTGTCCTTCTTAAGTATTTTTCTTCCGCCTGTAAAGGAGCTCCCATGCGCCCGCTGTATTTCGATCACAACGCCACCACCCCCGTGGCCCCCCGGGTCATTGCGGCCATGCGGCCCTTTTTCGAGGACCGCTTCGGCAACCCCGGCAGTGCCCACATCTGGGGACTTCAGGCCAAAAAAGCGGTTGACGAGGCTAGAACGCAGGTCGCGGCCCTGATCGGGGCCAGGCCCGGGGAGATCGTCTTTACCGGCTGCGCCACGGAAAGCAACAACGCCGTGATCTTCGGCCATTTTCCCGACCGGGCCGGGTGCCTTGCGGTCTCGGCCCTGGAGCATCCCTCGGTCATGGCCCCGGCCATGGCCCTGTCGGCCGCAGGCGTCGCCGTCGGGGTCATCCCGTCCGGCCCGGACGGAACCGTTTACCCGGACGAGGCCGCCGCGCGCATCCCGCCCCGGACGCGGCTCGTAAGCGTCATGCACGCCCAAAACGAGACCGGGGTCATCCAGCCCGTGGCCGGGATCGCGGCCCTGGCCCATGCCGCTGGCGCGGCCATGCATGTGGACGCCTCCCAGGCCGTGGGCAAGATTCCCGTGAACGTGGACGCCCTGGGCGCGGACTTTCTGACCATCGCCGGGCACAAGCTCTACGCCCCCAAGGGAGTGGGCGCACTCTACGTGCGCAAGGGCATGGAACTGCCGCCGCTTCTTCTGGGCGGCGGCCAGGAGGCGGGCCTGCGCTCGGGCACGGAAAACGTGGCCCTGATCGCGGGGCTGGGCGAGGCCTGCGCCATGGCCGCCGCAGATGTGGCCACGGAGGCGGCCCGGCAGGAGGCCATCCGCGACGCCGTGGAGGCCGGGCTCCTGGGGCTCGGCCATGCGGCCACGGTCCACGGCCGGGGCGCGCCGAGGTTGCCCAACACCACGTTCATCGGCTTTGCGGGATTCCGGGCCACGGACATTTTATCCGAATGCGTCATCGAGGAGATCGGCTGCGGGGCCGGGGCGGCCTGCCACGGCGCGGACACCTCCATCTCCCCGGTGCTGGCGGCCATGGGCGTCGACCGGGCCTCCGCCGCGGGCACCATCCGGCTGTCGCTTGGGCGGTCCACCACCATGGAAGACGGCATGGAGCTTGTGGCGCGGCTGGACGGGATCTTGCGCCGCCTGTCCCGGTGACGCCGTCACGGGCATTTTTCGGGACCATCTGCGCGACCATCTGCGCGACCTTCTGCGCGACGATCTTCTCGACGATCCGCAGGACGATCGGGGGGACGATCGGGGGGACGATCCTTCCCGTCCGCCTCCCCTACCGCGCGTCCTCGTCCCACCGGGCAAAGGGTGGCCGCACACCGTAGGGCCGCACCCCGGGCAGGACGGTCTCAGGGGCCCCCTCACAGGCGATGACCCCCTCGTGGAGCACCAGGACATGGTCGGCCAGGTCGGCCAGGGGATCGAGTTCGTGGGCGGCGGCGATCTGGGTCAGCCCGGCGGCGGCGTTTTGGCGAAGGATGCGGCGCATCTCCAGGACGCCCGGATAGTCGAGGTTGCTTAAGGGCTCGTCGAGCAAGAGCACCTGGGGCGGCGGGCCGTCCGGGGCATGGACCAGGGCCGCGGCCAGGCACAGCTTGCGGCGCTGACCAAACGACAGGGTATGCACCGGCGCCTCCCACAAGGGCAAAAGCCCCATACGCCGGGCGGCGTCCCGGGCCACGTCCAGGAACCGGGGGTCGCGGGGGTCGCCGGAAAGCGTCAGGTCTTCGGCCACGGTTGCCCCGAGGATCTGCATGTCCGGGTCTTGCAGCACCAGGCGCACGGCGCGCCGGATGGCGTCCTCGTCCCCGGGGGAGACAAGCTCGCCCACGCGCACGGTTCCGGCGTCCGGAGTAAGGATGCCCGCCAAAAGGGCCAGAAGCGTGGATTTTCCCGCCCCGTTTTGCCCGGCCAGGATGGTCAGGACGCCTTTCGGGGCGCGGCCCGTAGCCCGGCGCAGGACGGGACGGTCTTTTTCGTGGGCAAAGGACAGGTCCGTGAAGGCGATCACGCCGGGAGCAGCCTTTTGGCGCGCAAGTGCCGGTAGCAGGCGATGGCCAGGGCCATCTTGATGAGATCCGACGGGATAAACGGCAAAAGGCCCACGGCGGCGGCCTTGGCCAGGTCGGTGTTCATCACCGCGGCCAGGCGCACGACGCCCGGGGTGAAAAGGACCACCGAGCCCACAAGGCCGAAGGCGATGCCGCGCAGCCAGGGCAGCTCCCCGGGTTGGCCGTCAGCCGTCCGGCGCGGGGCCAGGCCGTAGGCGGCGGCCTGGAAGACGAATCCCAGGAGAAACCCGCCGGTGGGGCCGAGCAGATGGGCAAACCCCGAAGACCCCTTGGAGAAGACCGGCAGTCCCAGGACTCCGGCGGCAATGTACAGCAAGACCGCCACGGGACCGCGTACGGGCCCCAGGATCAACCCGCACAGCATGATGAAAAAGGTCTGTAGGGAAAAGGGCACGGGGCCGATGGGAAACTGGATGTGCGCGCCCACGGCCGTCAGCGCGGCCAGGACGGCGGTCCACACCAGACGGTTGACGGAGGCGACGGAGGCGCTTGGCATGGGTGAGTCCTCGGCGGCGGCTGGCGATGGATACGGCGGTCTCGTGTCGCGTCCACGAAAAGCGCATCTGGCGTTTCGTAGGCAACAAACTAAAACCATTTATTTTTCTTAAAAAATACGCTCATATTTTTTAAGGGACGTGACGCTAGGCTCCCACCCGGAAGGGATTGAAGTCCGTGTGGCGGTCGTAGTAATCCTCGTTCTCGGAACGCTTGAGAAATCCCACGATGGCATAGGTGGCCGGGGTGAAGGCGATTTCCACCAGGGTCTTGAACACGAAGTTGGAGACGATGAGCGTGCCCACGAGTTCAAGCGGCAACACCCCCGTAAAGGCCACAGCCACGAAGACCACCGTGTCCACCACCTGGCCGAAGAGCGTGGAGCCGATGGTGCGCATCCACAGGAACCGGCCCTCGGTTTTGACCTTGAGCTTGGCCATGACGTAGGAGTTGACGAACTCGCCGCAGAAATAGGCGGCCAGGCTGGCCAGGACGATGCGCGGGGTGAGCCCCAGGATGGCGTCGTAGGCCTCCTGGTGGGGCCAGTCCGCGGCCGGGGGCAGCACGCCCACGATCATGAACACGGCGGACATGACGAGCGTGGCCATGAAGCCCATCCAGATCACCCGGCGGGAACGGGAATAGCCGTAGACCTCGGTGAGGATGTCGCCGAAGATGTAGCTTAAGGGAAAAAGGATGGTGCCGCCGTCGAAGGTGAAGGGCCCCAGGTCCAGGATCTTGGTGGAGGCCACATTGGAGATCAGAAGGACGCTGACGAAAAGGGCGGTGATGGCGTCCAGGTGCTTATACTGTCGCATGAAATCCTCGTGCTGCGTTGTCATGAAGAAGCAGGGTTCAATAAAAGATTCGGGCGGGGATGACAAGCGGCCCGGAAAGGCGCCCCCCGGCCCTTCCCCGGCACGGGGAGAGCCAGTTGTTTCAGGAGGTTGCATGTCAGGGAAAAAGGTGATCCCCATCGGCCGGACCATGACCACCCGGCAGCGGCTGGTTGCCTCAGTGGGCCGGGTCTTGGCCAGGGAGGGCTTCCGGGGGTTCGGGCTGGGCAAGGTGGCCCTGGAGGCCGGGGTGGACAGACGGGTGATCTCCCGGCATTTTGGGGGACTGGCGGAACTGGTGGCCGAATTCGCCCGGTCCCCGGACTTCTGGCCGGCCACGGAGGAGATCCGGGCCGGCATGGAGGCCGCCGGGAGCGTGGGCGGCCCCGAGGGGCAGCTCGCCGCCTTCCACAAGGGCTTTTTGCGGGCCCTGGTCAAGCGTCCCCAGACCCTGGACATCCTGGCCTGGGAGATGATGGAGCGCACGAGCGTGTCCCGCATGCTGGAGCAGGCCCGGGTGCGGGTGGCCCTGGAATGCTTCGAGCGCCTGACGGGCGAGGTGCCCGACAACGCCGGGCTGACCGGGATCGTGGCGGTCATGGGCGCGGCCATGCTCTTTTTCGCCGTTCGGGCCCGCCTGGGCGGCCACTTCGGAGGACTCGACCCCAACGATCCGGCGGATCTGGCCCGCATCGATGCGGCCGTGGACGCCCTGGTCGGCGGTGTTTTCTCAAGACTGTAAACCGGCCGCGGGCGCGGCGGGAGGCATCATGAAACTGCTCGAAGGGAAAAAGGCCCTGGTCTTCGGCGTGGTCAACGAACGCAGCATCGCCTACGGCATCGCCAAATGCTTTGTGGAGCACGGGGCCAGCCTGGGCCTAAGCTACGCGGCCGAGCCGATATTAAAGCGCATAACACCCATCGCCGAGGAGCTTGGGGCGGATTTCGTCCTGCCCTGCAATGTCTCCAGCGACGAGGAAATCGCCCGCGCCGCCGCCTTCGTGAAGGACAAATGGGACCACGTGGACATCCTGGTCCATTCCATCGCCTTTGCCCGGCGCGAGGATCTGGCCGGGAGGTTCATCGACACCAGCCGGGAGGGCTTCTCCATCGCCCTGGACGTCTCGGCCTATTCCCTGGTGGCCCTGTGCCGGGCCTTCGAAGACCAGTTCTCGAAGGCGGCCTCGGTGATCACCTTGAGCTACTACGGCGCGGGCAAGGTGGTGGCCAACTACAACGCAATGGGCGTGGCCAAGTCGGCCCTGGAGTCCAGCGTGCGCTACCTGGCCGTGGACCTGGGGGCGCGCGGGGTGCGGGTCAACGCCATCTCCGCCGGGCCGGTCAAAACCATGGCCGCCTCGGCCATCAGCGGATTCAAGACCATCCTGGAACGCATCGAGGAAAAGTCGCCCATGCGGCGCAACATCACCATCGAGGACGTGGGCAAATGCGCCCTGTACCTGGCCTCGGACCTGTCCTCGGGCACCACGGGGGACGTGGTGTTCGTGGATTCGGGCTACAACATCATGGGGGTGTAGGATGTCCGATGTACGGGATTCGCCGGACCTCCCCGGGGATCTGGCCGGGATCGTGGCCCGTATCGCGGCCTGCGGCCTGGACTGCGGCCGCTGCCTGAGCCATCCGGGCAGCCCCATCAGCCGCCACGCCCGGGGGCTTCTCACGGAACTGGGAAACTTCGCGGCCCGGGCGGCGTTTTTCGCGCGCCTGGACCCGGTATTTGAGCACTATACGGCCTTCGAGGCGGTGGCGTCGCGGTTCGCCGCCGCCGACTGCGCCGGCTGCCGCTCGGGGAAGTGTCTTTTGGGGCACTGTACCGTGCAGACCTGCGTCACGGAGCGCGGCGTGGATTTCTGCTTTGAATGCGCGGAGTTCCCCTGCGACCATACGGGATTTTCCGAGATGCTGCATGCCCGCTGGCTGGCCAATAACGAAAAAATGCGCCAGATGGGCCTGACGGCTTACATGGCCTGGGTTGCCGGGCAGGCCAGGTATTGAGGGGGAAACGAGGAACCATTCCTCCTGTACAAAGACCGTATCCGCCTGACACTGCCGCTCCCGGCAGGGCGGCGGTGTCGTCATAAACCCCGCCCGTTGCGGCCATCAGCCATGATCGACATCATCATCAGGGAATTGGGTCAGGGAACACGGCTCTGCCTGACGGTCCTGCCGTTCATGTTCGCCGGTTGCCTGGCCGGAAGCCTCATGGCGCACGACACGTTCGGGGCGCGCTGCCGGGCGTTCTTTTCGCCCATGGCCCGCCTCTCCGGCCTCCACGGGTCCGCCACGATCTACCTTCCCCTGTGTTTCCTGGACCAGCATTCGGCAAACGCCTACCTGTCGTCCTTATCCCGCAAGGGCGTCGTGCAAAGACGCCGCATCCTTGGCGTCTATTTGATCGGATTTTTTCCCTCCAGCCTGTATTTCCACATCTTTTTCACAGCGCCCATCCTGTATCCCGTGCTCGGGTTCGAAACCGCGACAACGGTCCTGGCCCTCTACCTCCTGGCCAGCCTGCTCACCTTCTGCTGCGGCGTCGTCTTGACCCGGTGCGCGTCCTCCCGGGACAGCCAGCCCCCTGCCCAGGACATGTCATGCCAGACCGGCTGGCCCGGCTGGCCCATGGCCCTGCGCGACGCGGCGGGCCAGTTTCGCCGCATGGCGATCATCTTCGTGCCGTGCATCCTGGCCGTGGAGCTCTTGCTCGCCGTCCCGGCCGTACAGTCGCTCATGGACAAGGCGGACGTGCTTCTGGCCTGGTTCGACGTGCCAGGGGAAGGGGCCCTGGTGGCCATGTCCGCCCTTCCCAGCGTCATGGTGGGCTACGCCACGGCCCTCACCTGCCTGGACGACTCCCTGATCACCCTGGCCCAGGTTCCCAGAATCCTCATGCTGGCCGCCCTGGGAAACGTGGTCTTCTCAACCATTTCCTACTTCTTATCCGCCAATGTCGCCGTCTTCGGCACCCGGCTGGGGACATACCTGACCTTTGCCGGGCTTGGCATCCGCTTGCCATGGATCTTTCTGTCGCTGTATCTGGCATCCCTGGTGACGTAAGCCGCCCGGGCACTGCGGCGCACATCAATCCCCCGGATTCCGAAAACACCCTGGGAGCCCCGCCATGCAGCACCTTTTCATCACCCTGGCCGGATACAACGCCTGGGCCAACGCCCTGCTCTTCGAGCATCTGTCGGAACTTTCGCCTGAGGACTTTGCCACGCCACGGCCCGTCAATTTCGGCTCCCTGGCGGGTATCGCCAACCACGTGCTTCTGGCCGACCGGGCCTGGCTGGCCCGCTTTACCGGATCGGGCGACAGCCCCACGGCCATCGACACCATCCCCTACCCGGGGTGTGCGGACCTTTTTGCCGCGCGCCGGGCCGAGGACGCCCGCATTGTGGACTTCGCCCGGGAACTGGACCCGGCCCGGCTCACGGGCATCCTGCACTACCAGGCCATGGACGGCCGCCCCATGGCCCTGCCCATGGCGGCCATGGTGGCGCACTTTTTCAACCACCAGACGCACCACCGGGGCCAGATGCACGCGCTTATCTCCGAATGCGGCATCCGGCCCCGGGATATCGATCTGGTGTTCTACCAGCGGCAGCTGTCGGAAGCGGAGGGAAAAAGGGAAGGATGATCAAGCGCGGCCGGGCCGCACCATATCGATGAAACAGGCCCCTCCGTGAAGAGGGGCCTTTATGTGCTCAACAAATGCGCGGCAGCTGCTCCCCTTCGAGCATGCCCAGAAGCCTTTGCCCCCCAAGGGGCGTCACCATCACCACCTTGCCGGGATGCTCGGCCCGCACCTCGCCGATGCGGCAGGCCCCGCGCCCAAGCGCGTCAGCCCGCATCACCGCCAGCGCCGCCTCGGCGTCGGCCTCGGGCACGATGCAGATGAATTTCCCCTCGTTGGCCAGATACAGCGGATCGAGCCCCAACACGGCGCAGCCCCCGGCCACGGCCGGGTCCACGGGAATGCGCAACTCCTCGATGAAGCACCCCACTCCCGACTGCCCGGCAATCTCGTTGAGCGTCGTGGCCAGGCCGCCGCGCGTCGGGTCGCGCAACACATGCACGTCCGGCACGGCGTCCAGCACCTTGCCCACCAGATGATTGAGCGAGGCGCAGTCGCTGACCACCGGCGACTCGAAGGACAATCCCTGCCGCGTGGATAAAATCGCCAGCCCATGGTCGCCCATGGTCCCGCTTAAAAGGATCGCGTCCCCGGGCGCGGCCCGGTGCCCGCTCGGGGCCGGACTCACCCGCACCTTCCCGATCCCTGTGGTATTGATGAATATTTTATCGGCAGCACCGCGCGGCACGACCTTGGTGTCCCCGGCCACGATGCGTACCCCGGCATGGCGTGCCGCCTGCCCCATGGAAACCACCACCCGTTCCAAGTCCCCCAGATCCAGACCCTCTTCCAGGATGAACCCGCAGGTCAAAAACAGCGGCGTGGCTCCGAGCATGGCCACATCGTTCACCGTTCCGTGAACAGACAACGCGCCGATGTCGCCGCCCGGGAAAAAGAAAGCTATCACAATGATTGACCGCTATCTGCCGTCCCTATACAATTAGTTTACCAGGAAAAAGCTCCTTGGTGCTTACCCTGAAAAGGGGACTGTTTAAAAAGCCGGTTTTATTTCACCGCTGGATCCGCTGAACAGTAAAACCTCCGGGGTTTTAATGTCAGGGTCTAAAAGGCCGGGAAACAGAAGTGTAAGAGAAGCGCTTTGAAGACAGAAGCTTAATTGAAAAAATCGCCAGATTACAGTCAATTAAGCATCACTCCCCCCAAGATGTTGCTTCAAGTAGGTTCAACGGCAAATGCTAAGAACTGAAGGCCTAAAGCCGGAGCAACCGCTCTTCAGGGTAATAATTCCCCAAAGGAGGTACTCGCTAAGTGAGCAGTACCACACCAAAGAAGAGGGCCAACACTATGTAACCATAGATGTTGAGCCCTCTTCTCTGAGTTCGGGTGAGTTAGGGGGCGGTTCTCAAAAAAGATGCGGGGCTTAATGAAAAAGAAAGCTATCACAATTATTGACCATTTTGTCGCAGTATGAATAAAATATGTTTACCAGGGAAAGCGCAAGCCAAGTACTGGTGGTTATCCTGAAAATAGGGGCTGCTTAGACGATTGTTTAACCATTTTCATGAATGAACCCCGTGGTAACCAATTCCGGAGAGGTTCGGTTATCAGGCCCAAAGCGATAGGTTGGTTTATACCAAACCGAGTTGAGGTTGGGGATCATGTAGTGAAAATAAGGGAAACGAAGTTTTCAAGCAAAAACATCTTAATTGAACGCTATCGCCCGGTAGATGGTCAATTGAGAGGCACCCCTAAGAAAAGAGTTGCTCAAGTAGGTTCACGGCCGCAGGCCAGAGCTGAAAAAGGGCGGAAAGCCCTGGCAGCCACTTATCAGGGTAATTCAAATCCAAAAGGAGGTACTCGCTAAGTGAGCAGTACCACACCAAAGTAGAGGGCTGACACTATGTATAAGCATAGCTGTTGGCCCTCTTCTTGCCGCTACCAATTGCAACGTCCCCTAACTATCCTAGCCCAGCAAGAAGAGTTCTACGAAGCTGGAGACCAGGCCCGGGTCGAACTGGCTTCCAGCGCGGCGCTCGATCTCCAGGCGCACCTCTTCCCTGGTATTGGCCCCTTGATAGGGCCGCCCGTTCATCATTACGTCACAGGCGTCAACCAGAGCGATGATCCTGGATGCCAGTGGAATTTCCTCTCCCTTGAGACCCAAAGGATATCCCGTTCCGTCCCAGCGTTCATGATGGTGCAGGATGCCTTCGGCAATGGGCGCCATCTTCGGCGAACTGAGGGCAATTCGATATCCGATTTCAGGGTGTTTTTTGATAGTTTCCCACTCTTCGAAAGTGAGCTGGCCGGGTTTATCCAGAATGCTGTTGGGTATAGCTATTTTACCTATATCGTGCAAGGCGGCCAGCAGGTTCAAATCGTCCAACTCACTGGAGGAAAGATTGATAGCCCTTCCCACCTGCAGGGCCATGCTTTGCATACGCTGGCAATGCTCCCTGGTTTCATGGCTTCTGGTCCACATGGTTCGCTCCAGGGATACCAGAAAGGAACTGCGGTTGCTCTTATCTTCCAGCAGTTTATGGCGATACATTTTGTCCTCCGCCTCTTTAATGATTTCGCGTATATCCTGGTCAGGAGAATTCTTGATGGCCAGACCCACAGACAGATTCGTTTCAATGGGCAGCTTGTTAAGATGCTGGGTGGCGTTCTTCAAACGCTCAAAGACCCTACCGGCGGTCACTGCATCGCAGCGGGGCAGCAGCATGATAAATTCATCCCCTCCCCAGCGGGCGATAATGTCGTCTTCGCGGCCGGTCCGGCGCATGATATTGGCTACTTCAATCAGCAGCCGATCTCCTTCCTGGTGTCCCAACACGTCATTAATGAGTTTCAAGCCGTTTACATCGCCCAGGATCAGGCTCAAGGGCAGCTCCCCTTCGGTATCCAGGCGTTTCAACTCGGTTTCAAAATAGGCCCGGTTGTATAAACCGGTCAGTTTATCATGGAAGCTGAGATATTTTATCTCCTCTTCCGCCGCTTTGCGGTCCGTTATATCAATTAAAATCGTCAACCAGCAGAGTTCCCCGTCGATTTCGATCTCTTCGGCGGAATAGGAGCCCAGGCGCAGTTCACCCGGTTTTGTGCAGAAGTATACCTCCAGATCGCGTACCGGCTTTTTGCGCAGAATCATCCATTTAATATGGAGCCGGTCTTCAAAATCCATCCAGAAGCCCAACTCCTTCGAGGTTTTGCCTAGTACGGATTCACGTTCATAGCCCAGCATACGGCAAAAGCAATCGTTAGCCGCTATAAACCGGCCTTCGGTTATAGAGGATATAGACATCGCAACCGGGCTGGCATTAAAAGCCCGGGAAAACTTTCCTTCCGAAGAGCGCAGGGCCACTTCCATGCGCCTGCGCTCCGTAATGTCTTTGGTAACAAAAAGGAGGTGGGGCTCACTGCCCAGATGGATGATGTCGGTGGAACAGAGGAAGGTCCTGAGTTCTCCGGATTTCATGCGGAACACGAACTCTTCATCGTGGATCAGGTGATTTTGGGTGCGGATTTTTTGTATAAGCCGTTCTCGGGCCTCTGGATCCGGCCATAAATCATAATGAAGCGCCTCAATGCCTATTACTTCTTCCCGTTCGTAGCCCGTCAAGGCGGTAAAAGCACGGTTCACCTCCACATAACGGACATTGCCCAAAGTTGTTATGGAAATAGGATCCGGGTTGTTTTCGAAAGCCTTGGAAAACTTCTCTTCCGAAAGGCGCAGGGCTTGCTCCATTCGCTTTTGATCGGTTATGTCCTTAAAAGCCCATATTATATGCGGATCGTCGCTCTTGCCGATGACGTCGGCGGATACCAGAGCCGATCTGATTTCCCCGGATTTCATGCGAAAATCGATCTCGATGGAGCGAACCCCGTTGTTTTCCAGGATGAGTTTGCGGAGCAGGTGTTTTTGCTCTTCAATGACCCAGATGTCGATTTCCTCGGCCGTCTGTCCTACGGCCTCATCCCGCTGCCAGCCGGTAACTTCGATCCAGGCATCGTTTACCGCTATATAGCGTCCTTCTGTGAAGCTGGTTATAACCAGCGGATCGGCGCTGTAATGAAAGGCCTTGGCGAATCTTTCTTCGGCCATTTGAAGAGCTTCTTCAGCCTCGCGAAACACCTGCCGGGTTTCCAACTTTTCGAGTTTCAGGCGTAGCTCCAAAATTTCCTCTAATAATTGCTCCTTTGTCCTGTCCGGATCCTTCAAGGACTCGACCTCCCTGTTTACTAGTAACAAATGCGGTAAATATCAATCCATCTTTAAGAGGAGACGGTTTCCCCGAGCGTGATTACGGATAATATATTTTCGTAAATATTAGAGATCAGCTTTAAACGAAAAAACGCTTATTTTCCATCAAGCAAAAAAGAGGGCCTTCACCCTCTGACCGTATTTCAGTTATGAAGTTTGGCAATTAGGATTCAGGGCTTTACCCACCAGTCATCGTCCCGGTAAGGCCGTTGCACTTCCTTCAACTGGGCCTTTTCCTCATGGAATTTATGTTTCATCTCCTTAAGCCACCCATTAAAGTGCTCCTCAAGATTGGCGGCCGTGAAGCGGCTCTGTTCAGGATCGGGCCACAGGGGAATATTATCATCCTGGAGAAAGCCCTCTGAGCCGCAAATCGGGCATTCAATGCGCCGATCCGTACCCAAGCGGAAAAGGTCCGACCCGCAGAAGGGGCATTCTCTTATCCCGGGTTGGTAGGCGTCCGCTTTGAACAAGCTTTTTCCCAAGCTCTGCGCGTATTCCAGGTTTCCGGCCTGAAGCAGCGATTCGGCGGGGAGAGTGGCTTCCACCTGCCAGCAGTCGATAAGCTTCATTTGCATAAGCCGGGGAAGTACCTGAACTGCCGCCCTGGTGTAGCCTTCCCAGCCTTTTATACCAAACGGTATTACCAGAATGCAGGGTTTGCCTGCCGTAGATTCAGCCAGTTTGACCGAACCCAGGACACGGTCAGTCAGCATTTTATAATAGCCATGCGGCCCCAGCAGGTAAATGGGAACCCCGATAAGCAGCGCGTCAGCCTGTTTTATTTTGTTAAAGACGTAATTGAAATCGTCTGTAAGCTTGCATTCCTTCCCCTCCTGGAGGCAGACATAACAGGCGGTGCAGGGCTCGATTTTGAGCTCGGTCAGCCTTATCAATTCGCAGTCGCATTCCTCGGGAATGCTTTTCATGATTTCCTTGAGCAGGATTTCGCTGTTGCCCAGCTTGCGATTGGAAATGACCAGACCCAGAACCTTTTTCTTCATCATCAATGCTCCCTCCCTGAATGCCGTTCAGACTGTTTGGCGGCGGCAGGCGCAATCAGGCTGCGAACTTGGGGGGCAACGCTTCATAACCCATACTGGCAAGGGCCTGGGCAATCGTCTGCAGTCCCGGGATCAGCATCTGCTTAGAAGTCCCGTGGGCCAATAGTTTACCCTTATCGTCCCAAATCGCCGCTTCGGCAATACAAACCTGCCGGCCCGCTTTTATTCGTTTGCCTTCAACCAGCAGGCGCCCTTCTTTTATGGGGGCCAGCATATCGACCCCGACGTCAAGTGATATCAAACCCGCGTCTTCCGCAACATCACAATAGACCGCCCAATAGGCGGCGGTATCGATCAATGATGAGTATACCCCTCCATGTACGCCGCCAAAGGGATTTAGATGCTTGTTTTCCAGGTCAACCTCCGCCCGGCAAAGGCCGGGCCCCAATTCTTTGATCACCATAGAAAGCAGCTTAAAATAAGGCGCCTGGTTTATAATCTCTACCAGCTTTCTAATGTGCTCCTGATTCAGCTCCCGCAAAACGATCCCCCTCCTCCCCCACATTGAGGAACGCCACGATGTATTCATTGATGAGCTGCCCGGCTTTTTTCCTTACCGGGAGCCTTTCACCAGACCCCGAGCCAGGGTCTCATGAAAAGACACGACCATGTCTATCATCTCTTCTTTGCTGATAGCCTTTAAGACGATCCACTTAAACAGGAGGTATTTTTCAACCGCCAAAACGGCGTGGGCCACCGGCAAAACCGGCACCTCCTGAAAAGCCCCTTTTTCTATGCCGTACCTGATGTTCTTACAATAAAATTCCAGCAGTTTATCCTCAAACTGCTTTATGCATTGATCGATCGGCTCGCTGGCCCCCGCCACCCGGCTGTATATCTCCGATAATCTCTCATTTTCCGCAAAAACGGCCATGGTCAAGCGTTTGGTCTCGATAAATCTTTCATAGAGGTCTTCCTGCACCGTATAATATTCCCTGATACTGCTGATAATCTCAGCGGCAAAGGACTCCAGCAACGCTTTTAAGACATCTTCCTTATCGATGAAATAGTTGTAAAAAGTCCCGGTGCCAAAGCCTGAAGCGACAATGATGTCCCGTATGGAAGTGTTGAAATAGCCTTTGGCAATAAACAGATCCAGGGCGCAGTCCAGCAATTTTTCCCTTCTCTGTTTGTTTTGTTTGGCTGGTGCTATCGGCACATTGATCCCCTCCGAGCGTACGTTCGTTCATTTTAATTATACCTCAGCCGGCTGTCAAAACATATCATTCCTAAAAATTTTGTTTCTAAAAGTACCTGCATAATACATTTTTGCTTCAGACCGGGATTCAGGTCGGTTCAGCTTATTTGCTTTTATCGGCCGCTTGCCTTTTAATGATAATATGTCGCCGTTGGTAAGAAAAGGAGCTTGTTATGTGGTCTTCTAAATCACCGCAAGAAGTGCTGAATGAATTAAAGGTAGATCCGGTTAACGGCTTAAGCTGTGAGGAAGCGCAGGCGCGGCTGGCCCGCTACGGTCCCAACAAACTGGAAGGGAAACCCCGCCCGGGACTGCTGGCGCTTTTTATCGCCCAGCTCAAGGACCTGCTTATATACGTCCTGCTCGGCGCAGCGACAATAACCGTTGTGATCGGCGAGTATGCCGATGCGGTGATCATCCTCATGGTGGTCGTCCTTAATGCCGTTATTGGGGTGTTTCAAGAATATAAGGCGGAAAAGGCTCTGGAAGCCCTCAATAAAATGACCTCCCCCCATGCCTTGGTCAGAAGGGAGGGCGAAATTAAAGAGATCCCTTCCGAAGAGATAGTTCCGGGAGACATCGTCATTCTTGATGCGGGCCGCCTGGTCCCGGCCGACATCAGATTGATTGAGAGCTTCAACCTGCAAATAGAAGAATCCACCCTGACCGGTGAATCGGTGGCGGTGGAAAAAAACGCGCTTTCCATCTACCCGGACTCCCGGACCCCGCTCGGAGATAGAGCCAATATGGCTTTTATGTCCACTCTGGTTACCTATGGACGGGGCGAGGGGGTAGTGGTGGCGGTCGCTTCAGCCAGTGAAGTGGGGAAGATCGCCGAAATGTTAGACGAAAAGATTGAAGAGACGACCCCCCTGCAAAAACGACTGGCCGAACTGGGCAAGGTATTAGGCATCATGGCCATTGCCATTTGCTCCCTGATATTCATCATAGCCCTCTTTCAAAACCGGGATCTGTTTGAAATGCTCCTGACCGCTATAAGCCTGGCGGTGGCGGTAATCCCTGAAGGCCTCCCGGCCATAGTGGCCATTGTACTGGCCCTGGGAGTTACCCGCATGTCCCGCCGAAACGCCATCATCAAGCATCTCCCGGCGGTTGAAACCCTGGGATCGGTCAACATCATCTGCTCCGACAAGACCGGAACCCTCACTCAGAACCGGATGACAGTCGTAAAACACTACACCTTCGATCAGCTGGTAGAAGTGCCTCCCGATCATGAATATATCCAGCCCAGTGAGGACACCGTGCAGCTTATCAGCTCTATGGTGCTTTGCTCTGACGCCAGCCTGGATAATGATCAGGGAACCGGAGACCCTACCGAGATAGCCTTGCTCGCTTTAGCCGACCGTTACCGGATACCCCGCAGGGATCTGGCCACCCGGCATTCCCGGGTTTCTGAAATGCCCTTCGATTCTGAACGCAAAATGATGTCCACTCTCAATATACAGGGCGACGGCTACCGGGTGCATGTCAAAGGCGCATTGGACAGCCTGCTCTCCGTATCTGTCAAGGCCCTGGTCAATGGAAAAGCGGTTCCCTTGACGGAAACCATGAAAGAAGCCTATCTGAGGATGGCGGAAGAAATGTCGGACAACGCCTTGCGGGTTTTGGGCGCTGCCTGTAAAGACTGCGCAACAATGATCGAGCCCGAGGAAATGGAAAAAGACCTCACTTTACTCGGTATAGTGGGTATGATCGATCCGCCGCGGGGGGAAGTGGAAAATTCTATCAAACAGGCGGTAAATGCGGGAATTACCCCGGTAATGATAACCGGCGACCATAAGCTGACGGCTTTTGCCATAGCCCGGGAATTGGGCATTGCCCAATCTCCGGAGCAATGCGCCAGCGGTGATGAGATCGACTTGCTGGCGGATGAGGAGTTCGTCCGCCGGATACAAGGATACCGGGTGTTCGCCCGGGTTTCACCCGAGCATAAGGTCAAGATCGTCAAGGCTTACAAAGCCCGCGGCAATATAGTATCCATGACCGGGGACGGGGTCAATGACGCACCCTCCTTGAAAAACGCTGATATTGGCGTGGCTATGGGGGTAGCCGGGACCGATGTATCCAAAGGCGCCAGTGACATGATCCTGGCTGATGACAATTTTACTACCATCGTGCACGCCATCGAAGAAGGCCGCAACATATACAGCAATATTCGAAAAGCGGTGGTGTTCCTGTTGTCTTGCAACCTGGGAGAAACCATTGCCATATTGGTCTCGGTGCTTTTCTCCTGGCCCATACCCCTCTTGCCTACCCAGATACTCTGGATAAACCTGATAACCGATACCCTGCCCGCCATTTCTCTGGGAGTCGACCCCGGCGATCCGGATGTTATGAAAATGAAGCCGCGCGATCCCAAGGAAAGCTTTTTTGCCGGTGGAGCCGGAATCAGAGCCGTAATCGGCGGCTTGCTGATCGGAACTCTCACCCTGGTGGCCTTCTACCTGGGATTGAAAGAGGCCGGTTATAGTCTGACCGCTTCCAACATACCGGAAGACGCTTTGAGCTACGCCAGGACCATGGCTTTCGTGGTTTTGGCGGCATCACAGCTCTTTTATTCCCTGAGCATGCGAAGCGCCACCAAAATGATCGTTCAGATCGGCCTGTTTACCAACCCGTATCTGATAGGTTCCATAATAGTGGGCCTGCTGCTGCAATTGCTGGTGATCTCGGTTCCGGTACTGGCCGGCGCGTTTAAGCTGCAGATGCTCTCCCCCGCCAGCTGGTGCCTGGTGCTGGGATTGGCCCTGGTGCCCGAGATCGTCAATGAGCTTATCAAGCTCGTAAAGAGGTTCCTTCTGCCGGAACAGGCTCCCGTTTAATCCGAGGAACTGCCCTATCGGCGTCAACCCAGGGCCGCGTTTTTTCCGGCTACATAGCCGGTTGAAAAGGCCGCCTGCAGGTTGTAGCCTCCGGTTAAGCCGTCCACATCCAATACCTCGCCGGCAAAAAAGAGCCCTTTTACCAGCTTCGATTCCATCGTCCCGGGGTTCACCTGTTTTACGTCCACCCCGCCGGCGGTAACTATAGCCTCGGCAATGGGGCGCAGGCCGGTCACCGTCAGGGTAAAGTTCTTTAGAAGCTTGACCAGCTCCCGCCTCTCACTGCGCTTTACCTGATGGCATTCCTGATCAGCATCTATGCCGCTCAACCCTATTATGACCGGAATCAGCTTGGGGGGCAGAAAATCACCCAGGGCGTTCTTAAGCATTTTGCGGGAATGGTCCTGCAGAACCCTCTGGATAAGTTCATCCAGCCGCTTATCATCATATTCCGGTTCCAGGTCCAGTACCAGCTTAACCGGCGGCCCGTTTTTAAAGAGCCCGGCCCCGATGGCATGGCTCATGGCCAGTACGATAGGCCCGGACAGTCCATAGTGGGTAAAGAGCAATTCCCCGCCATCTTCGCAGATGCGCTGGCCGGTAGCGCTGTAAGCGGCTGCCCTGACCTTGTCCAGGCTCAAGCCCTGCAAAGCCCTGCTCCATTCTTCCTGCACCAGGAGCGGGACCAGGCCGGGGCGCGGTTCTATGATGCGATGGCCGGCCGCCCGGGCCCAGCCGTACCCGTCGCCCGTGCTGCCCGTACCCGGATAGGACAGGCCCCCGGTGGCTACCACCAGGGCCTGGGCTTCAAAGACTCCCCGGGCCGTTTTTAATCCCGCCACCCGTTTATCCCGGATCAGTATTTCCAGCACCGGCGTAGACAGCATGATTTTTACACCTGCCTTTTGAGCATTCTCCAACAATACCCGGACCACATCATCGGCCCGGTCGGAAACCGGGAAGACCCGGGTTCCAGCTTCCACTTTGGTCCCCAAGCCCCGGGCATGGAAAAACTCCCGCAAATCCCGGTTGGAAAACTCGCTGAAAGCGCTGCATAAAAAGCGGCCGTTGCCCGGGAAGCCTTTGATCAGAAGGTCAGGCTCCACCGCACTGGTGAGGTTGCAGCGGCCATGGCCGGTAATGCTCAGCTTTCTTCCGATCCGGTCTTTTTTCTCGAGTAATAAAACCTCCGCCCCGTTAAGAGCGGCCTGACCGGCGGCCATCATGCCCGCCGGTCCGCCTCCGATTATCGCCACTCGCTTCATGTCCCCAAACCCGCCTTTATTTTGTTCTCTGACCCTGACGCCCACAAATGGGCTGGCCGGGTCAGCGTTTCTCAGCATCGCTTTTTATAATGGTTCAGCCGACAGCACCGTTAACCTGAAGATACCTTTATTGCCTTCCATATTAATACGAAAGTATTCCTTTTCGCTATGGCCCGACCATTTTCCCTGCCACTCCACCGGGATGGCCTGGTAGGATGGATGGCGACGGTCCTGCGGCTGCCGGCTCAGCCGGCTCAGTTCGTACAGCTCGTCATAGAGACGCCGGTATTCCGGAGCCTGGCTGTCAGCCAGCGCTTTGATCAGGTTGTAGCTCTGGAAATAGGCTTTGAAGGCTCCCGCCCAGCCCTGAATACGGGCCGCTTCCAGGTAGTCCCGGAGCTTCCCGGCCCCTTCGGCCTCCAGAACGTTATAGGGAAGCTCCACTTCCATTCCCATGCCGAAATCCCGGGCAATATGTCCGGCGCATTTCAGCAGATAGCACCTCGGACGCCCCGCCGGATTCCAAAAGGAATGGGAAGGCTGCAGGGCTACACCATCGAATCCCACCCGTTTGAACTCGGTCATATACGAGGAGCTGATCCCGGGGATGGCAAATGAACAGAGCCCGCGCTCCCGGCACAATTGAGGAAAAATAGCAATAACCGGGTCATTGAAGGCTCCCTGCTCGGCCAGATAGTAAAAGCCGGCCAGAATCAGGCGCCGGAAACCGGCTTTTTCCCAGCGTTGCAGCAGTTCATCAAAGGCCCAGCGCACCGCCTCCACCCGGTGCGCCTCTACCGCCAGGGAGCAGCCGCGGCCGTCCCAGTCGCGGCAGCGGGGATCGGGGGTGGGTACCCCCAGCACCACCCGCAGGGGCCGCTGCCCGCCCAGGCAGCGCGCTACCGCCCGGGCGCAGTCTTCCAGGGCGGAGAGGTTGGCCCGGGGATGGAAGTATTCGTCAAACAAGGCCGTCCAGTCCTCCCGGCGGGAGGGCGGGCCGCTCAAGTCGGGGGCAAAACTGCGCCCGTTTAGCAGCGGCGAGTACTGGGCCAGCAGTAAAAAGCCGTCCATAAAGTAGTCCTTTATCTCTCCTGCAACCGACCGGTACCCGGCCAGGGGAAGCAGCTTTTCCACATCATAACGGTGCAGTCGGCCGCTTCCCTCCCCACCCGTATAGAGAAGACAGAGGTCGTGGATCTTTCCGCTGGCGGCGGTGCCGGCCGGAAGGTAGCCGGGATGGCTGCCCCGCTCAAGGCTCAGGGCGGCGACCGGCTCCAGGGTATCGGCCGGGTAACAGTGATGAAGCTGCTGGTGTTGCCGGTCCAGCACCAGCAGGTAATGATGGGTATAGCCCAGGCAGGAAAGGCTCACTTCCGGGCGGGAGGCAAAAGAACGGAGCAGCGACCCCTCCCGGTTGTACAGCAGCAGCTTCCCGGCGCGGCGAAAGGTCCAAAAGCTCTCTCCGTCGAAGGCCAAACCGGCAAAACGCCCTTTGCCTATGCCGGGCTTCAACCGGGGCAGCTTTTTGACCTTTATAAAACGGTAAATACCCCTTAGCCGATCAGCCAGCCGGAAGGTGCCAAGTTTCCTGCGCTGCAGACGCCCGAACCGCGCCGGGCCTTCCCCTGAGTTCGGTGAGAACTGCCCCCCCTTGACCGGCTCTTCGGGCACTTTTATGAGGTAGATGGTACCGTTCGCGCTCAATCCCCAGGCTGAATAAGCGTCGTTTTCCGCCAGGGCCGTCAAGGGCCGGTTTAGGGTTATTGAGCCGTTCCGGGCAAAGGCGGCTCGCTTTAACCCCGGGCTGGAAACGTCAATGATATGCAGACGCCTGCCCGAAGGGCTTTCCAAACCCAGCAGGCGCCCGCCGCAGCAGACCAGGGAACTGAAGGCGGCATCTATTTTAGACCGGTCCATGATGGCTAGACTGGCCTGCGGCGCGGCGTCCAGCAACAGGAGGAAAGCGTCCGCCGTGGCTGCTACAAGACAGGCTCTATCGAAAGGGTGGCGGCAGACGCAGGTAATGTTGTCCTGCGGCAAAGGCCGGCTGGCCACCAGAAAAAGGTCATCAATGACCGGTTCCTGCCTGGAAAGTTCGAAGTCCGCCCAGCCAAGCGCCGGGCTTGTTTCCCCGGATTCCTCAAGGCGGCCGGATAGCACAATCCTGCGTTCTCCCGGCTGCCCCCACAGGAGCTTTCCTCCCAGAGAGCAATCCTGCCTCCAGGTCAATGGTTGGGAGAAGTTCTGGTTCTGAAACCCGGCCAGAGCGGTCCGGCCTTCGCAGGGCGCAATATCGCTATATATACCTGAAATCGGCTTTCCCATCACTTCCACCACATTCTTCTAGTGTTTAAAGGCGCTGCGCATGCAATCTTTATAAGCATCCATATTCAAGCCATGCTAAGTGTATTATATTTTATATTTCTCCCCGGTATCCTGCTATAAGGACTGTAAGACAGCTTGAATAGCGCCATAAGAATATTCTTCGCTTTACCCTTAAACTATCGGGCCGTAAAATCCGAATATATTTGGTATAGGACTATTCTTTAAACCGTTTCCCATAATATAACTTTTTTCGCCGATACGTTCCTTTACCCCATCAGTTGCTTAAATAGCAGCCTGGTCGCCAACCGAATTATTGAGGCATTTTAATCAAAACAGACCTTTCGGATGAGAAGCATTTCACTGCATACTTTATAATCCGGTCGAATTATTACGCGGCAATAGTAATAAAACGAGCGAAAAGGGGGGGCTCTAAATTCAGCAGTTAATTGCCAATCGGTTCCGCCGTATGTAACGCAGTACTAAGGAGGGTAAAATGAAAAAAACATTATTAACATTATTGATGGTTTTCAGCATGCTGTTCTGGGCGGGCAGTGGATTTGCCGCCAATGACCTTATCGGAGGCGACGGCGGCGTAGAACACTGGGTTCACATAACTTCTGTAAGTGTCAGCCCATCAAACACCTCGGTAGCTGTGGGTAGCCAGGCCAGCTTCACGGCGACGGCCTATTATTCCGATGGCAGCAGCCAGGATGTCACCGGCCAGTGCAGCTGGTCCAGCAGCGATCCTTCGGTCCTCAGCGGAAACGGTCCTGGTTTTACCGGAGTTTCCCCGGGCCATGCCGAAGTCTCCGCGATGTGCTGGGAGGCCGGCTCCGGAACCGTAACCGGAGAGGCCATGGTGCAAGTGTATCAAACCACCCCCGCCCCCGGACATGTAACCTTGAGCATTTCTCCGAGTACGTACACGCTGCGGATCGGCCAGCAAGTACAGTTTCGGGCCGCGCTTAACCGCTCCGGCACCCGCGATCCATACAGCGATGTAAGCAGTTCAGCCGCTTGGAGCATCGACGACCATATTGCCACCTCCTCGGGCGGCGGCTCCTTTGTCGCAAGCAGCCCGGGCACCTCTACAGTCAGAGTAAACTTCCAGGATCCCATTACCGGGCAAAATTTCTATGACGCGGCCGAATTGACCGTATTGCCCCCGGTAAAACCTACTGCCACGCTGTCGATCAGCCCGGCCTCGCAATCGGGCTATGCGGGGGATGTACGCCAGTATACCGCCTACCTGAGGTTCAGTGACGGAAGTTCCATGGATGTAACCAATAGCGCGGACTGGCGCAGCAATGACTCATCCGTTGCCTATTCGATGGGCAGCGGCCGGTTTGAAGCCAAATATTCCGGAAACTGCACAATAATAGCGACTATGTACTATTCCGGACAGACCTATTCAGATACCGCTGATTTTCACGTCTACAACAACGACAGCCTTTATATTACCCCGGCTACCGCAACTGTGATGGCGGGCAACTCGGTTCATTTTACAGCTTATTTAAGGCATAAAGACGGACGGGCCGATGAAGACGTAACCCGCTTATGCAATTGGAGTGTCGACAACTCGGGTGCAAGCGTAGCGGGCAAAGGGGAAATACGGGGAACCGCCAAAAGTCAGAGCAACGTCTATGCCATCTACAAGGGCAGCAGCACCCTTTCAGCATCCGCCGGTTTAACTGTAAACGAAGGAGTACAACCCAGTTCGCATAGAACTATCGCCTTCCAGGTCGGTTCCAATCAATACACGGTTGACGGAGCCGTTCGCACCATGGAAGTATCCCCGTTCATCTCCGATGGCAGGACTTATGTGCCCCAGGGATATCTGGGTTATGCTATGGGCATGGACGAGAAGGAAATCACCTGGGATTCCGCGCGCCAGTCAGTTACCTTCCAGAAGAACGGTGTAACCGTGGTTATGACTTTGGGCAGCGTAAGCTATTATGTAAACGGCACGCAGAGAACCATGGACGTACCCCCGGTTATCAAGAACAACCGCGTTTTTTGCCCGGTCTTCTATGTGGCCGACGCGTTTGGATATCACGTGTCTTATGATGCACTTACCCGTTCAGTAACGGTCAGTCGCTAGTCTTAAGCAATACAGACTCCACGTTGGCACAGCCTGCGTGGAGTTTTTTACACCCTATCCATAGACAAGGCAAAATAATCGCTGATAAAAAGCACCACCCATCAGCCTAAACAATGGGTGGTGAAAGCAAAATTGTTTGAACATGAATCCTGTGGCAAATACACAGGGAAGCCTAAACATGGGTGAGTAGAGAAATAAGAGTATAGAATATATTGATTTATCTTACGTAGGGTTTGACGAGCCACTTGAGGCAATTGTCTTTCTTGCCTCCAAATATATCATAGCCTTTTACTATATCATTCAAGGGAGCGCTGTGAGTGCACAGGAAGTCGGTGCTGAGCTTGCCCTTTTGAATGAGTTTGATGAGTTCCGGGATGCGGTTGGCGTTTACCAGGCCCATGCTGATGCGGATGTTTTTGATCCACAGGGTATTCATAGCCAGCTCCTGGGGCTTTTCAAATACCCCGATCAGAGAAACCGTGCCACCCGGTCTAACCGCGTCTACAGCCATATCAAAAGTGGGCTTAAAACCGTTGGCTTCGATGGTGACATCAGCACCACGGCCGAAAGTTCTCTCTCGGATGGCATCTCCCACATTCGGTGTGGTCAGGGGATTAATGCCTACATCGGCAATGCCGTTCTTCACAGCGAAATCCAGGCGCTCCTGGTTGATGTCAACGGCGATGACTTCAGCCGGGCCCCAGAGTCTGGAGGTAACCATTCCGCACATGCCCACCGGGCCGCAGCCCATAACTGCCACTGTGTCACCGGGTTCAATCTTGGCCTGTTCGGCGCCGAAATAACCGGTGGAAAGGATATCGCCCACGAAAAGAACGTTTTCTTCCGTAAGTCCCTCCGGGATGGTAAACATGCCCAGGTTGGCATGGGGAACCCGCACGTATTCAGCCTGGCAGCCGTCAATCATATAGCCGAATATCCAGCTTCCGGTAGTACAGTGGGAATAGACCCCCCGCACGCAGTAATAGCACTCGCCGCATTGGGTTACACAGGATACGGCCACCTTGTCTCCCACTTTATTGTTGCGAACCGACGGGCCTACTTCCACAACTTCCCCCACGAATTCATGGCCGATGATTCTTCCCGGTTCTACTTCGGGCATGCCGCCGTGCCAGATATGGATGTCAGTACCGCAAATAGTGGAAGTGGTTACTTTTACAATTGCATCATCGGGCTCGATGATGCGGGGTACGGGAACATCTTCCAATCCTATTTTTTCGGGTCCGCGATATACCAATGCTTTCATAGTGTCTGCCATCATATGTTCCTCCTTTTCCTAAATCAAAAATAATGACCTTGCCGTAGAATCCGGTTTTAGGGTACACACCACCTCTTTCTTTTCGAATCTGCTCGAAAACAAAAAGGCCAATATTCCTGAAGTCAAAAATGACATAAGAATACTGGTCTTTATTGAAGCCACTTTTATAGTTTCTTCGCAATCCACCAGATATTAAGTTATAAAACCCACCCTTAAATGTCACAAAAAAACAAACCAATATCCAGGCGATAGGCTAGTACTAGCGCCCAAACATTGGTTATCTTCAAAGTCACCTGATTACGTACACAGGTTTCCCATTAAGCCACCATTGTGATTTTTCGAAAGCTATTCGGTTAAAGCCCGATCAAAAATTACAATGTGCATCCAAAAGTCACTTTCCGGTTCAATATCATAGGTTTGATGTATAGCCTTGGCGTGAAGTTTCTCTTCGAAATAAGGCACATTGTCGATAGAGTGCTGCCGGGCCACCTCCATGCGGGCCGCCCGGACCACCTCTTTCCCGGCCGGAGTCTGCACAATATATAATTCCGGTTCAGTTAGAAAGCGCTCTCCCCGGACAATGAGCATGTCTTCCCAGATCACTATCTTGGTGTAATCTACTCCCTTGCCCAGCTTCCTTTTAAAATACTGTTCCATGTATACCTTTAATTCGTGCTGCATTTGCTTTCTCTGGCGTTCATCAAGCTTTTTTCGGGTTTTGACGTTTATAACCTTTTTGGCCCCTTCTCCATCAGCTGGCATAACTTTTCACTCCCAGAAATATAATGTGATGAAAAAAACCAATATTATGCGATTATAGTAACCGCCCAATATTGGTTTTCTGTCGAGCCGCCCCCCTGCACCCTGGCACTTGAAGGTTTCTCCCTAATCCACCACATATAGATTTTCCATCTTTCATAATAAAGCATATTCATGTCCCTGGCAACAGATATTTTAACCCAACTAAACATAAAAAAAAGAAGCCGCCTTTAAAAGAACGACTCCCAAAACATACTTTATTAAACGGAACGCAACGTGGCTATCCTTATTTTGTCCAATCCCTTATGGGTGAACCTGCCCTTGAGTATAATATTGGTGTCTGTTGCATTTAGTTGATTCAATTCTATATATCCATCTTCAACCAGCTGTCGGGCCTGCTCCGCTCTTAGCTTTGGTGAATAATTATCAGACAAGACATCCACGTAGTAAAACGAATCGCCGCCCGCGCTGCGTTTTACCAGGTCTAAAAACAGCCCGTAGTTACGCAATCCCCCTCACGCTCCCTTCACCTTTTAGATTCGGCATAGGCATTAGAGGTTCCTGCTCCTTAAGTAATATTTTTGCACATCATTGTATAATAATGCAATATTTAATCAATCGTAAATCAATAGCATTGTTGTTGAAACTGGTAAAAAAGCCAGCCCTTAGAGTCTATTTACAATCGTAATTTAAATAGTCCATTTGTTTTTGAATATGCTCCCTGGCTTCTTTTCCGGCTATTCTTTCGCAGAGATAGAGTCCAAGGTCAATAGCCGAAGTCACACCCCGGGCTGTGATTATATTGCCTTCATCGACAATTCGATCCTCAACCACATAGGGGGTAAAGTTGTTCAGGTACCCGAGCATGGCCGGGTGAGTGGTGGCCTTTTTCCCGGCCAGCAAGCCCAGGACCCCTAAAATGATGACCCCGCCGCAAACTGCTGCCATGGTAGCTTCCGGGTTGGCGGTCTTCATCCAGCTTAAAAAGGCATCATCTTTTATCTGTTCTGCAATTCCATTTCCCCCGGGTATGATTATGTAATCGTATCCCTCCAGTGAGCCGCCCACTTTAGTGGGGATCAATTGAAGATTCTCGAAAGATAGCACCAGGCTGTTTAAGGCGCAAACATCATACTCCAGGTTCCCAACAAAGCCCATGGTCTTCAATCTGGTCAGCGGGTCAAACATACCTGCGAAATCGAGGGTGGTAAGCCCGTCATAGATGACAAAAGCAAGCTTCAAAAAATCTTCCTCCTTTGACCAGTTTTTTTAAATTATATCCCACTATGAAGAGCGGCTCACGGGGAATACTATTCCTATTTCAAAGCAAATTCAAAGGGGCTTGCAATTGCTTAACCGGTACGATTTATTAACCGATTTTGAAAACCACCTGCTCAAGGACGAAAAGCCTTCTCTACACCTTCGCGGATTAAGCGGCAGCGAATGGTTGGGCAGCCATCCCTTTACCTTCCTGGAGGAGCTGATGTACGTTGAACAGTCTCCCGTCCATCACCCCGAAGGCAGCGTTTGGGAGCACACCCTGCTGGTGGTGGACCTGGCCGCCCGGATGCGCTCTTTGAGCAACGATCCCCGGGTTCTTATGTGGTCGGCCCTGCTGCACGATCTTGGCAAAGCCCGTACCACCAAAGTGCGCAAAGGCAGAATAACCGCCTATGATCACGATCGGCACGGCGCCCGGCTGGCCGAGGAGTTTCTGAGGGAGTTGCCGGTTGAAGAAGCATTGATTAAAAAGGTATCCCGCATGGTTAGATGGCATATGCAGGTTCTATTTGTGGTGAAAAAGCTGCCTTTTGCCGACATTGACAGGATGATGGCCGAAGTGCCCCTGGGCGAAATAGCGCTGCTGTCCCTGTGTGATCGGCTGGGAAGGGGTAACCTGGATGAAGACGGTATCAAAAAGGAGATCGAAAACCTGGAATACTTCCTGAACCAATGCCAGGGCTCCCCCCGCTCGCCTACCTTGGGCCCCGGTTCCGGGTCAAATGCTCCAGCCATTCAAGAACTACGGCTCCCAGTTCACCCTCGTGCCGGGAGTAAAAATGATCGGCACCTCTGATTTCAACAATACTGCAATCCGCCGGGCTGCCGGCATTTCGCTTCATATCGTCCAGGAGCGGCCGGCTCACCGGCTCAAAGTCCCTGGTGCCCCTAACCATCAATACCGGGCACCATATCCGCCTGATCAATTCCACCGTGTCGGCCGGTGTTTCGGGCCCATAGAAACTTAAAAAGGTGCCCGGCGTAAAGATCCAGGGCATAGTGCCTCTCCCCTTCAAAACGATGAGCTGGTCGTCCATGCCCAGTTCAGCCAGTTCCCGGGCCTTGAACAGGCCTCTTTCATAATAGTTGTCGCTCACCAGAAAGCGCATCATCCTGGATACCGAGGGTGGGGGGCTGATCAATACCAGGCCTGCTATGCCTGGAAATTGAGCCCGGTTTTGAGCGTACAGAATTTTAGGTATAGCCTGACTGTGACCCATTAATACGATCTCTTTGAACCCGCAGCGCACTAAATATCCCACCCAGGCCCTTACATCATGTTCGCAATCTCTAAAGCGCTCCCGCATCAAGCCCAATACCGGTTTTTTATCGCTGTCCGGGGCGGTCCCGAAATCATGCCCGCGGTGGTTGGCGCTCAAGCAGGCAAAGCCCTGAGGGCTGAGGATTTCTGGCATGAACCGGCCTATGCCTGTGTAGAAATTCATAGCCGCGCCATGCAGCATCAGGACAGCCGGTTTTTGCGGGTCTCCTTCAAAAAAAGCCCCGTTCAGAACCACCTGATCCTCAGTTTCAACCGAAACCAGTTCGCATTTCATTGGAGGCCCTCCCCTTGCTTATAGCAGGTTGACCATCAAGCCGCCCACCCCGGCATAAATACCGATGGTTGCACCCATTTCGCCGATAATCACCGGTTCTGGCGGTAGATAGCGCTCTTCTATCACCCTGGCCAACCTGGCCGCATCATCCGGGCAGGCAACGTGGCTGACGCCGATTATTTTTTCACTGAGATTCGGTATCTCTCCTATCATATCAACCAATTTGCGCATGGCTTTATTTCTGCCCCTGACCTTTTCAGTAACCTCCGGAACACCCCGGTCGTTAGCCTTCAGCAGGGGCTTAATATTGAGCATGTTTCCGGCCATCCCTTGAATCGGACTAAGCCGTCCGCCTTTCACAACGTTTTCCAGGGTATCAAGGGTAAAAACCAGGTGTCGATTTTTTCGGAGCAGGCCAAGCTTTTCTACGATAGCATGCACGTCCATACCACCGGCGGCCATTCGCGCCGCCTTAATGGCTGCAATACCGGTTCCCAAAGACGCTGCCAGGGTGTCAAAAACACATATGCTTTGACTCCCGATCATCTTACTGGCCAATAAAGCCGTCTGGTAGGTGCTGCTCAAACCTGACGACAAACTCACGAATAAAACCTGCCCCGCTTCTTTCAAGCCCATTTGGTAACAGGAGGCAAAAGAATCCGGATCGGGGGCTGCGGTTTTAGGCAGGCATTTTGATTTCACCATTTTATCAACAAAAGCAGAAGGGCTTATCTCGATGCGATCCAGAAAAGTCTGTCCATCGTCAAAAGTGATTTTTAGAGGAACCAGCTCGATATTGTACTTCCTCAATTCCTCGTCCGGCAAGTCACAGGACGTATCGGTAGCAATTTTTACACCCATAGCCTAAAACCTCCGCAGATCAATTTTGCGAGTTCACTACGAGCATTTTTGCTGCAAATTGACGAGTTGCCTTACATATACATTACCCCCTTATTATACCACCTGAGGATGAGAAGAATACTGTCATAAAAGCAACCCTCAATGGACGGCTTATACTTTCCCCAATGCCTTTTCCAGCATCAGCAGGTTGGGACAGGCAAAAACGGTATCGCAATAGGGCGCGTAATCATGAATAATGCTGTCTCCCGAACTCCATAAAGACTTTGGCTCAGGGTTGAACCAGCAAACCTTTTTGGCCTGTTTTTTGATCTCTTGCAAAGCCCCTTTTTCGTTTTCCTGCCAGTTGTTGCGGGCGTCGCCGAATATCAAAACCGTGGTTTTGCGGTTTACGCGCTGGCGGAAGCGCTGGTTGAATTCAGCCAACATGCGGCCGTAATTAGTGTATCCGGTCGCTCCCACCACCCGGGCATGGCGCAAAACATGGCCCCGGAAATTCAAGGGATTGCCGGACAGCAGCAGTCCGGTAATATCCGACACCTCGTCGATAAAGGCATAGGATTCGATATGCTGGAAGAACCTCTCCAGAGAAGCGATCAAGGCCAGGGCGATACAGCTAAAATTCATTACCGACCCGGAAACGTCGCAGATGGTGAGAATAACCGGCTTTTCGCGAAACCTGCGCACGGTGAAGATATTCAGGGGAATCCCCCCGCTGGACATGCTGTTGCGAATGGTCCGGCGAAAATCCAGCTGGTTCTGGTCGTTGCGGCGGCGTTTTTTGATAAATTTAGCCGCCAGGCGGCGGGCCAGGAGCGGAACCAGGGCCTCTATGCGGGCCAGTTCCTCCGCAGTCACCCGTCCGAAATCCTGTTCCAGCGGGTTTTTCAAGCCTCCCGGAGCCTGGGAAGAACCGCTACGCCCCATAGGCGTGCCCATACCCAGATCATAATCACTGACCGCAGTCTCTTCATTGGGGCGAAAGGGCTCCCTGGCGCCTACGGTAACAAAATGGCCCAGATTGCCAGGGCTCAAGTATTCCAGGAAAAAGCGCTGAAATACCTCGTCAAAGGCTTTTCGATAGCTATAATCCTTTACCAGGGTGGCAAACAGAGTGGCGTAGAAGCAATCCCGCTGCGACCAGTCTATGAGCAGCAAAGCCTGGCAGCAATCCCGGACCTGACTGGTGGTGACCGGAATGCCCTGCCGGCGCAGTTCGCTAAAAAAGGCCTGTAAATAGTGAAGCAACGGCACGCCGGACCACCTCCTTGAAATAAATCCATTCTCAAACGCGGAAATTGAGATCCCGGCTCCGGTAGATGATCCGTTCCAGCTTCTCCTGATCCTCCCGGTACTTGACTACCGTGCTCAAGGTCTGCAGGGTGCTTTCCACATCGAGATCGTCTTTACCCAGGCAGAGCAGGGAAGCGGCCCAATCAATGCTTTCCGCGATGCTGGGAGGCTTTTTCAATTCCAGACCCCGCAGCCGTCTGACCACCTGAGCGATCTTTTCCGCCAGCTGCCCGGAAAGCCCGGGTATTTTTAACAGCAATATCTCCTGCTCCATTTCCCGGGAGGGAAAGTCCAGGTAGAGGTAGAGGCAGCGCCTCTTCAAGGCCTCGGACAGCTCCCGGGTGGCGTTGGAGGTCAGGAAGACATAGGGGCGGTGTTTGGCCTGAACCGTGCCGATTTCCGGTATGGATATTTGGAACTCGGACAGCAGTTCCAGGAGCATGGCCTCAAATTCAAAGTCCACCTTATCGATTTCATCGATCAGCATCACCGTGGGGGTGTCCGAAGTAATGCTCTTCAGCAGCGGCCTGGTCAGGAGAAAGGTATCGGAGAATATGTCTTCCTCGATCTTTTGGATGCTGAGCTTCTGATTGGAGGCCGCCTGGATGTGCAGCAGCTGCCGCTTGTAGTTCCACTCGTAGAGGGCTTTCGCCTCATCCAATCCCTCGTAGCACTGCAGGCGAATCAAAGGCAGGTTCTTTACCCGGCTGAACGCCTGGGCGATGGCGGTCTTGCCCACTCCGGCCGGTCCTTCCACCAAAACCGGCTTTTGCATGGCCTGGGCCAGATACAAAACCGTGGCCGCCTGCTGGTCGCAGATATACCCGGCTTGCAGCATTTTTTCCTGTATCATCTGCATATCATCCATTCGCCTCATCCTCCGTCCCTGTTGATCCGGCCGTTCTCTTCTCTGCCAGCAAATTCGCCAGCCACTTCCAGCGCAGTTTTTCCACCTCGATCCCGTATTCGATGATGCGAACCCGGTGTATATCCACCTCTTTTTCAATCATTTCCTGCCAGGCCTGGTTGAATCTCTCCAGGCGCATCTGGGAGATGCGCTGTTGTTCTTCCAGCTTGGCAATGATCTTTTCATCCTGTAAAAACATAAAAAAATTGACCTTGGTTAAAAAGGGATACTGGTTAAAGAAATCAAATTTGGCGTGGCCCTCTTCTTCCTCCGTCGACTCCAGCCAGCGGTAGAATTCCTCGGCTCCCCGGGAGGTAATGCTGACGATCTTCTGATCCGGCATATCCTGCTGGGGCCGCAGGCTGCGCACCACCATGCCCTCCCGGTCCAGGGTTTTCAGCGTACTGTAAAGCCTTCCTTCATTCAACTTGGGATTGGCCGGGGTAAAGTCCAGAAAGCATTTCTTGATCATGTCATAGGCATGGGTGGGAAAATCGAGCAGAGTACCGAGCAGGATGTGTTTAAATGACACCGGCATTCTCCTACCTTATTTTGATAGTACCTTAACTTTAAGGTACTATCAAATGGTCTGTCAAGCCTCAATTTTATACCCCCTGATCCGCAGAAGTCGTTTAATATATCATGTTTTTTTAAAAAAACTGGAGAAACATGGCATATAATCACGATAATGTAGTTGAAGGATAAAATGAACAAAAACGGAGGAACGCTGTGAATAAACAAACCAATGATTCCACACCCGTCAGACCTGCCATACCGGATGAATTGCAGGATAGTCTGACTAAAATTATTGCCTACTCGGGGATTGAGAAAGAAAAGGCGGATCTATTCAGAGCCAATGTTGAATCCTTTATCAGCCTGAAAGACAAATATGCCGTAAACACGCAGGTTTTAAAAATGAAGGAAACGGTCGGCAATGTCTTTTTTGAAATCTATGGCCTGGTGGCCAAGAGGGTATGGGCCGAAAAAAACTCCTCCCGCCTCTATCAAATGTTTTTGAACTACGCCTATATGGATGAAAGGCTTATGAAGCCGGAGCATATCATCGATCTGTATAATGCTTCGCCCCTGGACCAGGAGCTTTTTTCGATCCATACCATGAAAAACTGGCTGGAAAAGATCTGCACAGCTGAAAAGGATCCCTCCGTCAATGAATTCGAGCAGGACTACTTCGATATCTTCCGAGAAAAGAAAAAACGCGGCGAATTGACCGAAAGCGATAAAGCGGCTTACGAGCGCGATGCCGACGCCCGCTTGAGCCATGAAACCGAAGGGTTGCTGAAAATAGGCCAGCGGCTCTGCTACGGAAAAACCAGCGGCTATTTCCCCATTCTCTACAGTGAAATCTTACCGGGTGACATATCCCGGCTGCTGGTAAAGGCTTCCAAGATAAATGAGTGCCTCGCCAAAATAACCCGGGTTGATTTTTCTTTATTCCACCGCGAGACCGTCTATTATAACACTGAGAAGAACATCTCTTCCAGCTTGATAATGAAGCCGGTATGGCCGGATATTATCCTCGTACCCGGTTTCGGCGCCAAGGGCAGCATGTGGCAGGAACTGACCGGGCGGGCTAAAAATTCGCCGGCGCGTTTTTTATGCCCCATCCTTACCGATGAAAACCTCGAACATTTGATCATAGAAATCGTAGCCAAGTTTCGCTGGCAACTGGCCAAAACCATGAGTTCAGGGACCATCAACCGGGCCTATGAAAAATCTCTTTACGCCGATTATTCCAACTATATCCAGGGATTTAAAAAAAACCAGCAGCTGTCGGAGGAGGCCAAGCGCAAGATAAAGACCCAAATTGATCGCAAGCGGAATTTCATTGGCGAAATATTCGCCGACGACTATCAGATCTGGGTCAATTTTGAATCCCAGGGCCTGCTGCGCCTCAACAAGGTGGTTCGGGGCATATTGTTCCAGTACTGCCCCTTTGCCAAACCCCTGCGCGAAAATCTGATGAATCATCCCCAGTTCAACCAGATCATCAGCCAGTTTGAGTTTGCCCACAATAAAAACCGGCAGCGCCTGCAAAACGTGTATAAGAACCTGTCTCTGGACGAGGATTTAAAGGACAACCTGGCCTATTATGAAATGTAAAAAGCCGATAAAAGCGCCACCCGAAAATCCATACTGTTTAAGAATACTGGTATACATGCATCAATAAAATTGCAATTCATAATTGTTGTGAGTATAATTAATAAAAATCAGATAAAAGATGCGACAATGAAGTCTCTGCCAAGCGGCGGAGACTTTTTCATTCAGGCCTGGCAGGGGCCGGGACAATGAAGCTCCCCAAATGGCGAAGCTTCAGACCGCCGACAAAAGCGAATAGCTTCCGTCGCTCGCTCTGGCAGCTTGGCGACTTTGTCGACAAGCTGAAGCTCCCCCAATAGCGGAGCTTTATGTTTTTACGATGTTTGGCAACCAAAAATAATTACTCGGGAGGTGTTCACATGATGCACGTGATTGTTAACTGGGGAGGAAGAATTGATTATAAACTTGAGCGTATTCTCAATCTTACTCAGATGATGATAAGCAATGGGTATGAAGTTTCGGTTGTGGAAAGAGACTCCCGGCGGCAGCTATGGCTGTCAGAACACCTGGGGAAAAAGGTAACCATCAGAGATGGATTTAGCGGCAAGCCCGGCCACTGCAATGGCTTTGGACTTTAAAACACTCCTCCTTCTATGGTGCTGGTAAACAGCACCTTTTTTCTTGGGCAAAAACAAAAAGGCCCCTTTAGGCCGTCCTTAATACTTCCTTTCCGGCATTTGAAAGCCCTTGAGCGCACGATTTAAGAAGTCGTTAAAAGGCTGCATAAGAGCAAAGATTTTAATCGCGTCACGAACAAAACGATCTGTATCTGAAATCGCATGGTCCGATACGGGGTACTCCAAGTACCAGCTTTTATTTTTGAGATATTCAGCTTGTGGATGATTCACATCATAGCCGGTTGGCACATTCTTTAACGCTTCGCTCCTTACGGTAAAGTATTTTGTAAAATCTGCCGATGTAATGATGTTTTCAAACTCTGCGCCATGCTCGGTTATATAATTCCGAATCATGGTTGTTGCGTCCTTAAACATGGGAGTAAACAGGCCACCGCCTAAAAATGAGCGATTATTAGGGGCAATGGAAATATAATAGCCAACAGGTATCGGCATTTTTCCTTTCTGTGATATATGTGCCCGAAAAGTAGGGTTATAGGGCGATTTATCCTTGCCGAACCGTGTGTCTTGGTTTAACCTGAAAATCAAATCTTCGGCTCGCAGATGAGGAATTGAGCTGTCAAATTCTGAAATGCGCAAAATCAATTCATGGACTAACTCGATAAATATCTCTTGTATGCTCAAATATTCTTTTTTGTTTTCTTTCATCCATTCCAAAGAGTTGTTTGCTTCTAGATCCCTAAGGAATTGCAGCATATTTTTTGTATTCATATAATACCTCCATCATTAGAAGTCCTGTATAATCCTCATGGGTGACGAGTTTAACAATCTGCTGATAAACTCTTTTGCCGATACGGGGGACTGATAGGCCGGTAAATCGGAAAAGACGCTTGCCATTTCGTCAAGTGCTTCCATATTTTCTGTAAAGGCTGTCAAGGCTTCCTTAGCATATTCTTTCAAACTGCTGTATTCCAGTTTTTTAGGGTTCAGGCGGTCATGTTGAATCGCATAGCCTATGCGTTCATGGCATGAACAAAATCCCGTTTCTGTCAGCCCGCAATAGTAGGATAAAAAGCCCGCCATTTTTCGTCTAATACGGGATAGTTTTTGCCTATAATTTTCAGGTGTCATATCTAAAATTTCTCCGGCAATCTGGCTATCAATTCTAAACATTGTACCCAGAACAAAAATGCAACGGCTTTGCGGGTCAAGGCATTGGAGCATAACATTGGTACAGGACAATTTAAGTTCTCCCGCCAAATCTTCCTTTTCCACGCCCATAAGCAAATCGTCTATATTTTCGATATTTCCCGCCGCTATATCATTGCCGTAATATTCAAAGCTCAACGGATATTGTGCGAACATGGATTTTTTGTAATTTATCAGATAATTAACGGCAATACGATATACCCATGTTGTGAATTCACTTTCCTTACGGAAAGTAAATAAATTCGTCATTACTTTGATTAGAATTTCTTGTGTTGCGTCCTCTGCATCACTCAAGGTTCCCAACATTCGCAGAGAAAGATTAAAGACAAAATCCTGAACGCTTGCAAGCAATTTTTCTAATGCGGCACTATTTCCATTTGCCGCAAGGTCAATCAGCTCGTTTGTTTTCGACGTTTCCAATTTCTTCCCTCCTTTGTCCTTTCACTCTATTAGACAATAGTATTTTGCCCGTGTGACACATTTTAAAAAATTTCCATAGATGAATTCACTTTTATATTATGTTGCGAGTTTTATACGACCTCAAGTTTATACTGATTTTTAATCAATCTATTGCCTGTCTATTTCATTATTTTAGTTGTGTAATACTACCCTTCTTATGAGGACAGAGAAAATAAAAAAGAAGCGTATCGCTCATTTAAACGATACACTTCTTTATTGACATCTTACTTGGCAGTGCCCATCAACCGTTTAAGTTTTTACACTGTCTTATGCAGGACTACCCTTTCGGAGCCTTTTATCTTTAAAAGACGACTAATTGAGATTATAGGCCAGTTGCGACCCAAAAGTACTCAAGGGTATGCTGAACTCCGGTATTCCCCGGGCGTAGGCAGCTATTTCATACTGCTGGAAGTAAACCACCAGGCATCCGTCTTTGACGTAATAAGATGCCTCATCGGTAATGCCTGTAAATCCCATGTCCCCTTCAAAATACTCGTCCGGGGCAAGATTGATCTGCTTTTGAATCTCGGCGTTGATCACTGTACGGTAGTCGTAGCCCGATTTAAACACTTCCTTGATGGCCAGATTCTTACCGGTTTTCAAATCAATGTTATAGGCTGTTCGAGCCGTTCCCCCGTGGGCTCCCCCGGTGTACTGGTAGTAGTCTACATAAAAACTGAGCACCTCCTGGCCCTGGGTACCAATTTCGAAATCGGTGGCGACTCCAAAGGGGTTGGGAGTGAAGTTGTTATCCTGAGCATCTTGCAGATATTCAGAAAGACTGGCGGCTACTTCTTTCTTGAAGTCCAGGGCCTCCTTCTCCAGCATGGCGTTTAAGGCGGTCTGTACATCCTGATTCTCCAAACCGCTGAACACCGGGATCTTCAGGTCGACCTTAATGGTATCCGATTCTTCCTTGACCTCTTTGGTGGTGACCTTTATAGCCGGCTGCACCGCCTCGCCTTCTCCGACCGTGACCTTAAGCGTGAAGGTTTCGGCTGGCTGCACCGATTCCCAGGGGCGGGCATAGACCAGCTTGATTTCCGTAGTTCCGTTCTTCAGGGCTTTAAAGGTCCAGTAATCGGTTCCGCCTACTCCGGTCATTCCTGCCGGGGCGCTGTCCGACTTATAATTGTGATCGCTCATGGACAGGACGCTCTTATCCATGGTATCGGTCAGGGTCCACTCATAACCGGTAGTCGGGTTGCTGGCCAGGGCCAGCACAAAGGTTTTGCCGGCCGCGGTCTGGTATTCCTTGCCGTTAAAACTGGCATCAACATCACTGGCGGTTTGCTGACTCCCCTGGTTTTTGAGGACCTCCTTGATATTGCACAGAATCTGGGCCAGTTCCGCCCGGCTCATGGAATCATTGGGGCGAAACATCTGGCCCTGGCCTTTCATGATCGCGGTGTTATTCACAAAGGCTACGGCCTGCAGCTGCTCATTGGTTAAGCTTCCGGTATCCTGGAACACGGGCATCATCATGATCATGGGTACGCTTATGCCCTTTTTGTCAAAGCTCTTTTGAATAGCGGACGCCATATCGATGCGGCTGATGGGCTGGTTGGGATAAAAGGGCCCGTTGACAAAGATTTCATTGATGCCGCATATTGCCAGAGAGCCCGCAAACCAGTCACTCTCGCTGACGTCGGTGTAGTAGTCAGTAGCCAGGGGCTGCTTGACAAACTGCTTGCCGCCCTCATCCAGGTCAAACAGATTGACCAGCACCGTCGCCGCCTGGGCCCGGCTGACCGTCATATCCGGAGCAAAGACACCCTCGGCAACGCCCTTCATCAGACCCCATTCGGCTACTTGATTAATAGCCGGAGCTCCCCAGTGATCCTGCACATCGCCGAAATAATATCCGGCAAAACCCGCTCCCGGGAAAGCAAGCAGGAGTAGTCCCGACAACAAGCAAGCCCATATTTTTTTCTTCATTAAACTTCTCCCCCAATTCATAAATAGTTATTTACTCAAATTACGCCGGACAAGACCTTAACTTTCATTTTACTTCATTACAAGTATTTCGTGTATCCTGGTGAAAACAATTTGGTCACCATCTTCCATCAGGGAAACCTCCAGCACATCGTGCAGTTTGTTTAACTGTTTGACAACCTGCTGGAGGTAGGTGTCGCTTTTAACCAGTAAATATATCTGACTGTTGGTCCCGTCCCCTACCCTTCCGCATAAAATCCCTTCCAGGTTGAAGGACCGCCGGGAAAAGAGTCCGGTTATATGGTACATCACTCCGGGATGGTTTCTCACCGTAAGTTTTATAATCTGGCATTCCTGGCTATTCATGCCCTTCACCCCCGATCATTTCATAAATGGCCTTTCCGGGAGGCACCATGGGATAGACGTTGGCTGCGTAATTGACCGGCACGTTTACCAGGCAGGGCCCGGGTTCGGATATATACTGGCGGAGCAGGAAAATTGACTCCTTATCGTCCTGCAGGTCGTAGCCCCGGATGCCGAAATCCCTGGCAATAGCTGCAAAATCGGGACTGGTCCGGAATCGGGAGGCTATATAATTCTGCCCGTAGAACAATTCCTGCTGCTGTCTTACCAGACCCAGGTGCCCGTTGTTAAAGAGAATGATGGTGATGTCAAGCTGCCAATCGGCCAGGGTGGCCAGCTCCTGAAGGTTCATCAGCAGAGACCCGTCCCCGCTGAAACAGAGAACCCTTTTTCCGGGGTTGACCAGGGCGGCCCCGATGGCGGCCGGCAGTCCGAATCCCATAGTGCCCAGGCTGCCCGAGGTAAGCAGCGTCCGGGGGACCTTGAAGGGGTAGGACTGGGCCACCCACATCTGGTGCTGTCCGACATCGGTGGTTATGATGGCATCCGCATCAGCCAGATTTCCCAGCCGTTGAATGATGTTTATAGGATGAAATAGATCGTTGGGGCCGGGCATTGGAAATGGGAAGCGCCGTTTTAATCCTGCTATATAATGCTCCCAGTCCGGGCGCTTCCTTGGATAAACCCGCGGCAGCAGCCTCTCCAGGATAGCCCTGGCGTCGCCGGTGATCGATACGTTGGACGGCTTGATCTTATCGATTTCGGCCGGATCTATGTCGACATGGATAACCGACGCGCCCGGGCAAAACTTGTTGATGCTGCCGGTGGCCCGGTCGTCAAAGCGAACGCCCAGGGCAATGAGAAGGTCGGCCTTGTTTACAATGTAATTGGTATAACGAGAGCCGTGCATGCCCAGCATTCCCAAAAACAAAGGGTCGTCAGCCGGAATGCACCCCAGTCCCATCAGGGTTGAAACCACCGGAATGGAGCTTTTGCGGGCCAGTTTTCCCACAATGTGATGGGCCTGCGAGTTGACTATCCCTCCCCCTATGTAGAGCAGGGGTCTTTGAGAACCGTTTATCAAATCGGCTGCTTCCTGAATCTTGATGTCGTCCGGTTTGCCGGCCGTTGCCTTTTCCCGGGGTCCGGGCCATTCGTCAATATCTATCGCTTTGACCTGAATATCTTTGGGAACATCGATAACCACCGGTCCCGGCCTTCCCGATTCGGCAATCTCAAAAGCCTCCGGCAGGATATGCAGCAGGTCCTCAACTGCACCGACCAGGTAGTTGTGCTTGCTGATGGGTACGGTCAGGCCGTACATGTCTACTTCCTGAAAAGCGTCCGATCCTATAAGGTCCGAAGACACCTGTCCGGTGATGGCCACGAGCGGCACCGAATCCATTTTGGCGTCGGCAATCGCGGTAATGAGGTTGGTAGCGCCCGGCCCCGAGGTGGCGAAGCATACCGCCGCCCGTCCGGTCGACCTGGCCATTCCCTGGGCGATAAATCCGGCCCCCTGTTCGTGCCTGGCCAGGACATGCTGAATGGAGCTTTGGGACAGGGCATTGTACAGGGGAAGATTGGCTCCTCCGGGAATACCGGTTACAATTTCTACTCCCTGTTCTTCCAACATCTTGACGATGATTTCGGCCCCGGAACACTTCATAAATAACTCCCCCTTTTTAAAGAATAAAAAACCTCCGTCCCCATAGGACGAAGGTTAAACTCCGTGGTACCACCTAAATTTGTACAAGTGTACACGCTCATCAACAGTACGGGCACTGACGCCGATACCTTTCCCCTGTAACGGTGGGAATCCGTTGAAGTCTACTCTCCCTTCCGGGGATTTCGGTTCACTGCTCAGAGGCTACCTTCCGTATACCCGTCCTGGGGAATTTCCACCGTCATCCCCTCTCTATATTTCGGGAGTATACATACTCCTCCTCATCATAGCCTTTATGATATTGCATACAATTTTACACCGCCCCGGGCCGGCTGTCAATTCCCGGCCGTCCATCATTGCTCAACTTAAAGCGGCCCGGGTAAAAACAACCGTAAACGTGGTGCCTTGATCCGGTGAACTCTCAACAACTATTTTAGCACGGTGTATTTTGCTTATGGTGTCGGCTATGGCCAGGCCCAATCCGTACCCGCCCGCCTGTCTGGTTCGGGATTTGTCAACCCGGTAAAAACGCTTGAAGATGTGCTCGATCTGATCCTCCGGGATGGCGCCTCCGGTGTTATTTATCGATAATATTACCTCCCCGGCCTTTTTGAAAAACCGTACCGTAATAGTTCCATGATCATCGGCATATTTGCACGCATTGTCCAGAAGAATGCCCACCAGCTGTTTGAGCCGGCTTTCATCCCCGTTTATATACAAGTCGGGCTCAATAACGCTCTCCAGGGTTTTGCCTTGTTCATATAATACAGGTTCAAAGGGGAGGACTGAACTCCACAGCAGATCACTCAAGTTTACCGGGTTTAAAATAACCTTTGATTTTACATCATCGGTTTTGGCTAAAAACAGCAGGTTGTCGACTAGGGCGCTCATGCGGCTCGCTTCGGTTTGAATGTATTCGATCCACTTGGCCTGCTCCTTTACCGTCTGGTCTTTATGGGCCAGTACGATGCCGGCGTTAGCCAGTATCACCGTAAGAGGTGTTTTAAGTTCGTGGGAGGCATCGGCCACAAACTGTCTTTGCTGCTCCCAGGCCTTTTGCACCGGGCGCAGGGCTAAATTGGCCAAAAACAGGCTGATCAGAAAAAAGATGCTCAAGCTGCCCGTACCTACTATGATGGAAGTCTTTATCAAGGAAGACAAGGTGGTGATTTCCATGCTGCGGTCCACAAAGGCTATCTTCAAGCCCCAGGGGCTATCCTGTTTTAAATAGCGCAGCTCTTCACTCTCAATAATTCCACTTTCCTGGCCGCTGCTAAGGCAAAAGGCCACCAGTTGATCCAGGGTTGCCGTATCAGACAGGTTAAATAAGGCTCCATTGGTTTCTATAATTTTATGGCTGGAATCCAGAGTAACGGTAAAGGTAGGTATGGGCTTAAAATCAGGTTGGCGCAGGGAGGGAGCACGGCCTTGATCCCTGTTGTCAAACTCCCCCGCCTGGTTTTCCATGATGGCGCGCTGCAGCATCTCGCCGCTCTCTTTTTCCAGCCGCTGCCGGGTGGATGCATAGACCGCGCCGAATATAATGACCAGCACCATGGTTATAAGGAACATGTTGGTCAAAATAAATTTGAGTTTCAGCCTTCGGATCATTTCTTTTCCCCCAGATAGTACCCGATTTTGCGCATGGTGTTTATGTTTACCCCGGAGCCCAGATAGGCCAGCTTTTTGCGCAGAAACGATATATAGGCTTCCACATTGTTATCCTCGGCATCCGACTCGGTGCCCCATACCTTTAAAAGGATATCCTCCTTGGACACCACCCCGGCGGGGTTGGCCAGCAGCATGCGCAGCACCTCAAACTCTTTAAGTCCCAGGCGGACCGTTTTGTACCCGCACTGCAGCACATAATTGCTCAAGTCCAGCTTGATATCGGCAAAGCCCATTTCATTCAATACCACTTCCCCCTGCCTGCGCGACAGGGCGCGGATGCGGGCTGACAGCTCCTCCGGAGCGAAGGGTTTGGTGAGGTAGTCATCGGCGCCGCAGTCCAACCCGTTTACCTTGTCGGCCGTTTCATCCCTGGCGGTGAGGATAATAACCGGGGTCCGGTTTTTTTCTTTACGCATCTGCCGCACCACTTCAAAGCCGTTCATTTTGGGCAGCATCACGTCCAGGACAATCACATCGTAGATACCGCTCATCGCATAATCATATCCAGCCTCGCCGTCGTTAACGATGTCAACCGCGTATTTGTTCTCCCTCATGATCTGGCCCAGGGCTTCCGCCAGCCGGATTTCATCCTCCACGATCAGGATGCGCACCGCCTTGACCCTCCTTTCAACATCTTCCGTACATGTTTATCTTATTTAATACTAGCCTATCTAGCCAAACTGAAAATAGTCTGAATAAGCCACTTCAGAGCAATTTCAGGTTCAGCCGCTACAATTCGTTTATACACTGACGGTGTTTAGCCCGACGGGAGGTTTGGACATGGCTATAAGCACTTTTAAGCGCATTGAAAAAAAGTTTATTTTAGATGAATCCCAGTACCAGAGCATCATTCCTGAGCTCGCGACCGGCATGCGCTTTGACGACAACTGCACGGACGGCCAGGAATATGCCATCCACAACATCTATTATGATACGGCTGATTCCGGTATAATCCGGCATTCGCTGGCCAGGCCCTATTATAAGGAAAAGCTGCGCCTGCGCAGCTATGGCGTAGCAGCTTCGCCGGGCAGCCGGGTCTTTTTAGAACTGAAAAAGAAAGTGGGCGGCATAGTCAGCAAGCGCCGCGCGATTCTGAAGCTGGGTGAAGCCTATCAATTTCTCAACGACCGGACCAGGCCGGCCCGGATGGAATTCATCAACGCCCAGGTCTTAAATGAAATCGAATACTTCATGAACTGCCATGAAGTCAGTCCGGCCGTTTTTATAAGCTACAAACGCCAGGCCCTGTTCGGCCTGAAGGACAGTGCTTTCCGCATCACCTTCGACCGCAGCATCATCACCCGCCGGGATCAGCTCAGCCTGGAAAAGGGCCGCTTCGGTGAAGAACTGCTGCCCGGGCGATACCTGATGGAAGTCAAAATTCCTGGGGCCTTCCCGGTTTGGCTGGCCCAGCTCCTGTCGGAGAACGGGATATATAAGACCCGTTTTTCTAAATATGGTGAAGAATACAACCGGTATCTGAAAAGCCGGCAGCCCGCTTTCAGCTTGAGAAAGACCGGGTAATTATTAGAAAGGAGGCGCCAGCCTTGTTGGAATCAATACTTGCTTCAACCGGCACAACCCAGTCCCTGAGCATCGCCAGCACCCTTTTGATACTGGCCGGAGCGCTCGCTTTGGGCCTTTTGATCAGCCGCGCCTATATCTGGACCCACCGGGAGGAAGGCTATGCACCGTCATTCACGGTCACCCTGATCATGCTTCCGGCTATCATAGCCATCATCATTTTGATGATCGGAGATAACGTAGCCAGGGCCTTCAGCCTGGCCGGGGCCTTCTCCCTGATCCGCTTCCGCAGCGCTCCCGGGGACCCCAAAGACATCGCCTATGTTTTCTTTTCCCTGGCGGTGGGCCTGGCCTGTGGCATGAAACATGTTGAATACGCGGCCCTGTTCGCGGCCGTACTCTGTTCGGTAATGCTGGTATTACATAAAGTCAGGTACGCCAGCCCGCGCGGCAATGACATGTTGTTGAAGATAAGCTTGCCGGAAAACCTGAACTACCAGTCCCGGTTTGATGACATCTTCAACAAATACACCGATGCCTGGAGCATGAAGACGGTCAAGACGAGCGATTTCGGCTCCTTGTTCAAACTGGTTTACCGTATCCGCTTAAAAAAGGACTGCCCGCAGAAGGAGTTCCTGGATGAACTGCGCTGCCGGAACGGCAATCTGGACATCTCACTGACCCTCAGTGAATTTGAAGATAAAATATACCTTTAAGAAAGGGAAGATGGATATGTTCATCAATCGTTTAAAAGGCAAAATATGGAGCGGAACGCTGGCAACCCTGCTTCTGGCCGGGACCCTGTACGGGTGTAACGAAAGCGGTGTGATAAGCGCCACCAGCGCCCCGGCCAGTACCGCCGGCTCCATTTCCGTAGATTTTGACCGTCAGGACCTGGACAGCAGCTGGGACGGGGCCGGGGCATCCCAGATTACTCTGAAGGGGGACGCGATTACCCTCAACGGGCAGGGGGCGGTGGTAAATGGCAGTACTGTAACCATAAATTCGGCGGGACTGTACACGATAAGTGGGACCCTGCATGATGGTCAGATCCTTGTCGATACGGACGATGAAGCACTGGTTCACCTGGTTTTGAATGGCGCCCAAATGAGTTCATCCGGCGATTCGCCCTTATACATCAAAAATGCCGACAAAACTGTCATAACCCTGGCTGAAGGCAGCAGCAACAGCATTACCTTCAGCTGTTCGTCCGACCTGTCCGGTGCTTCCTCGGATGAAGCAGACGCTGCCCTTTTCAGCAAAGACGACTTGACGATAAATGGCGGGGGCTCCCTGGTCGTTGTGTCTCCCCACAACTCCGGCATTTCCAGTAAAGACGACCTTAAGCTGGTAAACGGCGTTATTACCGTTACGAGCGGGGCCGACGGTATAAAGGGAAAAGATAGTATCGCGGTACGGGACGGAAAAATCACCGTAAACGCCGGAGAGGATGGACTGCAATCCACCAACGACCAGGACCGGAACAAAGGCTTCGTCTATATTGAAGGCTCCAGCCTGCAGATCACCGCCCAGGCGGATGGCATTCAGGCCGAAAGCAGCGTCCTCATCAAAGGAGGCGCCATCAATATCTGTTCCGGTGGCGGGAGCGCCAACGGGATCAAGCAGGGCAATCAAGCAATTCCAGGCATGGGCCGGGATAAGCTTCAGACCAGTGAGACCGAGTCGGCCAAAGGCATCAAAGCCACGGCTGATATTACTATCGAAAATGGCAGCATTACTTTAAATACAGCGGATGATGCCATCCATTCCAACGGCAGCGTAAATATAAACGGCGGCACATTAAGTGCAAGTTCAGGCGATGACGGCATCCATTCCGATGCTTCGCTGGTCATAAACGCCGGCGACATCACCATAGACAAGAGTTATGAAGGGCTGGAAAGCGCCGCCATTACCATCAATGGAGGCAGCATCCGCTTGAAGGCCAGCGACGACGGCCTCAATACCTCCGGCGGCAGCGACGGTTCTTCGGTCAACAGCCGGCCCGGTCAGAATAATTTCGATACTTCGGATGGCAGCCAGCTCAATATCCATGGAGGCTACATCTATATCGACGCCCAGGGCGACGGCCTCGATTCCAACGGCGACTTTGCCATGACCGGCGGCACGGTAATAGTAAACGGGCCCACCAACGACGGGAATGGCGCCCTCGATTACAATGGAACCGGCACCGTTGCCGGCGGCCTGCTGCTTGCCGCCGGCAGCTCGGGAATGGCTCAAGCGCCGGGCGCCGATTCGGCCCAGGCCAGTTTGCAGCTCAATCTGGGGACCCAAAAGGCAGGGACCTTACTATGCATTCAAAATGAAACGGGCGAGGAGATTATCACCTTCTCCCCGGCCAAGGATTACGCCTCGCTGCTCGTCTCCGCACCGCGGCTGGAGCAGGGGGGCACCTATACCGTATACCTGGGCGGGAGTTCAAGCGGCACCGTAAAGGATGGCCTGTATAGCGCCGGGATTTATACGCCGGGAAGCCGGGTAGCCAGCATTCAGCTGTCCGGCGCCGTCACCCGGTACGGCCAGGCGGGCGGCATGATGCCCGGCGGGGGCATGGGCCGCGGCCCGGACCGGTAGAAAAAATGGGTTCGGGGACTCACCCGTATTGACGCTCTGATCAGTCGATGTAGCTTACCATGTCCTCCAGCGGCTTTCTCTTAATCGCTGCGGCGGTTTCCGCCGGATAGCCCAGGACTATCATGCTGACCACGTCGAGCTCGGCGGGCAGGTTTAAAAGCTCCTTGACCCGGTCTGTTTCATAGAGGGTAAACCAGAGGGTTCCCAAGCCCAGGGAATGGGCGGCCAGATGCATGTTTTGCACTGCGGCGCAGCAGGAAAAAGCATAGCCGGTTCCGCGGCCGGGCAGAAACTGATCGGCCCCGGTCTTTTTTGGATCGCCGGCCACCACGATGATAAGCGGGGCTTCGGTTAAGAACTCCAGGCTGAATTTACTGACCCAGTTCCATCCGCTGGCCTGGTAAATCTTCTGCAGGGTTTCATAGCAGGCGCTTTTGAGGCCGGCCTTCAGATCCGGATTTTTTAGAATGAAAAACTTCCAGGGCTGCAGGTTCATCACCGAAGGCGCCCAGCGCCCCGCTTCCAAAACCGCCTGCAGCTTTTCCTCCTCCACCGGTTTGTTCAGGTAGGCTCGGTAAGAGCGCCTCTCCTTGACGGCTTGCATCAGATCCATACGAACTCCTCCTCCATATCTCTCTACTTCATATTTTGCCAGAGCATTCAAATCCGGGGAAGGCTGACCGGTTGCTTTTATCCAATCATCCCGGTTCATCTTATCCCCCTTATCTCTATAGTTAATGTACAACGCCGTCAGCTTATTTGTAAAATTGACAGTTGTAACGGGCCATGATCAGCTATCTCCCCCATTCCGGAACTTCCCGGTGCAGACCGGGCGGTATTACAGTGAACGAACCGGCTTCATTTTTGGCACCCATTGTGGTAGATTTTTTATTAGCGTTTTAGGCAGAATAATGACGTATTGAAATGCAAAGCAGTATTAAAAAGCTGGAGGTAGTTTAATTGGCAGCCCCCATTACCCTGAATATAACCGCGCACCTATCATTTGAACAAGAACCGGCCGGAATTCGCCTGTCTCCGGACGGGCAGCACCTGCTCTCTTTCCGTTCGGCCGAGATTACGGTCCGCTCGATGGCTGAGCTTTCCACCCCTTCGTATAAATTGAAGGCCCCCAGCGGGATCATTCAAGACCTGGCTTTTTTGCCCGGCGGGCGCTTGCTGGCGGCGGCCACCGATGACAATCAAGTGGGACTCTGGTCATTCCCCTCGGGAGAATTCAAGCAGGTGGTGGACGGCCGGCTAAACAAACAGGGCTTTTTTAAAGGCATGTTCGGCTTGAGCCACAACCAGGCGGTGTTTTCCCCGGACGGCCAATACCTGGCCGCCCTTGATAATGATGCGCGCCCGGTGATCTGGGAAACCCAAAAGTATTCGATATGCAGTACTATGGATGAGCAGGTAAACGATGCCGGGCCGTATTTGATGGACTTTTCCCCGGATAGTCAGATGCTGGTCGTCGCCCACCCTCATGCCACGATGCTTTACCATTCCCAGACCGGTACTAAGATAGAACGGTTTAAGGCGGCTGGAAAATGCCTGGCCTTTCACCACCGTGAAAAGCGGTTTGCCGTGGGCCTCAAGAATAGTGTTAAACTATTTGATCCGGATATTGAAGAAGCGGAATTTTGCAGCAACGCGAACGACGGCGTCAACTCCATCCACCAGGTGATGTTTAACGGCGATGGACGGTATCTATTGGCTGCCGGCCGGACGGTTGGCGCCTCATCCAAAAGTGATGTTCTCTATGCCTGGTCGCTGTCCGATGAAAAAATGATGCCCTTTGTCCATCCTGAGGCATGGCCCGCCGGTGCGGTCTATAAAATATACTTTTTGGGCCCTGATAAAATCGTCCTGGTATCAAAAGTCCTGAAACAGGCTGTTGTCATGGACCTGGATTTTCCGGGTTAACCGGTTTTCCGTTCATCCCGTCTTCGAGCAGCTGCTTCAGTTCTTCAATCAAGGGATTCAACTTTTCCGGCAGGGCGCAGCCTTCACAGGTCATCATCATCCACTGTTCCATTTTGGCCAGGGTCTTTTTTATTTTCTGCTCATCCACCTTTCCCTCTCCTCCCGTTGCCATAAAATATCCGGCCAAATCCTTTTTTGTCTCTCTCCGTTTAAATCCTGGCCCCAAACCTTCCAGCGCGGATAAAGGTGTTCAGCGCCGAGGGCTATACTTTCCCAGGCGCGGTAAGCGTATCTTAATTATACGGCTTTGCCGGAGCAAATTATCTCAATATAGTTTATTCCATAGTACTCCCGGACAGCTCATCGGTTGAAGGCAGCGCCGGCGTTCCTTTGCGCTGGAGGGGGAGACAGAGCAGGGTAGCGCCCATTAAAAGCAGGGCCGAAATGATATAGATGCCAGGCAGAGCAATATGGGTTTTAAGCCAGCCGGAAATGCTTATAGTAACCACCATACCCCCGATAAACAGTGGATTTAAAACTCCATTGACCCTTCCCACAAATTCCTGCTCGGTGTTGTGCAGGATCAGGGTATTGAGGCCTACGAAAACCGAAGGCAGTACCAAACCGCTCAGGGCCTGAAAAGCCAAAGTGAGGAGCCATATCTTTGAGAACCCCACGCCTAAAACAGCTATCGCGCTTATCAAGCTCCCTCCCATTAAAAGCTTCTGGGGCGCAATACGATTGGCCCATCCAGCCACGACTCCGCCGCCCACCAGCATGGCGGCTCCGTTGACCGCCAGAAGCCATTGCAGGCTCTCTTTGGGCAATCCCAGCCTCTCCGTTACGATAAAGATCCCCAGGGGTTGGATCACTCCAACCGCCAGCCCGGCCACCATAAAAACCTCGCCCATGATCGTCAGCACCTTGTTGCCCAGAACATATTTAAAGCCTTCTATCATCTCATGCCAGAAATGACCCTGGGCAGGGGCTTCCCCGATCGGGTCGAAAGGCAGCAGGGTTAGCATTCCCGCCGACAATAAAAAGGCCAGGCCCATAATGGCTATGGCATAGTTGATTCCCAGCTTCAGATAGATCATGGTTCCCAGCACCGGGCCGATGATCATGAATATGGAATTCAGGGTTTGAAATAAGGCCATAGCCGACTGCAATTGCTCCACGGGCACATAGAATTTGAACAGCTTCATGGCCGAAGGCTGCGAAAACTGGGATAGTATGGCCGAAATAAAGGTTATCAGGAACACCGCTTGCCAGCTTCCATAGATGACGGTCAGCAATACGATAAACACGGAGAGGGCGCTCAGCAGATCAGACGCTATCATCGTCTTGCGCGGCCGCCAGCGGTCGGCAAAGGTGCCGCCGATAAAGGAGAATAGGAAAATAGGCACATATTCGGCCACATAGATTAAAGAAACGGCAATGGGATTGGCATTGGTTTTGTCCATAATAAACAGCAGAACCGCAAAGTTGCGCACCCAGATGCCAATCTGTAAAAAAACGCCGGACAGCAAAACCGCCTGCATAAAGCGGTTGCGAAATATACTGCCTGATTTACCGGTCAATACGAGCCCTCCCAGCCTGCCACTTTCCCTGTGGTCATTGATCATTTGCGCCTCAGCCATTTACTTCCCCAATTAAAAATTAAACCCTCTTATTTTTAACAACTTTTATGAATGTTAGACCCTTCGCTTAGCTTCGCTTGCCCAATAGCCAATGAATGCCAAGCCTCACTCATCCTGAATTGACTTGCCGGCGACGCGGCATATATGTTAATATTATTTAGTAATTTACTAAATTACTAATATGATTCCTGGAGGGAATATGATGAAAATACCAACCACACTCAAGCACAAACCGGTTATAGTTGCCGGCAACTACGAGAATGTAGACGGCCGCTACGCTTATAATACCGATGCCAAAGGCCTTTCCCTGGGATTGGCGCAGTGGAACGACCGGGGCAAGGTTGATATTTCCGCCAAGGTGTGGAGATATACCGGCGAAAAATGGTCCCGGCAATCCGAAGAGCTGCCGCTGCACCGGGTGCTGGACCTGGCCATACTGGTCTGCCGGGCTAAACTGCATTTTCAAGAAGAATCCTACAAGTACGAGAAACTCTATGATACCGAGAAGCCCGTCATTGATCGAATCGGCTTACAGGGGGACGCCATGACCGTAGCCGTATGCACCGACAATGAGAAGCTGGATGAAGATATCAGATTATTCAGCCAGGCCTTAAGCAAAGATGGTGAGCTTATTGGCGAGCGTATGCAGACCCTCTCCAGAATACTAAAAGAGATGGGCTATTGATATTTAACAGATTGGGAAAGGATATTGGGCAATGGATAAGAAGGACCGCAAGAAGCTCCTGGAACAGTACAAGCAGATCAAAACCTATATGGGCGTTATACAGATCAGCAATACCTCCAACGGCAAAATTTATATAGGCAGCTATCCCAACCTGAAGAACAAATGGATGGTTCTGCAGAGCTATTTGCACTCGGGCAAACATATAAATTCCGGTTTGCAGGAGGACTGGAAACGCTTTGGCCCGGACGCCTTTACCTATCAGGTGCTGGAGGAAAAACCCAGCGATGAAGTTGCCGATGTGCGCTGGGAATTGAAGCAGATGGAAGCCCGGTGGCTGGAGAAACTGCAGCCTTACGGCGACCGGGGTTACAACAAGCCTCCGAAATAATGAGTTTGCCCAAAGAAGCCTTACTCTTCCCAAGGGGTAAGGCCTTCTTGTTTTATAAATACTTGAAACACCTCCCTTGACCTTGACATATCGGCATCTTTATAAATTCATAAACAAAAACCTTATACTATAATATCCAAGCTTTAGGGTATCAACCAGGCTTTCGCAGGTCCCGCTTTCTTCACACAGCATAAAACTCACCAAAAATCTTGACAAAATCCCACCCCCAGTAAAAAATCAAACGGGAGTCCCCGCCTTACACACGGTTCTCCCGTCACTTATACAATACCCAATATATGCCAAACAGTCAATATCCTAAATATGACTTCTCCCAGGGAGCAAACAGGGCCAGGATTTCCCCCACTTTTTTGCGATTTTTCCCATCACAGCTGATAAAGCGCTGCACCTGCAAACGCTGTATATCGGCATTCTGGTAGACCCGGTTGGTGAATTCGGTATCGTGGTTGGATATGAGGACCGGTATGCCCCGGCCTGACAGTTCCTCAGCCATCCTAGCCAGGTCTTTTTGCCGGTCCAGATAAAAGCCGCCCGCTGAATAAGTCGTGAAATTGGAAGTGGTGGACAAGGGCACATAGGGGGGATCGCAGTACAGGACGTCGCCCGGTCTGGCCTCGGCCATAGTTTGCAAAAAATCATTGCAGGTAAAGACTGCCTTCCCGGCCTTTTTTAAGAAAAACAGCAGTTCTTGGTAAGGGAAATAGGGTCTTTTATAATCGCCGAAGGGCACATTCAACTCATGCTGCAAATTATAGCGCACCAAGCCATTGTAGCCGTGTCGGTTCAAGTATATCAACAGGGCTGATTTCAAACGCGGGTCGTCAGTCCGGTTAAACAGAGCGCGTAATTCATAGTATTTATCAGAAGCGTTGTTTTCAGGGGTGAAAAAGGTCTGGCAGTATTGAATGAAGGGCTCCCCTTCTTTTTTCAGTATTTTATACAGGGTGATTAAATCGGGATTATTATCGTTTAATAAATACCGGTCATAATCGGTATTCAAAAAAACCGCCCCGGAACCGGCAAAAGGCTCTACCAGCCTCTTTCCCGCCGGCAGACGCCCTCTTATCGCTTCAACGATTCGGTACTTATTCCCGGGCCACTTCAAGAAGGGGCGCATTCCATCACCTCTAGAATAGACGTTCTGCTAAACCGTCGCGAATCCTGCTCCAGGTGATATATTGTAGCATTATAACCCAAACCTTTAAGGCAAATAATCCTCCCGTACCGGCGAAAATATTTCAATCGCAACCGAATCCTCCATGATGTCGGCCGAGTGCTCCACATCGCCCAGGATGGCCCAGCTGTCGCCGGGCCAAATATCGTATGGTTCATCGCCGATATGTAGAATGATATGCCCCGCAACCAGGTAGCCGACCTGCTCCTGGGGATGCCGGTGGCGGGGAAGTATCTTTCCCTTTTTTAAGATAAACTCGGTAAGAAGAGAGTTCTCGCCGAATACCAGCGTCTTGCGAAAAATACCTTCCAGAGCTTCCGCGTAACCACTGCTTGAAGCCTTATAAACGTTTTGGTGCTTCATATGTCCACCCTTTCTCATTGATCCCCAGTCCTTGACTTGCGCAAGGCCACACTACTGGTCAAACGATTAATATTTTTTCAGGCCGCAGATCCAGGGGCCCCCATATTGAAGGTCATCGCTTTCAGCGGGGCCTCTTCCTGGATTTCCGGGGGTCCCATTTGCCCGTGAGGAGTACGGAAAGAAAGGCCACCCAGGCCAATAGAGCCATTGCCCCCAGCAGCATGAGCAGTCGCTTTTCTATCTGCAGGTATTGTCCGGCGAGTACCGAACTGCTTACCAACAGGGCCAGTATAAGCCGATTTACGTTCTTTCTATGCATAATCCACCCTTTAAATGCTTTTATTTAATAAAACCCGCTAAACGGGTATTGGTATCATTGATAGCAAAAGTCGTCTTGTATTCCACCTTTTCCAATCCCTCACCCAAGGTGGTCTGCCAGCCATGGTTGTACATATACTTGCAGGCGGCAACTGTCTCCCGGCTGTTTTTGAGAATAGCCCGGCAAATAGATTCCACTTCCTCTTTCAATTTATCCCGGGGCACCACGGCGCTGACCAGGCCGTATTCCCTGGCTTGCTGGGCGGTAATATTCCTGGCCGTAAAAGTATGATACTTGGCCCGGTTTATGCCTATTATCCTGGGCAGACGCTGGCTCAAGCCCCAGCTGGGACGGATGCCGTACTTGCAGTGAGTGTCTCCAAACTCCGCATCTTCCGAGGCCACAATAATATCCACACTGAGCAAAAGCTCCAAGCCTCCGGTAAAGACCCAGCCGTTGACCATGGCAATGACCACTTTGGAAGCTGATTGAATGGCGTCAATATAGGAACGCCCCAGGGCGTCGATTTCCGGTCCCACCGCTCCGTTTTGGAACTGGATTTCGCCCAGGGATTTCAGATCCAGACCGGTGCACCAGGCTCGGCCCGTTCCGGTAATCACTATCACCCCTACTTCGGGATCCTGGTCGAATTCGAGGACAGCGTCCTTAACCCCGTTCATCATGTCAGGAGTCAGCGCATTTAGCGCTTCGGGGCGGTTCATGGTAATCCAGGCGATACCATCGGCTTTTTCTTTAATGACCAAATTTTCAACTGACACGGCTTTTATCCCCTTTCCCTATTAACTCAGCCCGGCCGGTCCCGGTTAGAAGCCCAACAACGCCAGGGCGATCATATTACAGACCATGCGGTCTCCACGCTGTTATCCCCGCTTTCACCCGTCTGACATTCTTTGCCAGGGCCTGATTATTTCCATAATAAGCAAGGCTGAATCTTTTGTAAATCTCTATATGGCCGGTCCAACTGCGGGGGAAGGCAGTATTCCGCCTCAGCTG